>Ga0207674_10001054_pt1 | contig 35890 bp, 37 predicted proteins | sample KBSCornC72_FD_184303 | JGI IMG/M metagenome (GOLD analysis project Ga0207674, IMG submission 184303) | Corn rhizosphere microbial communities from Kellogg Biological Station, Michigan, USA - KBS Corn C7-2 (SPAdes) (version 2) | ecosystem: Host-associated > Plants > Roots > Rhizosphere > Soil ... | reverse complement strand
CCATCGGCGCCGGCCTGCCGGTCTCGGAGCCGACCGGGAACATGATCGTCGACATCGGCGGTGGCACGACCGAGGTCGCGGTCATCTCGCTCGGCGGCATCGTCGTGTCGCAGTCGATCCGCGTCGGCGGAGACGAGATGGACGAGGCGATCATGAGCCACATCAAGAAGGAGTACAAGCTCCTGATCGGCCAGCAGACCGCGGAGGAGTTGAAGCTCGAGATCGGCTCCGCCTGGCAGCTGCCCGAGGAGGTGCAGGCGGAGGTGCGCGGCCGCGACATGCTCACCGGCCTCCCGAAGACGATCGTGATCACCTCCGAGGAGGTGCGCCGCGCGCTCGACGAGCCCGTGGGCCAGATCCTCGACGCGATCAAGTCCACCCTGGACAAAACGCCTCCGGAGCTGGCCGCGGACATCATGGACCGCGGCATCGTCCTCGCCGGCGGCGGGTCGCTCCTAACGGGCCTCGAAGAGCGCCTGCGCGAGGAGACGCAGATGCCGGTGCAGCTCGCCGAATCCCCGCTCACGTGCGTCGCCGTCGGGTCGGGCCGAAGTCTCGAGGAGTTCGAGGTCATCCACCGCGCCGCGAAGGCCCGGAACCGGAACGGCCGCCGCCGGTAGGCAACCGGCCTTACTCGCCGCACAAGGCTCTAGACTGTTGGCTCCCGTGCCTCGGCAACGAACAGCACGGCTTCCCGTCCTGGACGCGCACGTCCGACGGTCGGAAGGCTCCTCTCCACGCACGAGTCGTGCCCTCAGGGCTCGTCTGATCGCCGTTGCCCTCGTACTCGTCTCGATCGCCCTCGTGACGGTGTACTTCCGCGAGTCCGAGGGCGGCACGCTGCACGGCGCACAGCGCATCGGTGTCTCGGTCGCCATGCCTTTCGAGGTCGCCGGCGAGCGCGTGGCCCGGCCCTTCAAGGACGCCTACGGCTGGGCTGCCGATCTCTTCGGCGCGAAGTCCGAGAACGAGAAGCTGAAGAAGGAGATCGAGGCTCTGCGCACCGAGCGAGTGGCGAACGAGACCGCTGCCCAGGAGAACGCCCACCTCAAGGAGCTCCTCGGCTACGTCGACGGGCCGCGTTTCCCGGAGAACTTCAGCAGCGTCGTCACGCGCGTGATCGGCCGTCCGCCCACGGCGTACGACCAGGAGATCCTCATCGCGGCCGGTACCTCCGACGGGATCCAGCGGAACGACCCCGTCGTGACCAAGGAAGGGCTCGTCGGCCTCGTCACCGACGTCACCTCGGACGGCGCGAAGGTCACGCTTCTGACCGACCAGTCGAGCGCGGTCTCGGCGATGGTGCTCGAGAGCGGAGCCGCGGGCATCGTTCGCCACGGGCCCAGCGACCCCTCGGCCCTCATCCTCGACCGCGTCGGCAAGGACGCGCTCGTCGAGGACGGCAACCTCGTCATCACCGCCGGCTGGCAGAGCGGGAACCTCGAGTCGCTGTACCCGCGTGGCATTCCCATCGGAACGGTGGAGTCGGTCGGGCAGCAGGACGTGGATCTCTACAAGCGGATCCAGATCGAACCGCTCGTGAACTTCGACTCGCTCTCCGACGTCGTCGTCCTCGTCCCGATGGCACGCCCGAAGTGACGCTCGACGCGCTCAAGGCCGGCGGGCTGCTCCTTTTCGCAGCGCTCGTGCAGGTCTCGATCACCTCCAACATCCAGGTGGCGTCGGGACACCCCGACGTCCTGCTCGTGCTCGTCATCGCCATCGCGCTTCTTCGGGGCCCGGCGTTCGGGGCGGCGAGCGGTTTCTGGGCCGGCCTGGTCCTCGACGTGGTCTCGTTCCAGACGCTCGGCCTGACATCGCTTCTCCTCACGCTCGCCGGCTATTTCGCCGGCCGCCTGGGCGAGGTGACCAAGAAGTCCTCGGCGCACCCGTCCCTCGTGGCCGTGACGATCGGGACGATCGGCGTCGGCCTCGGGTCGGCCGTGCTCCACTTCATGCTCGGCGAGACGGTCTCGGCGGCGGAGTTCTTCGTCGGCATGCTCCTGCCGACCCTCGCCCTCAACCTCCTGCTCGCCTATCCGCTCTACGGGCTTTGCCGCCGGATCTTCCCGGTGCGCCCGCGCGAGCGCCGCGAGGTGATCCCGGCTGTCTAGCCCGAGCACGAATCTCCCGCGCGGGTTCCTCCCGCCGGATCCCCGGGTGGAGGAGCCCTACCGCGTCACCCCGCAGGCGGCGATCAGGATCGCGATCCTCGGCATCGTCGCGGTGACGATCTTCTGCGTCCTCTTCTTCCGCCTCTGGGCGCTCCAGGTCATCTCGGGCGAGCGCTACCTCGAAGTGGCGAAGAACAACCAGGTGCGCACGTTCCGCGCGCCCGCCCCGCGCGGCTCGATCATCGACCGAAACGGCGTCGTACTCGTCTCCAACAAGCCGGGGACGGCGGTGCAGCTCTGGCCGGCCGCGTTCGACCAGGCGACCCCGGAGCGCCAGGCGTTCGTCCTCCACCGGCTCGCCGCCCTTCTGAAGGTCCCGTACAAGGAGATCAGGGCCGACATCACCGCGCGCAAGGACGATCTCCTCACCCCGATCACGATCAAGGAGAACGTCGAGGAGGACAAGATCAACTACCTCCTCGAGCACCAGAACGACTTCCCGGGCGTCCAGATCAATCAGACGTACCAGCGCCACTACGACCAGGGCGGAATCGCGGCGCAGACCCTCGGCTACGTGAGCGAGATCTCCCAGCAGCAGCTTGACGCGGCGAAGGAGAAGGGCTACGCGGCGGGCGACCGGATCGGCCAGACCGGGGTGGAAGCCGCCTACGACGCGTACCTGCGCGGCCTGCCCGGCATCGGCCGGGTGTACGTCGACGCGCTCGGCCGCGTCACGAGCGCGCGCCAGTTCCAACAGCTCCCGGAGGCGGGGGACAACGTCCGCCTGACGCTCGACGCGGGCCTGCAGAAAACCGCAGAAGACGCTCTTGCCTACGGCATCCGGCTCGCCCACGACGACGGGCAATGGGCGGCAGACGGCGGCGCCGTCGTCGCGATGGATCCCAATACCGGCGAGATCCTCGCGCTCGCGTCCAACCCGACCTTCGACCCGAGCATCTACACCGGTCGCGTGGACAAGAAAGACCTCAAGAGGCTGGCCGACCCGACAGCCAACCACCCAACGCTCGACCGCGCGGTCCAGGGCCTCTATCCACCGGGCTCGACCTTCAAGCCGGTCACGGCCCTGGCCGCCCTCGAGACGGGCGTCCTCTCGCCGACGGAGCTCATCCAGTGCACGCCGAAGGAGATCGTCGACGGCCAGACCTTCACGAACTGGGACCCCTACGCGAACGAGCCTATGACCCTGACCACTGCGCTCGCCGCGTCGTGCGACACGTACTTCTACCAAGTCGCGCTCCGGTTCTATGAGCGCACGGACTCGCCGCTGCAGAGGTGGGCCCGGACGATGGGCTTCGGCGCGCCGACGGGGATCGACATCGGGCCCGAGGAGAAGGGCCTCATCCCGACGCCCGCCTGGCGGCGCAGCTACTTCAAGACGGAGATCGACAAGATCTGGACGTCCGGCGACTCCGTCCAGCTCGGAATCGGGCAGGGCGACGTGCTCGTCACGCCGCTGCAGATGACGCGCTTCTACGCGATGATCGCCAACGGCGGCAAGCTCGTCGAGCCTCATCTCGTCCAGTCCGTGGAAGAGCCCGCGACCCCGGGCCAGCCGCCTGTCGTGCTGCGTCCGTATTCGCCGAAGCCGGCCAAGGACGTCGGCCTGAACCCGAACAACCTCCGCGTCGTCCAGGAGGGCCTCTACGACGCGACCCACGCGAACTACGGCACCGCGGTCGGAATCTTCGGCTCGTTCCCGATCCAGATCGCCGGCAAGACGGGCACCGCGGAGAAGTTCGTGAACCTCCCCGGGTACCACGGTCTGCAGGACCAGGCCTGGTGGTGCGGGTACGGGCCGTACGGCAAGCCGGACCTCGCGGTCTGCGCGATGATCGAGAACGGCGGCCACGGCGGCGTCGTGGCCGCGCCGGTCGCGCTGCAGGTCTTCCAGAAGTTCTTCAAGGTCGATCCGAGCTCGTACAGCGCGAGTGTGAGCAACTCCGACTGATGGCAACGATCGCCCGAGACCACCGCGCCTCGCGAGCCCACGTCGGCTCCGAGGTCGGCGCCTACCTCCGCCATCTCGACTACCTCCTGATCGCTGCGGTCGCCGGCGTGATCACGTACGGCATCTGGGTCCTGACGGCGGTGACGCGGAACGACGTTCCCGGCGATCCGACCTACTTCGTGTCGCGGCAGGAGGTCTACATCGCGGTCGGCGCCGTGCTCGCGGCGGTGACGACGGCCGTCAGCCCGGAGATCTACCGCCGCTATGCGAAGGCGCTCTACGCGCTGACGGTCACGCTTCTACTGCTGGTGCTCGTCGTCGGCGACGACGTGCGGGGCTCGAAGCGGTGGATCGAGTTCGGCTCGTTCCGCCTCCAGCCTTCGGAGATCGGGAAGATCCTCCTCATCCTGTTCCTCGCCGCGTTCGTGGCGAACCGCGCACGCAGCGAGTCTCCGTGGAGGACCGTCTGGGGCGCCGTCGGCCTCGCCGCCCTGCCGATGCTGCTCGTTTTCAAGGAGCCCGACTTCGGCTCGACACTGATCTACGGCTCGGCGCTGCTCGCGGTGCTCTTCTTCGGCGGCATGCCGTGGAAGCACCTCGCGACCCTTGCCATCGTCACGGCGCTCATCGCTCTCTCCGTGCTCTGGTTCCTCCCGGCGGCGGGAGTGGACGTCCTGGACGCCTACCAGAAGGACAGGCTGATCGGCTTCGTGCATCCAGACGTCGATCCGAGCGGAACGACCTACAACGTCAACCAGTCGATCACCGCCGTCGGCTCCGGCGGGCTCAACGGGCGGGGCGTCGCCGGCGCGAGTCAGACGAACATGAACTACCTGCCCGAGCACAACACGGACTTCATCTTCTCCTCGCTCGCCGAGCAGCGCGGGTTCCTCGGCGCCGCCATCCTGCTCCTGCTCTACGCCTTCATCGCCTGGCGCGGGATCAAGATCGTCGCGATCGCCCCGAGCCTCTACACGTCCGCGGTCGCGGGAGCGATCGTCTTCTCGTTTCTCTTCCAGGTCTTCGTGAACGTGGGGATGACGATCGGAATCGCGCCGGTCACGGGCATCCCACTCCCGTTCGTCAGCTTCGGCGGCAGCTCGATGATCACGACAATGCTGATGATCGGCGTCCTCGAGGCCATACACGTGCGCGGGCGCCTCGCCGGGCGCAGGTAGTAGGTTCCCGACGTGCCTCGCTTGCCGCTTCATCCTGGCGCCGTCTGGGGCGTGGCCAAGGAGATCAAGACCGCGGCCGAGGACCTCTCGCCGCTCGTGGTCGCCGGCGCCCCCGGCCCGGCCGGCGAGGTCGTCGCGGCTCTCGGGGAGGGCGGCGAGCCGGGCGCGCTCCGCGACCTCTCCGGCAAGGAGGTCACGAAGTACGACCTGCAGGGTGCCGCGCTTCTTCTCTACGTGGTCGACGGTGAAGCCCCCGGCCCGGAGGACGAGGCCGTCCTGAAGCTCGCCGACCGAAACGACGTCGAGGTCGTGTGCGTCCTCGCTGGCGCGACGTCCCGGCCGCTCGACGTTCCCTACGTGCCGGCGACGAGCGTCGTCGTCATCCCGCCGGGAAAGCCCGTGCCGCTCGGCCAGCTGGGCGAGCTCATCGCCTCGCTGACCGAGGAGAACGGGTACGGGCTGGCCGCGCGCCTGCCGGTCCTCCGCCAGGAGGTGGTCAAGGCGATCGTGCGGCGCTTCGCGCGCCAGAACGGGATTCTCGGGGTCGCGATCTTCATCCCGGGCGCCGACTTCCCGGTCCTGACGCTGAACCAGCTGCGGATGACCTTCCGGATCGCTGCGGCGCATGGCGAGAGGATCGACCGCGAGCGCGTTCCGGAGATCCTCGCGGTTGTGGGAGCCGGTCTCGGCTTTCGCACGATCGCGCGCGAGGCGCTCGGGTTCGTCCCGGGACTCGGCTGGGCGGTCAAGGGCGGTATGGCCTATGTGGGGACGAAAGCGCTCGGCAAGGCCGCAACGGCCTATTTCGAGCAGGGCGGCCCGCGCGGAATCGCACGCACGGCCGATGCCGTCCGGTCCAGGTCCTAGCCTTCCCGCGCATGAGCGCAGAGCAGTTGTTGCCGGCTGACGAGGCACTGGCGATCGAGGAGGCCGACGCCTGGTTCGAGTACCTGGAGGTCACCAGGGCGGAGATCGGGTCCGGCCGCTATCAGGAGATCGAGCCCTGGGCGTGGGCTCGGCTCAGCCAGCGCCTTCGAGCCGTCAAGCGAAAGCAAACCCAGCTTCGCCCCGCCGCCTAGCGGCAGCGAGGGCGCCTGCTACCCTTAACGGGTACGCGCAGGGAGGACCGAGCCCAGATCGGGCGAGCGGGATTCCGCGCTCACAACAAAATGAGATTTGTGGCAGACACGCTGATCTCGCCCGCGCTGAGACGCGCGGGCGCCGGCGTGCGCCCGAAAGGAGATTCACACCGTGCGATTCTTTCGCAAGAAGACGCGCACCGAGGAGGCGCCGCCGGCAGAGGCGGCCGCTCCGGAGGCGCTCGAGGAGGCCTCGCCGTCCCAGGCGGACGGACAGGCTGACAAGCCCAAGCCGCGCAGGCGCCGCGGGACACGCGGCGGCCGGGGGCGCGGCAAGAAGAAGGTAGAAGCCGCCGCCGAGAGCGGCGCGAAGGCAGAGTCGAAGGGCGAGGCGAAGGCCGAGCCAAAGCCCCGCCAGCCGCGCCAGAAGAAGGCGAAGGACGGCGAGGAGCAGAAGCCGCGCCGCCGGCGCACGCAGACGGCGAAGCGCTCGGCGCTCCCGAAGGTCAAGAAGGAGATCCTCGTCTCCGTCGAGGTGATGGAGCAGCGCGTCGCCGTCCTCGAAGACGGCGTCGTGGTCGAGGTGTACCTCGGCCGCCCCTCGCACCGCTCCGTTGCCGGGAACGTCTACAAGGGCGTCGTCGACAACGTCCTCCCGGGGATGGAGGCGTCCTTCGTCGACATCGGGCTCGAGAAGAACGGGTTCCTCTACGTCGACGAGATCGTCGTCCCCGAGCTCGAGGGCAAGCAGCGCCACGGGCGCCGCATCCAGGAGCTCATCGAGCGCGGCCAGGAAGTGCTCGTCCAGGCGGTCAAGGACCCGATGGGCACCAAAGGCGCCCGCCTCACGACGGAGATCTCGCTCCCCGGCCGCTTCCTCGTCTTCGTCCCGTACGGGGACGGCATCGGCGTCTCGCGCCGCCTCGAAGACGAGGAGCGCGAACGGCTCAAGGCGATCTGCAAGGAGCTCGACCTTCCCGACGGTGGGCTGATCGTGCGCACCGCGGCCGAGGGCGCGTCGAAGGAGGAGCTCGAGGGCGATCTCGCCCTCCTGCAGAAGCTCTGGTCGACGATCCAGGGCCGCGCGAAGCGCGCCGAGGCGCCGTCGCTCGTCTACCAGGAGTCGGAGCTTCCGCTCCGCATCATCCGCGACCTCTTCATCCGCGACTTCGAGAAGGTCGTCGTCGACCACGACCGCACGTATCGCCGCATCGTCGGCTATCTGAAGCGCACCTCACCCGAACTCGCCGCGCGCGTGGAGCACTACAAGGGCAAGGAGCCGCTCATGGAACGCTACGGCGTCGACGAGGCCGTGCGCTCGACGCTCAACCGGCGGGTCGACCTGCCCTCCGGCGGCTACCTGATCTTCGACTACGCCGAGGCGTTCACCGTCGTGGACGTCAACACCGGCCGCTTCGTCGGCTCCCGCGGCCGCTCGAGCGGCGCGCGTCTGGAGGACACGATCACGAAGAACAACCTCGAGGCGGTGAGCGAGGTCGTCCGCCAGCTCCGGCTCCGCGACATCGGCGGGATCATCGTCATCGACTTCATCGACATGGCGAACCCGAAGAACCGCCAGCTCGTCGAGGGGGCGCTGGAGCGCGAGCTCGCGCGCGACCGTACGAAGACCTACGTCGTCGAGATCTCCCCGCTCGGCCTCGTCGAGATGACCCGTCAGAACGTCACGGACGGGCCGCGCGAGATCCTTACCAACGTCTGCGCCACCTGCAAGGGCGACGGCGTCACCGTTTCGATGGAGACGCACGCCGTGGACGCCGAGCGCCGCCTTCGCCGGCTTGTCGCCGGCTCGAAGAGCAAGGCGTTCCACATCGAGCTGAACTCGCAGGTCGCCTCGGCGCTCATCGGGCCGGGCGCGGAGCGGCTCGCCGAGCTCGAGAAGGAGACCGGCCGCACGCTCGCCGTCAAGGGGCGCCAGCGCGCCCCCCACGACCACTTCGTCGTCCTCGAGGAGGGCGCGCCGGCCAAGGTCGAGGACAAGGCGGCGCCGGTCGAGCGCGGGCAGGAGCTCGAGGTCGAGCTCGAGGAGGCGCATCAGCATTCCGACACCGACGCGATCGCCCGTGTCGACGGCTACGTCGTCACGGTGAAGGACGCCGCGAGCCGGGTCGGCGAGACGGTGCCGATCAAGATCGAGAACGTCGCCAAGACGACCGCCCGCGCCGTCATCTCCGAGGACGAGAGCGAGAACGGCGGCGATCCGACGCAGGAGAAGCCGAAGAAGAAGACGCGGCGCGGCACGCGCGGCGGCCGTGGACGAAAGAAGAAGACCGCGGCGACCGCGGAGGCCACCGAGGCTCCCGTCGAGGAGGTCGCGGAGCCGGTTGCCGAACCACCGCCGGAGAACGGCGAAGAGCCGAAGCCCAAGAAAAAGACCAGGCGCGGTACGCGGGGAGGGCGCGGACGCAAGCGCAAGCCGGTAGAATCCTCACCCGAAGCGGGCCAGGAGAGCCCGCTCGCTTAGTGTTTATGAACGATCATCTACCTCACACGGTGTATCCCTCGGTGCGCTGCGAAGCGTCGCCTCGCGGCGTCCTCGGTTGCATCCGTAGCTTCCAGCTACGAGCGCTCCCTGCGTCCTCGCGAGTCTCGCCTCTCGCCGCTGAGGAACACACCATCCTCGGCAGCTGACCGATGGCAACGAAAACGGACAGTTACGCGATCATCTCCCTCGGCGGAAAGCAGTACCGCGTCCGCGAGGGCGAGCGCCTGCTCGTCGACCGCCTCCCGCACGACGAAGGGAAGACGTTCCATCCCGACCTCGTCATGCTGGGCGGCGACGGCGATCCGAAGCTCGGCGACGCGCTCAAGGGCGCACAGGTGACCGCGAAGGTCTCGGCCCACGTGCTCGGGAAGAAGGTGATCGTCGGCAAGCACCGGCGCCGCACCGGCTACCGCCGGCGCAACGGGCACCGGAGCCGGCTGTCCCAGATCGAGATCCAGTCGATCGGTAAGAAGGCGACTCGCTCCGGGGCAGCGAAGAAGACTGCGAGCACGACCACGAAGAAGAAGGAAGAGAGCTAGGCATGGCCCACAAGAAAGGACTCGGCTCCTCGAAGAACGGCCGCGACTCCGAATCCAAGCGACTCGGAGTCAAGATCTTCGACGGGCAGGACATCAAGGCGGGGATGATCGTCGTCCGCCAGCGCGGCACGCGCTTCCGCTCCGGACCGGGCACCGGTCTCGGGCGCGACCACACGATCTTCGCGACGCGCGACGGCAAGGTCGCGTTCCAGACGAACGGCTCCGGCCGCATCGTCAGCGTCGTCTAGATCGTCAAGAGCTCGTGTTCCACGATCGCGCCCGTATCGAGGTGCGCGGCGGCCGTGGGGGCGACGGCTCGCTCAGCTTCCGGCGCGAGAAGTACGTGCCGAAGGGGGGTCCTGACGGTGGCGACGGAGGAAACGGCGGCGACGTCGTCCTCTTCGCCGACCCCGATCGCCGCGACCTCTCCTTCTTCCAGCGCAAGCGCCGGTTCGAAGGCGGGCGGGGCGTTCACGGTCAGGGGAAGTCGAAGCACGGCGCCGACGGTGAGAGGGTCGAACTGGGCGTGCCGGTCGGGACGCAGGTGCTCGACGAGGAGGGACGGCTGCTCGTCGACCTCGCGCACCCCGGCTCGCGTGCGGTGATCGCACGTGGCGGGCCCGGCGGAGCGGGCAACCGCCGCTTCGCCCGGCCCACCCAGCAGACGCCTCGCATCGCCGAGGTGGGCTGGCCGGGCGAGGAGTCTACGATCGAGCTGCGCCTGAAGCTGCTCGCCGACGCTGCGTTGCTCGGGTTTCCGAACGCGGGCAAGTCCTCGCTGCTCCGTCGCATCTCGAACGCCAAGCCAAAGGTGGCCGACTATCCGTTCACGACGATCACGCCGGTCCTCGGCACGGTGGACGCGCCGGACGGACGCCAGCTCACCGTTGCCGACGTGCCCGGACTGCTCGAGGGCGCCCACGAGGGCGTGGGTCTCGGCGACGAGTTCCTCGCGCATCTCGAGCGCGCGCGGCTCTTCCTCCACGTCATCGACGCGACCGAGGACACGGCAGAGCGCTTCGCGACGATCGACCGTGAGCTCCAGGGTTACGGCGCCGGGCTCGCGGAGCGCCCGCAGATCGTGGTGTTGAACAAGATCGACCTCGTCGGCGAAGAGCCGGCGTTCGAGGTCCAGGATCCACGCGTGCTGGCGACGTTCGCGGTCTCCGCCGCGACGGGAGCCGGGGTGGAGGAGCTCGAGCGCGCGCTCTTCGAGCTCGTGCCCGAAGCTCCGCCAGAGCCGGTGGCGGCCGAGGAGGTCGCGGACTTCCTCGTCTACCGGCCGCGACCCGAGCGCCGGCGCCCGTTTCGCCTTTTTCGCACCGACGACGGCTATCGGGTGCGGGGTGAGGCGACCGAGGACGAGCTTCGCGCCGCCGGCGTCAGGCCGGGCGACCCGGTTGAGTTCGAATGACGGGGCTCTTCGGCGGCGCGTTCGATCCGCCGCACAACGGACACGTCGCGCTCGCCCGGACGGCGCTCGACCACTTCGGACTGGAGCGGCTGCTGGCGCTCGTCGTCGTCGATCCCGGCCATCGCAGCGTCGTGCTCGACTTCTCCACGCGAATGCGCCTCGCCGAGCTCGCGTTCGGGGACCTGCCGCGGACGGATGTCGTTGCGGAGGAGCACCGCTATACCGTCGACGCTGTCCGCGGCGGTCGCTTCGGTGACGCCATCTTTCTCGTGGGCGCCGACGAGTTCGCCGGCTTCCCCACGTGGAAGGATCCCGACGGCGTTCTTGCCGAGGTTCGGCTCGGCGTCGCCACGCGGCCCGGGTTCTTTCGGGACGCTCTCGAGCCCGTGCTCGAGAGCCTCGAGCGGCCCGACCGCGTCGAGTTCTTCGACATCCCCGAGCTGCCCATTTCGGGCACGGACCTTCGTGCCCGCGCCGCGCGTGGCGAGCCGCTCGACTCCCTCGTGCCGGCCGCCGTCGCCGCCGAGATCGACCGGCTCGGCCTTTACCGGTGATACCCTGAGCCGGTCGCAACCGAGGAGTTTCTGACCACCTGACGTCGCTCGAACAAGCTCGCAGGATCGCTCAGCTCGCCCAGGAGAAGCTGGCGAAGGACGTTGTCATCCTCGACATGCGCCCGGTGTGCAGCTACACCGACTATTTCGTGCTGGCCACCGGCGGGAACACCCGCCAGGCCAAGGCGATCTACGACGAGGTGCACGAGCGCCTGAAGAAGGAAGCGAAGCTCACGCCTCGGAACGTCCACGGAGGGGGCGAGGCGAAGTGGATCCTCGCCGACTACCTCGACGTCGTGCTGCACGTGTTCACGCCCGAGGCGCGCGACTTCTACCGGCTCGAGGACCTGTGGGGCGATGTTCCCTCCGTCGAGCTCGCCGCCGCCAACTAGCGGCCTGGACGGCGGCGGCTTTAGCCCGGCAAAGCCTGGCTAGCACGCCGCCTAACGACGCTCCAGACCGCTAGTCAGAGCAGCCAGACGAGGAGGATCACGACGCCTGCGAGAAGGAGCGCGTAGATCCAGAACGCGTGCGCTCCTCCGAGGAAGGCCTTCCACTTGCGCGCTTCGCGCCGCTTCTCGGCTTCGCCGGTCTCGTCGACGACCGGGCTGTAGTCGGTCTTTTCCTCCATGGCTTCACGGTCCCCGACCTGGAACGGGAGGAAACGTGTTGTCCGACACGACAACTACAATGGACTGCATGCTCACGACCGACCGGAAAGGCGCGATCGCAGAAGCTGCGATCGTCGCTGCCGCGATCGAGGCCGGAATCGGAGGTGCCCGGCCCTTTGTCGACGAGCGCTACGACCTGATCTTCGATACCGGGGCGCAGCTGCTGCGAGTCCAGTGCAAGTGGGCTTCATGCGACGGTGAGGTCGTCGCAGTCCGCTGCTACTCGACTCGTCGCGACGCGTCAGGATTTGTGAGGCGTGCTTACGTGAGAGGCGAGGTCGATGTCTTCGGGGCTTATTGCCCAGAGCTGCGTAGTTGCTTTTTCGTCCCATTCGATGAGGTGCCGCCGGGTGGCTCGCTCCAGCTGCGAGTGGCTCAAGCCGGAACGGCCAAAGGCGGAATGTCCGTTGGGCCAGGGGGTATGAGTTGGCCGCTACACTGGGACGGCAGCAAGGGGCCATAGCTCAGCTGGGAGAGCGCCTGCATGGCATGCAGGAGGTCACGGGTTCGAGCCCCGTTGGCTCCATCACAAAGGGCCCGTCGCTGGAGGTTCTGCCTCTTTCTCGGCAACCAATGCGAGCTTGCGTACGCGACCCTCCTGAAGCCAGTCGCTCCAGAGCCGGTGGGCGGCCTTGAGCTCCTCGAGCGCCGTGAGGCCGATCTCGCCGGCGATGGCCGTCGCATTGGCCGCGAACGCTTCGAGCAACGAATCCGCCATAGCGCGGTGGGACTCGCTGTAGTCCTTCTCCCAGAGGACGCGCAAGCCGACGAGCTCCAGGGCCGCATGCATCTCCGAGAGCGGAATGAGCCAGACGGTGTCGGCGTCGGGCATGCGTGCGCGCTCCGCGTCCGTGAGCGGAAGGCCCTCTTCCAGCGTGAACGCGAACCGTCCGCCCGGCCCGAGCGCTCGCGCTATCTCCTCGAGCAGCGCGGCCTTGTCGCGAAAGGCCAGCAGCGTCTCGAGCAGGAGCACGGCGTCGAATGGGCCGGGAGGTACCGGTGGAACCAGCGCGACCTCGAAGCGGCAGGGTAGGTCCCCGGATCGGTCGCGGGCGATGTCGACCGCGCTCGAGCTCGAGTCCACGCCGAGGTAGTCGCAGCCGAGCTCCCGGGTGACGAACCGCCCCGGCCCGGCTATCCCACAGCACAGGTCGAGCACGGAGACGCCCCGCCGGATGCGGGCCCGATCCGCCAGCTCCCGAATCTCCGACGCGCGCATGAAGCTCTCCTGCTCGACGAACTCGCCGGGCGCGTAGGCGGACACGCGGGCGTGCTGCAAGGCCCGGACGAACGGAGCTCGATCATCCTGCTGCATGCGCTTCCTTCCGACAGGCCGTGTCGTGAACCGCGGCACGGTGTCGCCCGTACCTATCCCAGGCATGCACGAATACGGAGGCACGGTACGCGCGGCTCAGTGGTTCCCGGTCACCGCGCTCATCGCCCAGCCGACGATTGGAGTCGCTCTCGCGGCAACCGTTGGGCTGGGGAGTGCAGGCTGGACGGTCGTGATCATCTCCGGCCTGGTCATGAACGTGGCGCTGGCGCGAGGCGTTCTCCGCTACGGCTCGCACCGACTGGGCCCGGCGGACTGGGTCACCTTGGCTCGGGCGACGCTCGTCGTCGGCGTCGCCGCTCTCGTCGCCGATTCGTTCCAGGAAGCCGTCGCGCTCTGGGCTCTCGTGGGGCTCTCGGCCCTCGCGCTCCTGCTGGACACAGTCGACGGCTGGGTGGCGCGACGGAGCGGAACGGCCTCGACGCTCGGCGCGCACTTCGACGCCGAAACCGACGCGTTTCTGATCCTCGTGCTCAGCATCTACGTCGCGCGTTCGCACGGCGCCTGGGTTCTCGCGATCGGCGCGGCACGTTACGCGTTCTACGCAGCCGGGTGGTTCTGGCCGTGGCTGCGTGAGCGGTTGCCCGCCCGCTACTGGCGCAAGATCGTCGCGGCGGTCCAGGGAGTCGTCCTGACCGTGGCCGCCGCGGACCTGCTGCCGCGATCTCTGGCCCAGGCTGCACTCGTCGGCGCGCTCCTCTTGCTCGCCGAGTCGTTCGGCCGCGACGTCTGGTGGCTCTGGGCTCACCGGGAAGAGCACGCAACCGCCGTCGACGGTTCCCGTGGGCGCGTGCGAGCCGGCTTCGCGACCGCGCTCACCGTCGTCGCCGTCCTCTTCGTCTGGGCCGCGCTGGTCGCGCCGGACCATCCCGGGCTTCTCGAGCCGACTGCACTCGTCCGGCTCCCACTGGAGGGACTCGTCGTCGTTGCCGTCGCCATCGCCCTGCCCGACAGGCCCCGACGAGTCCTGGCCTGGATCCTCGGACCGGTTCTCGGCCTCGTCGTCCTCGTCAAGGTCCTCGACCTGGGCGTGTACGCGGCCTTCGACCGGCCGTTCGACCCGATCGCCGACTGGAGGTACACGGGAATCGGCATCGAAACGCTCCGCGACTCGGTCGGCCGCAGAGACGCGTACCTCGCCGTCGCCGGCGCCGCGCTGCTGATCGCCTCCATTCTCGTTCTCACCACCCTGGCAGTCCGCCGTTTGATGCGGGTTGCGGCCGGCCATCGCAATTGGTCGCTTCGCGTCGTCGCGGGTCTCGCCGCGGTCTGGGTGCTCTGCTGGGCGTTCGGCGCTCAGCTCGTCGCCCAGCTTCCGGTCGCCTCGACGAGCGCCGCCACCCTGGCCGTCGACGAGGTGCGCGCCGTGCGGACCGGCATCGAGGATCGCGCGATCTTCGAGGACGCGATCGCGCGCGACCGCTTCCGGTCGACGCCCGGCGGCGAGCTGCTGACCGCCCTGCGCGGAAAGGACGTCGTCGTCGCGTTCGTCGAGAGCTACGGGAGAGTCGCGGTTCAGGACTCCTCGTTCTCCCCTCGCGTCGATGCGGTTCTCGACCACGGGACGGAGAGGCTGCGCGCGGCGGGCTTCCAGGCGCGGAGCGCTTTCCTGACCTCGCCGACGTTTGGCGGCGCCAGCTGGCTGGCGCACTCCACCCTCCAGTCGGGGGTCTGGGTCAACAGGCAATGGCGCTATGACCAGCTCGTCGCCAGCGACCGATTCACGCTCAGCGAGGCGTTCGAGCGGGCCGGCTGGCGCACTGTCGATGTCGTGCCGGCGAACGATCGCGAGTGGCCGCAGGCGTCCTTCTACGGCTACGACAAGGTGTACGACCGGCGCAATCTCGGCTACCTCGGGCCGACGTTCGCATACGCCCCCATGCCGGATCAGTACGTCCTGGCCGCTCTGCAGCGGCTCGAGCTCGGCAAGACCGACCGCCGTCCACTCTTTGCCGAAGTGGACATGGTGTCGAGCCACGCACCCTGGACGCGCATCCCCGAGATGGTCGCCTGGGATGACCTCGGCGACGGCTCGATCTTCAACGGCATGCCCGCAGGCGAGATGACCACGGCCGCGCTCTGGAGCAACCACGGCGAGGTACGCGCGGCGTACGGGCGCTCCGTCGAATACTCGTTGAACGCCCTCGTCTCCTTCGTGCAGAACTACGGCGACGACGACCTCGTGCTTGTCGTCCTGGGCGATCATCAGCCCTCTACGGTCGTCACCGGGCTCAGCCCGGATCTCAGCCACGACGTTCCCGTCTCGGTCGTCGCCCACGATCCGGCGGTGCTGAAGAGGATCGCCGGGTGGGGTTGGGAGGATGGCCTGCGGCCGAGCCCGCAGGCCCGGGTCTGGCCGATGGACGCGTTCCGCGACCGCTTCCTCAGCGCATTCGGTACGCAACCGTCTTCACCCGGCTAGAAGCCCGGGGTCGAACGTGTGCGCGCCCCTCCGCGCCTTGGCAGCCAGGTACCGCCCGTTCACCGCGGAAAGGTGCACACCTGTGGGAATCTGCGCGGTCACTCTCACGCCGCAACGGTGCAGCTGCCGAGCCTTGTCGGGGTTGTTGCTCAAGAGAGCGACTTCCGTAACCCCGAGCGCGTGCAGCATCTGCGCGGCGGCGACGTAGCTTCGTTCGTCCTCGCCGTGGCCCAGCGCGAGGTTCGCCTCGTACGTGTCCAGACCCATGTCCTGCAGCGCGTAGGCCTCGAGCTTGGCGTAGAGGCCGATGCCTCGTCCCTCCTGCCGCAGGTACAGGAGGAACCCCCCGGCGTCGGCGATTCGCTCGACGGATTCTCGAAGCTGCGGCCCGCAGTCGCAGCGCTGACTGCCGAAGACATCGCCGGTCAGGCACTCGCTGTGCGGCCGGACGAGGGGGAACCGGTCACCGGCGGAGGTCGCATCCGCGAGCTCGCCGAGGGCGAACGCCAGATGCTCGCGTCCGTCGACGAGGCCGTCGAAGCTGAACACCCGGGCCGTGGTCGCATACCCGTCCGCGAACCGCAGGGGCACGGAGACGTGGGTGCGAATCGTCGCCTTCGGCACGCGCATGAGCATCGGACGCCTCGTCAGTCCTCGAACCGGGACGAAAGGGCGTACCGCAGCAAGACGACGTCACCGATCTGCCGTACGGCCGCGAGGGTCGCGCGGCGAGCTGGGTTCCACGGAAAGCAGCCGTCGCGCACGAACCTCGGAGCCTGCGAATCGCCCACGAACACCGGTGCGACGACGAGCTGCAGCTCATCGACGAGATCGGCGGTCAGAAACTGCGTGTGGACCGTCGCGCCTCCCTCGACCATGAGACGCTCGACTCCGCGGTCCGCGAGGTCGCTGCCGAGCCGCTCCATCTCCACGGTATGGCCGCCGTCGACGACGGTCGCGACCGGATCGAGTCGAGCGCGGACGTCGTCCACGCAGGATCTCGCGCAGTAGACGAGCTTTTCGGCCTCTCCCGTGGTGAAGAAGTCGGCGTGCGCGTCGAGCCCGGCGCGGCTCGTCAGAGTGACCTTCATCGGCGACGGTGCAAGCCCGCGAGCCGTTCGCTCTTCGCGGCGTTCCTGCGAGCGGATCAGAAGGCGGGGATTGTCGTTTCGGACCGTCCTCGCGCCGACCAGGATCGCGTCGCAGGAGGCGCGAACGGCGTCGACCCGGTCGAAGTCGTCCTCGTTCGACAGGAGCAGGCGCGACTCCGCGCTCGCGATGTAGCCGTCCATCGAGACGCTGCAGGAAAGGAGGGTGTACGGGCGGTCATGCATCCGCGGCTCCATCCGCCTGGGCGACGGCTGTGCGGGGTACCCAGGCCGCCATGAGGACGAGCGCGCCCGGCAGGCTGGCGACGAAGGCCATGACGCCGTAGACGACGGCGGTGGCAACGCCTTGCGAGGCACCCAGTCCGGCCGCGGCGAAGGCCCACGCCGTCACGGCCTCGCGCGGCCCCCACCCGGCGATGCTGGGCAGGACCATAGCCAGGAGCGCGAGCAGGGCCAGCGGAACCATCTGGGCGAGGGGCGTCGTCGCTCCCGCCGAACGCGCGGCGACGACGAAGGCCGTCGCATGGCCGGCGACGACGAGCAAGGATGCGAGCACAATCGCCGGCCAGGCACTCCGAGGTAGTAGCGCCCGGCGAACGTCGCCGGCGATCGCACCCCGCGCCCTCGCCCAGCGGGTGCCTTCGCGCCCTCCTATCGAGCGGACGAGCGTGACGACCGCCGCCAGCGCGACAAGCGCGAGGAGAACCACAGAGATGGAGGGGCGCACCGGAGAAGGGAGGGCCAGGAGGACGGCAACCGTGACGACGGCCTGAACGACCTGTCCCGCGGTGCGCTCCCAGCCGACGGCGCGCAAAGCGAGGCCGACGTCGCTCACGTTGCGGCCGTGGCACACCCCCCGGTGAACGTCGCCGACGACGCCTCCCGGGAGCGTGAGATTCAGGAAGATCGAGCGGTAGTACGCCGCGACGGCCGCGGGCAGCGAGAGCCGGAGACCGAGCCCGCGCGCCACGACCGTCCAGCGCCAGGCACAGGCAAGGGTCGTCACCACGCCGAGAGCCGCCCCGGCCGCGATGACCGCGCCGTTAACCGCTCGCAGTCCCTCCAGGAACGGGTCGATCCCCAGCTGCCAGACGACCACGGTCAGAATCGCCGCCGCGGCCAGAGGACGCGTCCACCCCCAAACGCTCCTGCTCATGGTGCTCGCGGTACGGGTGGAAGGCGCAAACGGTTTTGCGGATGCGCTCATCGTGGAATGGCGAGCAGGTCGGCGTGGCCGACGGTGATGTCGAGCTCCCCCGCTCGTGCCTGCGCCAGGCGCCGGCGCGCGTAGGAGGGGGCATCCGAGGCAAGCTCGGCGGACTGCTCGCAGGCGGCGGCCATCCACCCGCGGAGCCACTCGGAAGCCAATTGGGACTCGGCTGCGCCGAGCCGCCAGGGAGTCGGCCGAATGAGCACGCGCGCCCCGTGGCGGCGGAAACCGGCTCCGGCGGCTTCGACGGCATCGGGGCCGAGGAGGCGGCCCCGCGCTGTGCTGCGACGCTGGTGCGCGTTGAAGGCCGAGGCCACGAGGGAGTCCAGGGGATCTGCCGGCTCGAGCTCGACGCGACCGACGACGGAGAGGCTCAGGAGAACCGGGCACCTCGGTTCTCCCACTGCGTCGATCAGCTCGTCGAGCTCCTCGTGAGTCAAGAGATCGAGGAGGGCCGAGGCGGTGATGAGCGTCGCGTCCGCAAGATCCTCGGGCTGCAGTCGGGTGACGTCTGTGCGCCGCGTCTCGACCTCGACGGGAGCGCCGTCGGAGGCACGGGAAGGTGGCTTGGCCGCGGCCGCGTCGAGCAGGCCCTCGTCGAGGTCGTGCAAGACCCAGCGCTGCGGACCCGGCAGGAGGGGAGCGAGCCAGCGGCCGAACGAGCCCGTGCCACACGCGAGGTCGTGGATCACATGTGAGCCGTTGCGGGTGAGGTTCCGCCGGAGGTGCTCGACGAGCCCTTGATCGCGCGCCCCGGCGTCGGCAGGCTCCCGAAGGTCGAGCCATTCGGCCGGGACGCGTGTCCGCTCGCCGATCATGCGCCGGCGTCCGCCAGCACGCGGGCCAGCGCCGAGGTCGTGGCCGACCAGCGCGGGAGCGAGGCGCGCCGCTCGCGCGCCGCGCGGCGCCAGCTGCGTCGCACCTCGGCGTCCCGCAGCCAGGTGCGCAGGCCCGCTGCGAGTGCGAACACGTCCCCGGGGGGGACGAGAAGGCCCGGCCGGATCCCGCCGTTCCCGTGGCCGAGCGACTCCGAGACCCCGCCGACATCGGCCGCGACGACCGGCACGCCACGCGCCAACGCCTCGGCGACCACCATGCCGTACGTCTCCGCACGCGACGGGAGCACGAGCAGGTCGGCGGTCGCGTAGGTCCGACCGAGCTCTGCGCCGCTGCGCGGCCCCACGAAGCGCACGCGGTCTTCCAGCTCGCCCTCCCGCGCCCGTCGCCTTAACCTCTCGGCGAAGGCCGGATTGCGGGCGGTGCTGCCCACGCACAGACAACTCCAGGAGAGGTCCCTCATCGTCGAGAGCGCATCCACGAGAACGTCGTGGCCCTTCTCCGGGACGACCGACGCCACGCAGAGCAGTGCCCCCGCGCTCGGCGTCCCAGCCGAGATCGGTGCCGTGTCGACACCGGGCTCGGCCACATGCACTCTGTCCTCCGGCAGCAAGTAGAGGTCCAGCAGAGCTCGACGGGCCCAGGCGCTCGTCGTGACGACAGCGGTCGCGGCCGAGAGGACCGCGCCTTCCCGCCCGCGCGATCCATTGCTCCCCGCGGCATGCCCCAGCGGCATGTGGACCAGCGCGACCAGGCGCAGCCGCGTCGCCTCCGGGACGAGAACTTCGGGCGCCGTCGACCCCACGAGCCCGTCGACGAGCACGACGGTCCCGTCCGGAATGCCCTGCACCGCCCCGGCGAGCGCCTCGTAGGCCGCAGCGTCCGGAGTCGGCCAGGAGCCCGGGACGGCGTGGACCTGAACGGGCCAGCCCAGCTCGCCGAGGGCGCTGCAGATCTTGCGGTCGTAGACGTTGCCTCCGCTCGGCCGGGCCGGGTCGTCGATCCCGTCCGGCACGACGACGTGCACGCCCGTCACAGCGGTCGCTCGTAGGTCGCCCACGCGACGTGTGACTCGCGCAGTGTCACCGACAAGCCGTCGAGCTCGCGGGCCTCGTCACCGAGACCGCCCCGCTGGATGCTGTCCGCGAGCCGATCTGCGATCACTTGCGCGAGCACTTCGGTCGTGGTGTTCACGCCGGCGAAAGCTTGCTCCTCGTCGAGATTGCGGTACTTGAGGTCTCCCAGGACGGCACGCAACTCGTCCGTCGCCCGGCCGATGTCCACGACGATGCCGTCCGGGTCGAGGGCGCGGCGCCGGAACGTCGCGTCGACGACGTAGGTCGCCCCGTGCAGCCGCTGCGCGGGCCCGAACACGTCCCCGCGAAGGCTGTGGGCGACCATGACGTGGTCGCGGACGGTCACGCTGAACACGTCTAGCCCTCGCCGTACGTGACGGTGTGACAGAGCGCGGGCAGACTCCCGCTGGCCAGCCGGCCCATCACAGCTGGCAGCTCGCCGAAGGGCGACTCTCCGGTGACGAGCACGTCGAAAGCCGGGTCGCGGAGAAGCTCGAGCGCGAGCGCCCGTCGTTCCGCCGTCGTGCGGCTCCCGCTGCGGGCGGGCGAGATCGTCCCGACCTGGCTGGCGCGGAGGCCGAGGCGGCGGGAGTGAAACGCGCCGCCGAGCGACAGCCGAACATCCGTGTCGCCGTACCAGCTGAGGTCGATGACCGTGCCCTCGGGGCCGAGCAGGTCGAGCGACAGCTGGAGCCCTGCCGACGTCGCGCTCGTGTGCACGACGAGGTCGCGGCCACCTATCGCTTCGTCCGGCGCCGCGAAGCCGACGCCGAGCGCCGCCGCCGCCTCCGCCCGTTCGGCGATGACGTCGACGAGTGTGACCTGCACCGCGGGGAACCGGCTCAGCAGCCGTGCAACAGTGCAACCAACCATTCCCGCGCCGACGACGGCGACCCGGTCGCCCACGAGCGGCGCCGCATCCCAGAGCGCGTTGACCGCCGTCTCGACCGTGCCCGCGAGCACGGCACGTCGTGGCGGCACGTCGGCCGGCACGACGGTCACCGCTCCGGCGGGGACGACGTAGGCAGTCTGGTGTGGGTACAGGCAGAAGACCGTTCGGCCGTCGAGCTCCGCCGGGCCGCGCTCGACGACGCCGACGTTCAGGTAGCCGTATTTGACCGGCCCGGGGAACTCCCCCTCCTGGAAGGGCGCCCGCATCGTCGCGTACTGCTCCGGCGGCACGCGGCCGCGAAAAACCAGCGTCTCGGTGCCGCGGCTGACGCCGGAGCGCAGTGTCCGGACCAGCACGTCCCCGGGCCCGGGCTCGGGTAGCGTGACCGGCCGGATCTCCCCGCGGCCGGGCGTGCTGAGCCAGAACGCGTGTGCGTCGTCGCCAGCCATCGAAGGGACCTACGCGGAATCGGAAGGCTCGGATTCGCTACGGTGGCCGCATGAGCCAAGCAACCCTCCACACGAATCACGGCGCGATCGAGCTCGAGCTCTTCGACGACGACGCGCCCAAGACCGTCGACAACTTCGTGAAGCTCTCCAAGGACGGCTTCTACGAGGGCATCACGTTTCACCGCGTCATCCCCGACTTCATGATCCAGGGCGGCTGCCCGCGCGGGGACGGGACGGGCGGCCCCGGCTACGAGTTCGAGGACGAGCGCAACGACCACCGTGTCGAGCGCGGCGCGCTCGCGATGGCGAATCGCGGCCCGGACACGAACGGGAGCCAGTTCTTCATCGTCACGACCCAGGCTGCGCCGTGGCTCGACGGCAAGCACACGGTCTTCGGGCGGGTCACGTCCGGAATGGACGTCGTCGACAAGATCTCGGGCGTCGATCGCGACTCGAGCGACCGGCCTCGCGAGCCGGTCACGATCGACCGTGTCGAGCTCTCGTAGCGGCTAGGGCCAGACCGACGAGGCGGGGTCGAGGTCCAGGGCTCCGCCGTCATGGCATTCGGACGAGCGGTAGTCGGTGGGCGCCGTGACGGCGCGCTCTGCGAGCGCGATCCGCGCGAGCCGCTCGGCGCTGGAGGAATCGGCGCCGAGGCTCTCGGCGACGAACGCGGTTCGCTGGAGCCCGTAACAGTCCGCTTCCGCCTCGTCCCTGATCCCTGCGAGGTGTGACGACTCATGCGCGAGCACGTGCATCGCGCGCGCGACTCTGACGTCCTCGCCGACCCCGGTCTTGCCCTCTGCGAACCGCTCGAGCTCCGAGCAGGTCTCCTCGTCGAGGTCGGTGAAGTCCGCCGGCTCGCCGCGCTCGTCGAAAAAGACCGTGCCCGCGTGCGAGGAGACGTCGGCGAGGCGGGCGAGGAGGCCTGGGCAATGGACGTCGACGTGCCGGCCCGCGATCTCGCTCGCGATTCCGGCCAGGCGGTGCTCGGTCCGCCGCTGATTCTGCTGGTAGGCGACGATCGCGAGCAGCGGAATTGCCAGCACGAGCAGGAGGGGAGCGTAGGGCCGCATCCCGCCTGTATCGGCCGGGACGCGCGCTCGGGCGACCCCTCAGTCGAGCTCGCGACGGAGAACCGACGCCACCGCGGTGAGCGCAATGCGCGTCTCGTCCACGTAGGGCTCCCGCGTGGTCGCCCGCTGGAGCGCGAGGCCCGGGAGAAGGAGCAGTCGGGCGCTTCGGTGGCTCGACTCCTGCACAGCGCGCCAGAGCTCCATCGTCAGGGCGAGGGAGAGAACCGTCACGACCGCAGGCGTCCAGAGCGCGGCCTGGAACGGCCAGATCTGCTCGGCGACGACGGTGACCGGGATGACGAGCGCGGCGAAGTTCGTCCCACAGCGCGGCGAGAACCTCGAGGGCTTCGCGCTCCCCGCCCAGGTGCACTCGAGCGACCGCTCCTCCACCGCGGCGATCGCCCTGTGCTCCGCTCCGTGGAGGTTCAGCGTCCGGCCGCGGAAGATCCAGAGGATGAGCCCGACCGTGACCGCGGCCCAGCCGGCGAGGGCCCACGTCGAAGGAAGGAACACGAAGGCGAGGGGCGCGAAGACCGCGGCGAGGAGGATCCGCCGTTCGCCCTTCTTCGCCACGCCGCTCCGCCGGAAGAGGGGAGCGACCGACATCGCAAGCCGAGCCAGGCCGCGCGCGAGCGGAATCCTCGCGACGAGGCGCGGCGGCGAGGGCATGTTTCCCTCGAGCACGTGCCCGTCGTGGCGGGCGAAAGCCCAGAAGCGCTCGCTGACGATGACGACGCCGTCCGGCCGGGCCATGCCGCCGAGCCGGGGAAGGGATTCGCACGCATCGGCACGCCGAAGGATCTCGGGCAGGTGCACCTACATACCGTGCCCGAGCGACGGCCGCCCGGCAAGGGCCAGGCGGCCTGTTCTACGGGCGCCCTGGTCCTACCAGTAGCCGCGCGAGAAGAAGCCGAGCAGCGCGAGAACCAGAATGACGATGAGGATGATCCAAAGAACGCTCAATGAACCTCCTTTCGGCGCTGAGTCTCCCCGGCGGAGGGCTTCGTGGAAACATCGCGTACCGTTCCATCCCCGAGCTCGAAGACGGCGAAGTCCCTGCCCATCACCGGGAGCGAGACGTTGTAGACGGGCACCGCGCCGATGAACCCTTCGTACGTGCCGGCGTGGCCATGCCCGTGGAGGACGAGGTCCGGGCGCTGCTCGGCGATCGGCCGCCCGAGCCGGTCGCTGCCGAGGAAGGCCCAGATCCCGGGCGGCTCGCCTTCGATCGTCGACGACGTCGGCGCGTAGTGGAGGAGCACGATGCGGACCGGGCAGCCGGCGACGGCGTCGAGCCCCCGCTCGAGCGCCTCGACCTCGTCGGTGGTCTCAGCGTAGACCGCGCGCATGATCGGCTCCCCGAAGTCGGTCAGCGTCGCGTCGGGGAAGCCGCCGACGAAGCCCTTCGTGCCGACGACTCCGACCGTCGTCTCGCCGCAGTCGAGCACCGTCCAGCCGCGGTCGAGGACGACGATTCCGGCGGAGGCCAGCACCTCGACGATCTCGCCGGCCCGGTTCGCATGCCAGTCGTGGTTACCGAGCACGGTGGCGACAGGGATCGGGAGGTCGCGGCAGGCGTCGGCAAGCACCTCGGCCTGCTCCGGCTCGCCGTAGGTCGTCAGGTCGCCCGCGACAAGGACGGCGTCCACCTGGCCGGCGATCTCCGCGAAGGCGGCGACGACGGCGGCCCGGTTCTCCTCGCTGCAGTGGATGTCGCCCGCCGCGGCGATCCGGATGGCTTGTCGTTTCGTCATCCGGGCCAGGAGGGTACCCCGATCATGCCGATGTCCAACGAGAGCCTGCCCGCCATGGTCGAGACGCTGAAGCGCTCGGCCGGCGCCCTGCGCGAGGCCGGCGTGCCGTTCATGCTCGGCGGCGGGCTCGCCTGCTGGGTGCGCGGGGGCCCGGAGTCCGACCACGACCTCGACCTGATGGTGAAGCCCGAGGACGCCGAGCAGGCCCTGGCGACTCTCGCGGCGATCGGCATGCGGCCGGAAAAGCCGTCCGAGGGCTGGCTCTACAAGGCCTTCGACGGAAACGACGTGATGGTGGACGTCATCTTCTCGCCGGTCGGCGTCGCCATTACCGACGAGGTGCTCGCCCGCGCGGAGATGCTCGAGGTCGAGGCGCAGCCCATGCTCGTGATGACGCTCGACGACGTGCTCGTCACGAAGCTCCTCGCCCTGGACGAGAATTCGCTGGACTACAAGGCCGTGCTGCAGATCGCGCGCAGCCTCCGCGAGCAGATCGACTGGGACGACGTGCGCACGCGCACGGCCGGCTCGGCCTACGCGGCCGCCTTCTTCACGCTCGTCGAGGAGCTCGGCGTCGCGGTTACCGTGCGAAACGGCGGGTAGACCGGGCCCGAGCGGCGGGCGCCGTCCGGCAGGGCCTCGGGGAGACCTGCGGCGATCGCCTCGCCTGCCTGGCGCCAGAGGTGGCGGAGCTCGTCTCCGACCAGCTCGGCCGCGCGCCTGTAGCCGCGCCCCGACTTCGGCATCGCCCCGAGGTCCATCGGCTCGCCCCAGACGACCGCGCAGGGCATACGGTTCCTCCGCGACCAGCCGAAGGAGTAGACGCCGCACGGCACGATCGGCACGCCTTCCTGGAGCGCGATCATCATCGCCCCCGGAAGCACTTCGCCGGGATAGCCGAGCTTTTGCCGCGTCCCTTCGACGAAGACGCCGACCATGTGGCCGTCGCGCGCGATCTCCCGCGCGAGCCGGAGGGAGTCGCGGTCGCCCTCGCCGCGCCGCACCGGGAACGCGCCGGTCCACATGAGGACGTCGCCGACGACGGGCAGCTCGAGGAGCTCCGCCTTGGCCATGAAGTAGAGCGTTCGCGGCGAGAGAGCCCCGACGAGAGGCGGGTCGATCGCCGAGAGATGGTTCGCGGCGACCACTCCGCCGCCGAGCTCCGGCACCCGCTCGAGCCCGTACCCGCACGACGAGGGCGCCAGCCATGCGGTTGTCGCGGGGGCGACGAGGTGGCGCGCCCAGGGCCACATCTGCTCGGGGTCTTCTCCCCAGAGCTTCGAGACGAGTCTGCCGGCCGCGGACACCGGCGCGAGTGTAGCGCTAGTCTCGTAGGACGCTGATGGACCGCTACGACCCGCAGGCAATCGAGGCCAAATGGCAGGCCGAATGGGAGCGCGAAGGCGCTTTCGTCGTCCCGAACCCTTCTGCCGACGACGCGCCGCACGAGCACACCTACGTGCTGGAGATGCTCCCCTATCCCTCCGGCGAGCTGCACATGGGCCACGTGCTCAACTACACGCTCGGAGACGTGGTCGCGCACATCCGGCGCCGCCGTGGCTTCACCGTGCTGCGGCCGATCGGCTACGACGCGTTCGGGCTTCCGGCGGAGAACGCGGCGATCCGCGAGGGCAACCATCCGCGGGACGTCACGAACCGCAACATTGCCGCCATCCGCAAGCAGATGAAGCGGCTCGGCTGGTCGATCGACTGGAGCCGCGAGGTCTCGACCGCCGAGCCCGACTACTACCACTGGACGCAGTGGCTCTTTCTCAAGTTCTTCGAGGCCGGCCTCGCCTACCGCAAGGGTGCCGTCGTCAACTGGTGCCCGAACGACCAGACCGTTCTCGCCAACGAGCAGGTGATCGACGGCCACTGCGAGCGCTGTGGCTGGGAGGTCGAGGCGCGCACCCTCGAGCAATGGTTCTTCCGGATCACCGCCTACGCCGACCGGCTCCTCGACGACATGGCGATGCTCGAATCCTGGCCCGAGCGCGTGCTGACGATGCAGCGCAACTGGATCGGCCGCTCCGAGGGCGCCGAGGTTGTCTTCCGCATCGAGGAGCTCGACGTCGACATTCCCGTCTTCACGACGCGGCCGGACACGCTCTTCGGCGCCACGTTCTTCGTGCTCGCGCCCGAGCACCCGCTCGTGGAGCGCCTGGTGGAGGGGACGCCGCACGAGCCGGAGGTCATGGACTACGTGCGCCACGCGGCGGGCCGCTCCACGGCCGAGCGAGTCGACCCGGACAAGCAGAAGACCGGCGTCTCCACAGGCCGCTTCGTCACGAACCCCGTGAACGACAACCGGCTCCCCATCTGGGTCTCGGACTACGTGCTGATGGAGTACGGAACCGGCGCGATCATGGCCGTCCCGGCGCACGACGAGCGGGACTACGCCTTCGCGCAGCGCTTCGAGCTGCCGGTGAAGACCGTGGTCGTCCCCGCGGAAGGAGAGATACCCGAGGACGAAGCCTTCAGTCCGCACTCCGACGACGAGAAGCTCGTGGACTCGGCGCAGTTCTCCGGGATGACCAGCCCGGAGGGAAAGAAGGCGATCGTCGAGTGGCTCGAGACGCGCGAGCGCGGGCGGCCCGCGGTCAGCTATCGCCTGCGCGACTGGCTCCTGTCGCGGCAGCGCTACTGGGGCTGCCCGATCCCGATCCTCTACTGCGACGAGTGCGGGCTCGTGCCCGTGCCGGAGGAGGACCTGCCGGTACTCCTGCCCGAGGTTCAGGAGTACCTGCCGAAAGGACGCTCTCCGCTCGCCGCCGCCGAGGACTGGGTGGCGACGACCTGCCCGAAGTGCGGCGGGCCCGCGCGTCGCGAGACCGACACGATGGACACCTTCGTCGACTCGTCCTGGTACTACCTCCGCTACTGCGATCCCGGAAACGACGAAGCGCCGTTCGACCGCCGGATGGTCGATTACTGGCTGCCGGTCAACCAGTACATCGGCGGGATCGAGCACGCGATCCTGCACCTTCTCTACGCGCGCTTCTTCACGAAGGTCATGTACGACCTCGGCATCGTCGGCTTCCAGGAGCCGTTTGCGCGGCTCTTCAACCAGGGGATGCTCTATTACCAGGGCGCGAAGATGTCCAAGTCGAAGGGGAACGTCATCGCGCCCGACGAGATGGTGGAGCGTTACGGCGCGGAGGCCGTTCGGCTCTACATCCTCTACATGGGGCCCGCGGAGGACGACAAGGAGTGGCAGGACGCGGGGATCGAGGGCATGTTCCGCTTCCTCGGCCGGCTGTGGCGGCTCGGTCTCGAGGTGGTGGAGGCCGGCCCGGTGGACGGCGCGGCGGAAGGCCCGCTCGTCCGCAAGGCGCACGAGACGATCGCGAAGGTCTCCGACGACATCGAGCGGCGCTTTCAGTTCAACACGCCGATCGCCGCCGTGATCGAGCTCGTCAACGACATCTACGCCGTGAAGGACGACCCGGCCCAGGCGCCGGCCGTGCGGTTCGCGACCGAGACCGCGGTCAACCTCATCCAGCCCTACGTGCCGCACGTCACCGAGGAGCTCTGGCAACGGCTCGGCCACGAGCGGCTCTGGAGCACCCCGTGGCCGGAAGCCGACCCTGCTCTCCTCGAGCGCGAGACGTTCGAGCTCGTCGTGCAGGTGAACGGGCGCGTGCGCGGCCGCGTCGAGGTGCCGGCCGGCCTCGGAGAGGACGAGCTCGTCGCGCGGGCGAGGGATCTGCCGCGCGTCGCCGCCCACCTGGACGGCAAGGAGCTGAAGAACGCCATCGTCGTGCCAGGCCGCCTCGTCAACCTGGTCGTCTAGCGTCTAGCCGACCTGGGCGGCGGCCTTCGCCGGGCAAAGCCCAACGCTTCGCGTCCAAAGGCATCCCCCGGCAGGAGACTGCGCTCCCAGTCCGTCGCCGTATCCCTCCTGCTGTCTCGGCCCTGCTCGCTCGTCTCACTCGGCGGGCGCTGCCGCAGACCGGCCAGGGGCGGAGCCGGCGGATCTGCGTCCCCGTCTAGCGTCTCGCCTATCGTGAGGACGTGGTCGTCGTCGACATCCTCGTCGTGCTCTGGGTCGTGCTCTTCGCGCTCCAGGGCGCCTATCGCGGGCTCGTAGCGCAGGCGCTCTCGCTCGTGGGACTCGCCATCGGCGCGCTCGCGGGCTCCTGGATCGCGCCGAAGCTCCTGTCCGAAGGCTCGTCCTGGGTCTCGATCGCGAGCCTCCTCGGAGCGATCGTCGGCGCCGCGCTTCTCGGCGCGGCGAGCGCCACGCTGGCCGAGACACCGCGCCGCTTTCTCGCGTTCCGGCCGGGTCTCAGGGCGGCGGACTCGGTCGGAGGCGGGATCATCGGCGCCGCGCTGGGCCTCGCCCTCGCCTGGCTGGTCGCCGTCGTCTTGGTGCAGCAGCCGAGCCTCGGCTTCCGTCAGGACGTTCGCGGCTCGACGATCCTCCCGCAGCTCATGCGGGCGGTCCCGCCCGACCGCGTCCTCCAGGCGCTGGCCCGCTTCGATCCGTTCCCCGAGCTGACCCTGTCGGGAGGACGGCTGCCTCCTCCGGATCCCAGCGTGCTCCAGACTCCCGGGGCGAAGGCGGCCTCCGGTAGCGTCGTGAAGATCTACGGAACGGCTTGCGGCCTCGGGATCCAGGGCTCGGGCTGGGTCGTCCGCCGTGATCTCATCGCCACGAATGCGCACGTGATCGCGGGCGAGCACGACACGGACATCCTGGCGCCCAACGGCCAGTCCCTTTCCGCGAGAGTCGTCTACGTCGACACGCAGAACGATGTCGCGATCCTCCGTGTCGACGGCCTGCGGACGCCGCCGCTCGCCATCAGCGGGAGCGAGGACTACCCGCGGCCGGTCGCCATCCTCGGCTACCCGCGCGACGGGGCTTTGGTCGGGATCGCGGCGACAGCCGGCGCCCCGAGGACGGTCATCGCCCCGAACGCCTACGGCCGTCACGTCGGGCCGCGGAATGTCGTGCCGCTGCGCGGCCGGGTCGAGCCGGGGGAGAGCGGTGGGCCCGTGGTCGACTCCGAAGGCGGCGTCGTCGCGATGATCTTCGGCGGCGCGAAGAACGGCGGCAACGGGTTCGCGGTACCGGTCTCCGTTGTAGGGGACGCGCTTCCGAGGGCCACCCGGCCGGTCTCGTCCGGTCCCTGTGTCAACTAGACACAAAGGGGCACGGAGTCAGCGCTTTCGGCGTCCCACTTGCGCGCTTTCTGGCGCGACCATCGAGACATGCGCCCTCTCGCCTCTCTGCTCGTCCTTGCCGCGTGCATCTCTCCCGCCCCGGCTGCCGGCAGCTCCCTCGTCCGCGCGCCGGTGGAGGACGTCGGCCTGCCGTTTTGGTGCGACTGGGGCTACGACTGGAACGAACGGTGCTTTCGCGACGACACCGCCCGTCGGGTGGGTGGGGTGGACGACAAGGTCTGGCGCGCGGCACTCGGGTTCTCGTTGGAGGGCCTGCCCGCGCGCGCAGCGATAACGAGCGCCCGCCTGGATCTATTTCGACGGCGCGTTCGCGGCGCAGGGTCGCCGGGTCGGCCCATGTCTCGCCGGCGCGTACACGCTCCATGCGCACGCGATCCGCAGCGAGAGCTGGACAAAGGAGCGCGAGGTCGACCTCGATCCGGTCGCGACTGCCTCGACGAGGGTGCCGACGACCTCTGCCGCGTGGAGCTCGTGGGACCTTTCCTCGCTCGTCTCCGACTGGGCATCCGAGGCTTGCCGAACCGCGGGGTGCTGCTCGAGCTGGCCAAGGACGAGGAGGACGACGGGACGAGCGGGCCCTGCTTCCCGTCGAGCTCGTCACGTCGGTCACGCTCCGCCCGCGGCTGTCCATCTCGTACGTCGTCCCCGTCGCCGGGCTCTCGCCCTGGCCATGCAGCTTCCTGAGATCTCCCGCCGACGGGCGCTTGCCTACGTCCTCGCACTGCTGGCCGTGCTCTCGCTCGCGGGCCGCATGGCCTTTCGCGATGAGAGCCCGCAGCCGGCCGCTGCGCCTCTGAATCTCAGCGCGGAGCCGGCGCCCGCGCGCAAGGTCGTGGTGCACGTGGTTGGTCAGGTGTCCAGGCCCGGCCTGTACAGCCTGTCCGAAGGGAGCCGAGTGGACGACGCGCTCTCGAAGGCCGGCGGAGCAAAGCCCAGAGCCGCGCTCGCGCTCGTCAACCTCGCAGCGCCGGTGGCGGACGGGCAACAGATCGTCGTGCCCTCCCGGCGTGAAGCGGCTCAGGCACTCGCCGGAGGCTCGTCCGCCGCGGGGGTAAGCGGACGCGTCCACCTGAACTCTGCAACCCTCGAGCAGCTGGACGAGCTCCCAGGCATCGGGCCGGTGACGGCCCAGAAGATCCTGGATTACCGCACGGAGCACGGTGCGTTCGGGTCTGTCGAGGAGCTCGACGCCGTTCCGGGCATCGGTCCTGCCACGCTTGCCGAGCTGCAGGACCTCGTCGACCTGTGAGGCCGGCTCGCGGATCCCGGCGCCTCATTTCCTCGCTGCCGCGCTTTGCGCGGGACTCGCCTCGGCACTCTTGGTGCGCACGCCGTCGCCGCTCGTCGGAGCCCTCGCCGTCGCGTTCGCCGCCGCGGCGCTGGCGGAGCCCCGCGCACGTCTCATAGCGCTTGCAGCGGCGCTGTTCGTCGCAAGCACGTGGTGGGGAAGTGTGCGGCTCGACGCCCTGGACGACAGCGTTCTCGAGCAGGAGATCGGTCGAGCCGGGCCCGCGCTGCTCGAGGTCACCGGCCCCAGCCGGCGGAGCCCGTTCGACGTGCGGGTGCCGGTCCGCGTGCTCAGGTTCGGCGCGGAGAGCCTGGGAGAGCGCGCGAGACTGGACCTCCCGGCGGGACGAGCGCCGCCGCAGGGTGCCGTGCTGGACGCGGTCGTCGAGATCGAGAAGCCCCGGCCCGAGGAGAACGGGTTCGACGAGGCGGGATACCTGCGGCGACAGGGCGTTCACGTCATCCTCGAGGCGAGCACGTTCACCGTCGTCGGGCACCGGGGCGGGATCGGTGGGCTCGCCGACCGGGTCCGTGCGTCGATCGCGCGCTCACTGGCGCCAGGCGTGGGCGGGGAGCGCCGCGCGGTCATCGCCGCCGTGGTCCTCGGCGAGGACGAGGGCCTGAGCCCAGAACTCCGAGACCGGTTCCGCGCGTCCGGCCTGTACCACCTGCTCGCGGTGTCGGGCCAGAACGTTGCGTACGTCGTGGGCGGGATGCTTGCGCTCGCGTGGCTCCTCGGGATCTCGCGGTGGATCGGCCAACTCGCCGCGCTGGCCGCGGTCGGCGGATATCTCATGGCCGTGGGCTGGCAGCCGTCCGTCGTGCGCGCAGGGGTCGCGGGAGGGCTCGCTTCGCTCGCATGGCTGGCGGGGCGGGCGCGAGACCGCTGGTACTTCCTGCTCGTCGGGGCGGCGGTGCTCCTCGGCTGGAATCCGTATTCGCTCCTGGAGGCCGGTTTCCAGCTCTCGTTCGGCGCGGTCGCGTCGATCTTCGTGCTCGTGCCCCGAATCGAGGCCTGGCTCGCCGGCTATCCGCTGCCGCGGGGGCTCGCAGGGGTCCTCGCCGTGTCGATCGCGTGCGGGGGAGTCTCGGCGCCGATCCTGATGCTCCATTTCCAGGCCGCGCCACTCTTCACAGTCGCGAGCAACGCCGTCGCGGGTGCGGTCGTCGCACCGATTCTCGGTCTCGCACTGATCTCGACCGCCCTTGACCCCGTGCTCCCGGAGGCAGCCTCCGTCCTCGCCTGGGTGAACGGCTGGCTGGCCGCGTACCTGGCCGGTTGCGCGCGGTTCTTCGGCTCCCTTCCTCATGCCCAGGTGACGTCATGGAAGTCGCTTGTGGCGCTGGCCTGCCTCGTCCTCTTCGCCTTCCTGCTCACGAAGCTGCCGCCTCCCCGTGGGCGTCGCGCAGCCGTCCTCCTGGCGATGCTCACCATCGTCGCCCTCGGGTGGCGGATGCGACCGCACCCGACGCCGCCGCCTCCGAACGGGCTTCGGATCGTGATGCTCGACGTGGGCCAGGGCGACGGGATTCTCCTCCAGACGAAGGCCGGCTCCGTACTCGTCGACGAAGGGCCGCCGGAGGCGAACGTCGCCTCCCAGCTGCGGGCGCTGGGAGTTCGGCGGCTGGCTGCCCTGGTCGTGACGCACCCGCACAGGGATCACGTCGGCGGCGCCGCGGAGGTGGTCGACTCGCTGCCGGTCGGGTTCGTTCTCGACCCGCTCGAACCGACCGACAGCCCCGACGAGGCCGCCCTGCAGCACGAGGCTCGCGCCCGCGGCGTGCGAGTCGTCGCCGCGCGCGTGGGGGAGACCTTCACGCTCGACGCTCTGCGGATTCGCGTTCTCTGGCCCGACGGCCCGGGGCTTCGAGACGAGGACCCTCACGAGCACGGCGCGGTCCTCCTCGCGAGCTACGGCCAGTTCGATGCACTGCTCACCGGCGACTCCGAGTCGGCCGTCACTCTGCCGCTTCACCCTCCTCAGGTCGAGCTCCTGAAGGTCGCCCACCACGGCTCTTCGGACACGGGGCTCGGGGAGCTTCTCGAGGCGATCCGGCCCAAGATCGCGTTGATCTCCGTCGGCGAGGGGAATGATTACGGACATCCCGCGCCGTCGACCCTCTCGGCGTTGGCAGCCTCCCCGGGCCTCGCCGTCTACCGGACGGACGAGGACGGCCGAGTCACCGTCGAGTCCGACGGAACGACCTTTTCGGTCCGGACGCAGCGGTGACTATGCTCAAGCCCGATGTCGGACGAGCTGCGCCCGGTCTACCTGCTCACCGGAACCGACCGCCCCAAGATCGGCCGCGCCCTCCGCCGGCTGCGGACGCGGTTCGGCGACGAAGCGGTCGAGGTCATGGGCGCCGAGACGGTGTCCGGCGAGGACACGGCCGCCGCGCTGAACTCCCTCGGCCTCTTTGGCGCAGGGCGCCTGATCGTGGTCCAGGGTGTCGAAAAATGGAAGAAGGCTGACGCCGAGGCGCTCGACGCCTATCTTGCCGACCCCGTGAGCGGAACCGTCCTCGCGCTGGTCGTCGACGAGCCGTCGAAGGACGATTCGCTGGCGAAGCTCGTCGCCCGGCGGGGCGGTGAGGTGCTCGCCTACGACGTGCCGAAGCCCAGGGATCCGTCCGTCTGGGTGCGGGGCGAGTTTGCTCGCCTTGGAGCCCAGGCGACGGATGACGCTGCCCGGCGGCTGGTCGAGATCGCCGGTGACGACGTCGCGCTCCTTGAGCAAGAGGTCGAGAAGCTGGTCACCTGGGCAGGAGGCGAGCAGATCGGCGAGCGCGAGGTCGAGGAGCTCGCAGTCCCGCTGAACGAGGCTCCGACCTGGGCGCTCTCGGACGCGTGGGGAAGTCGTGACGTCGGCGAAGTCCTGGCCGCCTGCGAAGCGGAGCTCGAAAAGGGCGTCGAACCGTTTCTCATCGCCGTGCGATTGGCGGCGCAGGTCACGCTGGTCCGAAACGTCCAAGCGCTCGCCGAAGAAGGCCTTGGAGCGCGTGAGATCGCCGGAAGGCTGAAGAAGCACGAGTTTCGCTGCCGCAAGGCTCTCGGCCACGCCGAGCGCTACTCGCGCGACGAGCTCGATGGGGCGATCGTGCGCCTCGCCGAGCTGGACGCGGCGCTCAAAGGTGCAAGCCGGGTCTCGAACGAGCTCGAGCTCGAGCGGGCTCTGCTCGAGATCACCGCCGCGCGCGAGCCTGTCGGCTAGGAGCTGCTCGCCACCAGGCGCGCGGCCTGAGACTTCTTGCGCGCCGCCTTGTTCGGGTCGATCGCGCGCGTGGCAGCGGCCTTGTCGAGGAGGACGACGAGCTCGCGGTGCTCGCTCGCCATCCGCTCCTTGTCCCCATCCGCAACAGCAGATTCGAGGCGCTTGAAGAGCGTCTTCGCGGCGGAGCGGTAGCGCAGATTCTCCTCCCGCTGGCGGGCGGCGATCTTCACTCGGCGCTTTTGCTGGTGGATGTTCGGCATACGGAGAAACGCCCGCGTCGTGCGGGCAGGAGGATGCTAGCAGCAGACGGCTGCCTCCACGGCTGCCTCCGGCCTCTGGCCTATGCTCGGGCCCGTGGAAGAACCCGAGCGCCCGGCTCCCGGCGAGCCCCCGCCGCCGAGGCGGCTCGCCTGGTCGACGGCGATCTTCGCCGGGGCAACCGGGCTCTCCCGGATTCTCGGCCTCGTCCGTGAGATCGTCGCCAGGAACTACTTCGGCGTCCGCGGCCCGATCAACGCGTTCGAGATCGCCTTCTTGATCCCGAACACGGTCCGCGCGCTCGTGGCCGACGCGGCCCTCTCGTCCGCGTTTGTGCCCGTCTTCAGCGAGCTGCTGGAGAAGGGGGAGCGGGCGCGCGCCTGGCGGGTCGCTTCGACCCTTTTCTGGCTCATCTTTGTCGGGCTCGGAAGCATCACCGTCCTCTTCATCCTGCTCGCGCCGTGGATCATGGCGCCGTTTCCCTACGAGCAGGATCTGCTCGTCGGCCTCTCGAGGCTCCTGTTTCCGATCGTCCTCCTGCTCGGCCTTTTCGGGGTCATCGTCGGGATCCTGAACAGCTACGAGCACTTCACGATCCCCGCCCTCACGCCGGTGTTCTGGAACGTCGTCATCATCGGCGGGCTCGTCGTCGGCGTCCCCCGCGTCGAAGGAAACGACGAGCTCTACGTCTACGCGGGAGCGATCCTCGCCGCGACGCTTTTCCAGTTCGCGCTGCCGATCCCCGCTCTCCGCGGTCTCGGCGGGCGGCTGCAGTTCGTCCTCGACTGGCGTGACCCGGCCGTCAAGCGCGTTTTCGTCCTGATGGTGCCCGTGACGCTCGGGCTCGGGCTGATCAACGTCAACGCGCTCATCGACGGGATCTTCGCGGCGAAGCTGATCGACCCGAACATCGCGCCGAGCGCGATCAACGCGGCTTTCCGCATCTACATGCTCCCGCAGGGCGTCTTTTCGGTAGCGATTGCGACGGTGCTCTTCCCGCGCCTCTCTCGGCTCGCCACCCGCGGGGACACCCAGGGGTTCCGCGAGACCGTCTCGATGGGCCTCGGGCAGATCGGCTTCACTCTCGTCCCCGCGAGCGCGGTCGGCGCCGTGCTCGCGGTGCCCATCGTGCGGCTGATCTACGAGCGCGGCGCGTTCACTTCGTCGCAGACCACGGTGGTCGCCGGCGCGCTCGCCGCCTTCACGCTCGGGCTCACGTTCAACGGAACGATGCTGATGCTGACGCGGGCGTTCTTCAGCCTGCAGACGCCCTGGGTGCCGACCGTGATCGCGCTCGCGAACCTCGGCGTCAACGCGGCTCTCGATGCGGCCTTCTATCGCTACGGGACCTGGGGAATTCCGCTCGCGACTTCCTTCGTGAACATCGCGGGCACCGCCGCCTTCATCGTCGTCTTCCGGCGGCGGGTCGGGCGGATGGACGGGCGCGCCCTCGTCCGCTCCTACTCTCTCATCGTCGTCGCGTCGGCGATCGCCGCAGGCGTCGCTGTCGGCGTCTGGTACGTGCTCGACGAGCTCTTGGGCCGCTCGCTCTTCGCGCAGATCGTCACCGTCGGCTCCGGACTGGCGGCCGCGGTGGCCGTCTACCTTCTCTGCGCGCGGCTCATGAGGATCCCCGAGCTTCGCATTCTGCTCTCGCTTCGCCGCCGGTCAGGTACAACGGGCGAGTGAAGCTCGACCGCATCCGCAACTTCTCGATCGTGGCGCACATCGACCACGGCAAGTCGACCCTGGCCGACCGCATCCTCG
>Ga0207674_10001053_pt1 | contig 35954 bp, 30 predicted proteins | sample KBSCornC72_FD_184303 | JGI IMG/M metagenome (GOLD analysis project Ga0207674, IMG submission 184303) | Corn rhizosphere microbial communities from Kellogg Biological Station, Michigan, USA - KBS Corn C7-2 (SPAdes) (version 2) | ecosystem: Host-associated > Plants > Roots > Rhizosphere > Soil ... | reverse complement strand
ACCGACGATGGAGCCGAGCGCGTCCTCGGCGAGTCGGTGAGCGCGAGGTACTTCTCGATCCTCGGTCTCACGCCAGAGCGTGGCCGGTTCTTTCTCGACGGCGAGGATCGGCCGACTGGCGGTGATCGTTCGATCGTCCTGAGCGACGCCTACTGGCGCGAGCGGTACGGTGGGGACGAGTCGGCGCTCGGTGGCGTGATCGAGGTGAATGGGTTCCGATATACGATCGTGGGCGTCGCGCCGCCGGCTTTCGCAGGTATGTCCGGCACGGCGCGCCTGTGGCCGCTGTTCACGGCGGTGCGCGGGCTTTCGACGCTCCAGAGTAGCACGACCCATCAGTTCGATGTCGTCGCGCGCCTAACGACGAACGCGACTGTCTCGGCCGCGAAGACCGACATGGTGAACGTCGGACGCGTCGTGAACGCGACCTACCCGGATGAGGGCGGGGGCACGTGGCGTGCCGCCGGGTACACGCTGCAGGAGCTGCGCGTGGATCCAATGGTGGGGCGGTCGGTGGTCCTGCTGGCGATCGCGGTAGCGATGCTCCTGCTGATTGCCTGTGTGAATGTCGCGAACCTGTTGCTGGCGCGGGCGGCCGCGCGCCGACGGGAGCTCGCCGTTCGGCTGGCCATCGGCGCGGGCCGCGGTCGACTGGTCAGGCAGCTCCTGACCGAAACCGCGATGCTCTCGACAGCCGGCGTGATCGCCGGGCTCGTGCTCGCGGCGGTCGCTGTGCGGGCACTCGCCGCCATGGCGCCACTCGCCGCGGCGAATCTGTCGACCGTCCGTGGCACGTTGACCGCGATATCGCTCGGCCGGATCGCGCTCGACGGCCGCGCGGCGGGCGCGGCGGTGCTCGCGGCGATGTTCACCGGGCTCGTGGCCGGTCTCATTCCGGGGCTCGTCGTGGCACGGCTCCCGGTTGCCGATGCAATGCGCCAGGGTGCCGTCGCCGCACCGACCTTCTCAGGCCTCCGTCGCCTAACGATTCGTGGCGCGCTCGTAATGGCGGAGATCGCGCTCGCTGTCGTGCTGCTGGTGACGTCCGGCCTCATGGTCCGTACGCTGGGTCACCTCTTCGACGCGCAGGTTGGGTATCGGCCGGACGGCGTGTTGACTGCTCGCATCGGATTGGCGCCTGGCCGCGCCACGAGTCAGCCGATCGGTGCACTGTGGAATGCCGTCATCGAACGCGTCGCGACGCTGCCCGGGGTCACGAGCGTCGCGGTCGGAAGCTGTGCGCCGGTGGGTGATCACTGCGAGGGCACGGACATCCGCGTCGCCGGGCATTCGGAGCAGGCGCACGTGTCCTTCCACGTCGTCACCCCGGGGTACTTCGCCACCCTCGGCATTCCGATCGTTCGGGGACGAGAGGTCTCTTTGTTGGACCGGCCCGCGACCCAGCCGGTCATGGTGATCAACGCGACTGCCGCGCGAACGATCTGGGGAACCGACGATCCGCTCACGACGCCCGTGCCCAGGGACGATCGCACGATCAACGTCGTTGGCGTCGCTGGCGACGTGCGCTACGAGGACATCGAGAGCGAGCCCAAGCCGGCCATCTTCTTTCCCGTCGCACAGATGAACCGCAGCCGGGCGATGCTGTTCGTGCGCACGGCGGGCGATCCGGCGTCGCTGGCGAATGCCGTCCGCAACGCGGTCAGGGCGGTGGATCGCAACCATACGGTGTCCGATGTGCAGACGCTCCGGCACCGCATGTACGAAGCGACGGCGCGAGACCGGTTCGCAACGCAGGTGCTGAGCGCATTCGCCGTGACGGCCCTGGTGCTGGCGGCGATCGGCATCTACGGCGTACTGTCGCTCGCCGTGGCGCAGCGCCGCCGCGAGCTCGGGATCCGCATGGCGTTAGGTGCCGAGCGAGGTGGCGTGCTGGCGATGATTCTCGGGCAGGCGATGAGTATCGCCGCGGCCGGTGGTTGCATTGGCGCGGCGGGCGCGCTCTTCGCTGGCCGAGCGTTAGGCAGCATGTTGTACGGGGTGAGTCCGGCCGACCCGGTCACCTACCTGGCGTGTGGCCTGGTGCTGGCCGCCGCGGTCTTCGCGGCGGCCATTGTCCCGGCCGCGCGGGCCACGCAGGTGCATCCGATGATCGCGCTCCGATCCGATTAATGGGTACCGATCAGGTGCCCGGCGGCTTCGCGCCGCGGAACGCGAGCATTGCGGCATAGCGGAGGAGGTTCGCCACCGCATAATCCGGATACTTCGCCTTCATCGCCTCGTAGAGTGATGGCGCGTCGGACGATGTCTTGCGGAGCGAATCGAAGTCCGCGAGGTACCGATCCATGGCGTTGAGCACCTCAGGCGTATCAGGAGCGTTCACGTCCTTCTTGTGTCCGGCGACGACGACCTTCGGATGCAGCGCGGCAATCCGCTTGATCGATGCCCGCCATGCCACGCGCGACGTCGTATCCGAGCTGCCGAGCCATGCGTGCACGCCGTTGAAGATGACGTCGCCCGCCAGGACCGTGCTGATCGACGGAATCCAGAGCACGCTGTTGACGCTCGTAATGACGTCGCCAGTGAGATCAGGAATGACCTCGACCTTCTCGCCATCTACCGTGAGCTGCATGGACGGCAGCGGCTGGGGCGTCACGATGCTGTCCGGAAGCATCTGCGGCGCACGCGACTTCTCGTTGGTGAAGGCCGGCGGAGCGGTGCGCTTGTATTCCTCGAGAGCCTTGGGGGTCATGTAGACCGGTGTTCCCGGGAACCGCTCGACGATCGTGGCGGCGCCGGCGAAATGATCGTGGTCGGGATGCGAGAGAATGATCGCCTTGAGATGCTTGCCTGACGCCGCGATGCGGTCGGCGAGGCGTCGTGCGTCGGCGAGATGATATTGCGCGTCCCAGAGCAACGCCTCCTTGGGACCCATGACGATCGTCGCGACGACATCGAAGGCAGTGGAGTCGGCACCGACCTCTTCGATGGTCAGCTTGGGTGCGGTCCAGGCCGAGGCGACGGTCGGTCCCTCGAGCAGGGCGAGCGCGATGCCGACCGACAGTGCCGCGAACGAGGTGATGCGCGCGGCCCGCAGGACACGACAAGGTGATGGCACGAGAGCTCCTCCGATGCAGTGGACGGCTGCGGTGGTCGGCTGAAACGCCCCCCGGTTCGTGACATCGATGCCGCCCTGGACCATGCATGTCAAAGACATTATTCTCGCCACATCCATGCATGCCATTTATGACCTGCCGCTGGTTGCGCGGCATGGTCCGCTCGTCACACGGCCGGTCTCACCTCAGCCCTACCGTTCGTGGATCTCGAAACCCGGCAGCTTCGCATGCTCGTCGCCATCGCCGACGAGGGAACCGTCACGCGCGCCGCGGCGACGCTCAACGTCTCGCAGCCGGCACTGAGTCACGGCCTCCGCGCGCTCGAGAAGAGCGTGGGTGTGTCGCTGTTCGCGAGACGCCCCCGCGGGCTCGTTCCCACGGAGGCAGGCGAACGGCTCCTGCGCACCGCCCGCTCGGTGTTGCGCGAGATCGAGCGTGCGCGCACCGAGATCGCGGGCGGCGCCATCGGGCGAGGCGAGCTTCTGCGACTGAGCACCGAGTGCTACACCGTGTACCACTGGCTCCCGCCCGTCTTTCAAGGGTTCCGCGAGCGCTGTCCCGGCGTCGAGCTTCGGGTGATTCCATCGGCCATCGGGCACCCGCTGCGAGCGTTGCGCGAGGAGACACTCGATATCGCCATCGGCGTTAGGCACGAAGCGTACGCCGGTTTCGTGTACCACGAGCTGTTCGAGGACGAGCTCGTCGTCGTGATGCATCCCGAGCACCCGCTCGCATCCGAGCCCTACGCCACCGCGCAGCATTTCGTCCACGAGCACCTGCTGCTCTTCACGGAAGATCCATTCGACACGACGCTCATGCGCGTCGTCCTCGCTCCCGCCGGCGTGATGCCGCGGGAGATCTCCTACGTTCCGGCGACGGATGCGTTGCTCGAGCTCGTGAGGACCGGGCTCGGGATCAGCGTCTTCGCGAAGTGGGCGGTGGCGCGCCAGCTCCGGGCCGGTGAGCTCGTGGGGATTCCGCTCACGAAGGCCGGACGGAGGCGCCAATGGTACGCCACCGTCCGACGCGCGATCGCCAACCGCTCCGCGGTCGGCGCGCTCGTGTCACTGCTTCGCGAGCATGCCCCAGCGTTTCAGACCGCTCCCGCACCGTCACGGCGTCGCCGAGCCCGCGCGATGGCATCCTGAAGCGCCACGATCTTCATCGAATCCACACGGCCAAACTGGACATGCGCATGCGCGGCGCGACGGTGAGTTGACCATCTCAACGAAGACGGACATCGTCGATCAGCAGACGAAACGAGCCGGGTGTCCCGCTCGCCACGAACGCGATCCCCATGAGATCGTGCGCATCGGTTCCCGCGAACGACGCGATCGGCATCACGACCTCCTTCCACTCACCGGACGCCGTAAAGCGCTGAATGACCGGCATCTGGCCCTTGCTTCGGAGGAACATCATGACCGCGTAGGGGCGACCCTCTTCGGCCCTCGCGTAGAAGCGCAGCTCCTTCTTCGACGAGAGATTGACGGGTGCCATCGCCGTTTGGCCGGCAGCGAACATCACACCCGACCAGCCGAACGGGAGACCGGCGTCGAGCGTGCCCGCGATCTCCAGAGCGCCTGGCGTGTTGTTGGCGCCGCTGCTCACCACCTTGATTGCGGCGACCGACTTCCCGCCCGCGAGCTGGTCGGTCGTGACGAACCATCCGGACCCGAACTTCACCGTGGGCTGTCCGGCGTCGAAGTCGCTCACGTCACCGGACTCGGAGCCTGGCGGAACCGGGAATGTGCCTGACGCCGCGAGCGCCGCGGCCTTCGCCATCTCGTCGCGGTACGCGTCACGGTGGATCTCCATGCCGCGCTTCCACACAGCGGCGATATCGCGCGTCGCGAGAATGTCGTTCGTCGGATCGCCGTTCACGAGGACGAGATCAGCACGAAGCCCCGGAGCGATCCGTCCGCGATCCTCGAGCAAGAACGTCCGCGCGGGGACCGAGGTGGCAGCGCGCAGCGCCTCGATCGGCGTTAGGCCCGCCTTCACCAGTAGCTCGAGCTCGCGGTGCATGCTCGCGCCGTGCGCGGTACCGGGGTTCGGGGCGTCCGTGCCGGCGAGGATCGGCACGCCCGCGGCGCGCAGCTGCCGCACGGTCTCGAACGCAAACCCCAGCTCGCGAGGCGGGCTGCCTGTACGCTTCGGGAACGTCTGCTGGAGCGTCTGCACGTTCGCGGCCGGGATGTATGGAGCGAGCTTGGGGTCCTTCGCGATGAGCTTCCCGCCGTCGCCCCAGGAGATCGACTCGAGCACCGAGAGCGTGGGGATGACGAACGCCTTGCGACCGGCGACGAGCTTCGCGAAGCCGGCGTCAGGCATGCTGTCGACGAAGAGGTGCACGAGACCGTTGGCGCCGCCTTGGATCGCGTCGCGCGCGGCGGCGAGATCGCCGATGTGCACCACCGCCATCTTCTTGCGAGCGTGCGCGGCGTCCACGACCGCCTTCATCGTCGGCTTGTCGATCGTGGCGAACTTGATCCCGTACGCGTGGCCGTCGTCGTAGACGATCTTGATGTAGTCCGAGCCTTCGGCGATCCGCGCGTCCACAAATGCCTGCGCCTCGCCGGGCGACGTGATCGTCGGGATGGCCATGCCGTACTCGGTGCCGTGACCCTTCGGCGCGGTCACGAGGACGCCGGCCGAGCGGAAGTCGGCGGTCTCACGGCCCTCGGCGGTGCCGTCCAGCTTCCGAAAGCTCGCGGCGGTGCTCGGGTCGGTGAACATGTCGAGGACGGTCGTGACGCCTAACGCGGCGTCGTCGCGCAGCGCCGTTCCCCAGGTATGCGTGTGGGAGTCGATGAGGCCGGGGAGGAGCGTCTTGCCGGTTCCGTCGACGACCGGTGTCGACGCGGGAGCCGAGATCGTCGGGGAGACGCGCGCGATCTTCCCGTTCGTGACGAGCACGCTCGTCTTCGGAATGACGCGCTCACCGTCGAAGACGCGGACGTTCCGGATCAGCACAGATCCGTCGACGGCGTTCTGCTGTGGCGTCTCCTGGGCGGTCGCGGTAGTGGCTACGACGGAGACCAAGACGAAGAGCATAGTGCGCATGGGCGGCCTTTCGAGAGTTGGGTCTGACCCAATTTCGGCGATATATCGGCAGCTTCGGCATTACGATCTATCGCCCAAAACAGGTTTCAACTTGACAAATCAATTTTTCTTGATGTATAGTGCACTCGTGACCACTGCGACCCGCACCCCTGCCGACCTCGATCGCTCCGTCGCGCTCTTCCACGCGCTATCGGACGCCACTCGGCTCTCGATCATCGAAATGCTCCGAGATGGAGAGCGATGCGTGTGCGAGCTCCAGGGCGAGCTCGACGCCGCGCAGTCGCGCCTGTCGTTCCACCTGCGTGTGTTGAAAGACGCGGGGCTCATCACCGACCGCCGCGATGGGCGCTGGTCATACTACGCGATCACGCCCGGTGCGCTGGGCGAGGTCCATGATCTCGTGGTCGCCATGCAGCCCACGAAACGCGGCCGTGCACTTCCGCAGGTCGGGTCCTGTTGTGGCTAGCCTTTTTTTGTCGTCGATACATCAACAATTTTTGATATCTGAGGCGAACGAATGTCGAAACGTGATCAGAGCTATCTAGGCGACCTAACGACGCTCGAGGGCATCCGCGCAACCGTGCGCGAGCGCTACGGCGCGGTTGCGCAGCGGGTGGCTGGCGGCGCGACTGCCGGCGTGTCCTGTTGTGCACCGGCGGAGGGCTCAAGTGGATGCTGCGGATCCACGACCGAATCGTGGGATCCGATTACCGCCGACTTGTATGACGCGGGACAAACCGCCGGCCTGCCGACTGAGGCACTGCTGGCTTCGTTAGGTTGCGGGAATCCGACTGCCCTGGCTGCGCTCGAGGAGGGCGAAACGGTCCTGGACCTGGGGTCCGGCGGCGGTATCGACGTCCTCCTGTCCGCAAAGCGCGTCGGCCCGACGGGTAAGGTCTACGGCCTCGACATGACCGACGAGATGCTCGCCCTCGCGCTCGACAACAAGGCGAAAGCCGGCGCCACGAACGTCGAGTTCCTCAAGGGACATATCGAGTCGATCCCGCTTCCGTCGAACACGGTGGACGTGATCATCTCGAACTGCGTCATCAACCTGTCAGCCGACAAGCGTCGAGTGCTGGCGGAGGCGTTTCGCGTGCTCAGGCCGGGCGGCCGCTTTGCGGTAAGCGATGTGATCGTGCGCGAGGGCCTGCCCGCACCGGTCAGGGAGAGCATGCCGCTCTGGACTGGCTGCGTTGCCGGCGCACTGGAGGAGCGCGAATTTCTCGACCTCCTCGGCGATGTCGGGTTCGAGAACGCGAGCATCGAACCGACGCGTATCTACACGCGCGATGATGCGGCGGCCCTTCTCGACGGAACGGGCCTCGATCCGGCGTTGGCCGACGCCGTCGAAGGAAAGATCTTGAGCGGATTCGTCCGCGCAACCAAGCCGGGTGAGGGTCGTCGTCCCAAGCCGCCGCGTCAGCTCGCGACGGTCGCCGAAACCGCCAGGGCGACGCGTGCCTGCGGCTGCGACGACGACTGCTGCACCTAACGTGGAGATCCTGACCATGTCGAATACGCCCTTGAACGGCGCCCCCCACATACGCCCGGCGGAACCGTCGGATCTCGCCGCGATCCAAAGACTGCTGACGGTCAGCGGCCTCCCGCTCGACGGTGTCCGCGACGCACTCCATGGATTCGTCGTCGCGCAATCCAGCGACGGCCTCGTGGGCGTTGCTGGTCTCGAAGTGTGCTGCGACAACGCGCTCCTCCGATCGGTCGCTGTCCTGCCCGACTGGCGGTCGCACGGGCTGGGGCGTGCACTCGTCACGCGTGTGATCTCCGACGCGGAAGCGCGCGGGATCCGCGCCCTCTATCTTCTCACGACGACCGCCGAGCACTACTTCCCGACCTTCGGGTTCGAGCGGATCGCGCGGTCGGATGTGCCGGCAGACATACAGGAAACCGCGGAGTTCCAGACTGCGTGCCCCGCGTCGGCGACAGTCATGTGCCGCGTGTGTGTTACGAGCGCAGCTCCGGTCGCCGGATAGAGCGGTGCGCTACGCTCTCATCTCCGACATTCATGCGAATCTGCCCGCGCTCGAGGCGGTGCTGTCGGACATCGCGGGGCGGGCGAATGTCGACGCCACCTATCATCTGGGAGACCTGGTGGGCTACGGCCCGTGGCCTAACGAGACGATCCATCGATTGCGCCAGACCGGAATCCCCGGCGCCGCCGGCAATTACGACTCGACCGTCGCGGCCGGCTACAAACACTGCGGCTGTCGGTACGAGGACGCACGACAGGAGGAGCTCTCGCACCTCTCCTTTGCCTGGACGCTCGCCCAGACGTCGAACGAGAACAAGGCGTTTCTCCGCAGCCTTCCGTTCCGGATCGATCTGCGACCGTTTGGCGGACACGCCGGTGGCCCGACGGTCACGCTCCTCCACGGGAATCAGGTCCTCAACACGGTCTACGTCCATGAGGATCGTACAGATGATTTCCTGGCGAAGATGGGAAGCGTGGTGGGCGCCAGGGCGGGCGATGTGGTGTGCTTCGGTCACACGCACAAGCCGTGGCACCGGGTCGTCGACGAAATCCATTTCGTCAACACCGGGAGCGTGGGCCGACCCAAGGACGGGGATCCGCGAGCCGGATACATCCTGCTCGACGTCATGGAGTCCGAGCGGGTCGTAGTGGAAATCGTTAGGGTCGATTACGACGTTGAGTCGGTGGCGAAGGCGATTCTTGCGAGCAGCCTTCCCGACGAGTTTGCCGACTATCTCAGAACCGGCGGGAGTTGGATGGCGGCGACTGTCCGCCCGTGAGCGACTCGTGATTCGGGAAGCGGGAAGCGCGTTGTTCCGCCGAATCATCATGGAGCATCCGCACCGGCGGCGTATCGAGGTCATCGAACTGTCCTCGCCGAGCGCTCGCGACGAACGCGATGACCGCGGCGAGCACGATGAGCGCTGCCAACGGGACGACGATGAAAATCACGCTCACGAAGCGCGCTCCATCGGAAACGTCCGACTCAGCCACGACACCAGCACCACCGTGAGCGAGCTCGCCGGCATGAGCACCGCCGCGATCAATGGCGTGATCACGCCGGTCACCGCGAGCGCCGCACCGATCACGTTGTAGCCGATTGAGAACGCGATGTTGCGCCGGATCACGCGGATCGTTCGTGCGGCTCCGTCGGTCAGGGTCACGAGCGGCTCGAGGCCGGGTCGTGTCAAGTAGACGTCGGCGGTCGAGAGGCACGCCTCCGCGCCGCCGTGCACGCCCACGCCGACCGATGCAGCGGCCATCGCCGCCGCGTCGTTGACGCCGTCCCCAACCATCACCACCGTGCCGTCGCGGCGGGCCTGTTGAACGACGCGAAGCTTCTCTTCCGGCACCGCGCCGCCCACACACACCTCCCGGCTCAGGCCTAACGTCTCGCCGACGCTCGCGACGACGTCCGGGTGATCGCCGGAGATGATTCCTACCTTCCACCCGCGCTCACGCAGGGTCTCGATCGCAACGCGAGCATCCGCGCGCACGGGGTCGCCGAATCCGGCAGACGCCACGATCACACCATCGACGGCAACAAGCACCGGGGTGAGATGTGGTCGCGGAGCGACGCGCTCGACGCCGCGCGCGGCACGCGACTCCACGAACGACGGCGAGCCGACAACCACGTGCCGTCCGTCGACCGTGCCATCGATCCCGCCGCCCGCTACGTGCGTCGTCAAGCATGCCTCACCTGCCGCGATCCCGTCGAACGCGCGACGGAACCCCGCGGCGATCGGATGCAACGACTCCTGCTCCAGCGCGAGCACGAGCGGCTTCACCCACTCCGGCCCATCCCACGCCGCGAGCGCCACCCGTGCCTCGGTGATCGTGCCGGTCTTGTCGAGCAGCACGGTGCCCGACGCGGCAAGTCGCTCGATCGCGTCGCCACCTTTGATGAGGATTCCGTTCCGTGCCGCGCGACCAATGGCCACACTCACGGCGAGCGGTGTTGCCAGCGCGAGCGCACACGGGCACGTGACGACGAGGACCGCGATCGCGTTGTCGATCGCGGCAGCTGGATTTCTTGGATACCAGAAGAGGACCGTACCGGCAGCGACCAGCAACACCACGGCGACGAACCACACCGCCAGACGATTCGCGAGTTGTACCACCGGCGCGCGTCTGCGCACGCTGTCCTCGACCTGGCGGAGCAAGCTCGCGAGCCGACTCTGCTCGCCAGCAGCGTCGACATGAACACGGAGGGCCGACGACACATTCATGGTCCCGGCGTATACGCGGTCGCCGATGACGACGGAGACGGGCCTCGACTCGCCGGTGAGCAATGCGACGTTGATGCTCGAGCGGCCCAACGTGACCGTCCCGTCCGCCGCGAATGTCTCGCCGGCACGAACCTCGAGCGTCATTCCCGGCAACAGCGCCTGCGCGGGCAGGTCGTGTATAGCGTCACCCTCGACCACGCGTGCCGACAACGGAGACAGCGAATACAGCAGCTCGGCCGAGTCGGTCGCGGCGCGCTGTCCGCGCTGCTGGAGAAACCGGCCGACGAGCAGCGCGAAAATGAGTGTCGCCAGCCCATCGAAGTAGATGGGACCAGAGTCGACGATCGTGTTCGCGAGACCCTGGGCCCATCCGACCGCCAGCGCGATGGCGATCGGAAGGTCCACGTGCAGCGTTCGCGTTTTGAGCGACGCCCACGCGCCGGCGAAGAACACGCGCCCCGGTCCGAACAGGGCCGGGGTCGTGAGCAGAAGGCTCACCCAGCGAAAGAATCGTTCGTACGGTCCGTCCATGCCGCCGAACTGGCCGCTGTACAGCGCGAGCGCCGCGAGCATCACGTTCGCCGCGATGGCGCCGGCCACGCCGATCCGCGCCAGCATCGCCCGATCCTCTCGGCGACGCATGGCCTCCACCTCGAGACCGCGGAACGGATGCGGGTGGTAGCCTAACGAATCAAGCGTCCGCGCGATGTGCGACAGGGACACCGCGGCGTCGTCCCACGCCACGCGCGCGAGGGACCGCCTGACGTTCAGCTCGGCCCGCGCGACACCGGGGACCACCAGCGGGACGCGCTCCACGAGCCAGACGCACGCGCCGCAATGCACACCCTCGAGGTACAGGTCGACCTGTGCGAGCCCCTCCGGTGTGCGCCGAACGTAGAGCTCGTGGAAGGTTGCGTGATCGAACTCCTCGAAGCTGCGCCCTGTGGGTCCTGCTGCAACGGGACCGTCACGACCGACGGTTGTGTCGTGGTGTGTGTCGAGACCGTGGTCGTGAAGTACTGCGAACGCCGTGCGGCACCCGCCGCAGCAGAACTGGTCCTGGGCGTCAGGTTCGATCAGCCCGGCCGGCACCGGGAGCTGACAATGCGTACACGCCACGTCCGCGGCGTGTTGGAGGGACGTGCGAACGGCGGCGTCAGCGGCCGTCATGCACCATCTCCGCGTGACCGCGATGCGCGAACGGGCTGGCGGTCATCCGCCCCGTCATGGACAGGAGGCCGAGCACGACCGCCGCGCCGGCGGCTGCCAATGGCAATCGTCGCTGGAAGGCCCCGAACATCCGCTGGGCGCCCAACCCGATGGTGACCATCATCGGGAGCGTGCCGAGCCAGAACACGAACATGATCACCATGGCGTCGAGGACGCGCCCCGTTCCGCCGGCCGTCGCGACAAAGACGTAGAGCCAGCCGCACGGCAGCAGCGTCGTGAGGAGACCCGTCGCGGCCCCGCGCACCGTCGGCGACTCGTTTCGGAACCGAACGAGCAGCGACGTGAGCGTCGTCTGGAGCGCCCGCGGCGCCAGTCGCGCGCGCATTCGCACGCCTAACGCCGTGAGCAGTGTGCTGCCTCCCCACACCACCATGAGCGCGCCAGCGACCATCGCGGCGAGCCTCCCGATCCCGGCGACGCCGCCGATTCGATCCACGCCATGTCCGACCGACCCGGCGAGCGCACCGAGGAGCAGGTAGGAGACGAGGCGTCCGCCGTTGTACGCGGCATGGGGCGCGACACCGGTGTGGCGCCCGGCCCCGGTGCCCGAATACATGCAGACGAACCCGCCGCACATCGCCGCGCAGTGTACGCTGCCGAGGAGGCTCGCGCCGAGGATGGAGAGGAGCAGGGTCATTGCGCTGGCCGGGCGTCGACGCGCGCGACTGCCGTGAAGCGCGTGGACCCCGCCCGCACGTCGAACCGCAGCTCCCATCGCCCTGGCCGCCGCGCGTCGAGCTGCGCGGCGTACTCGCCCGCACCGGTCGCCGCGAGCGTTGCCTCGTGCACCTCGCTCGCGCGCGCCACCGGCAGCGCCGAGACTTTCACCACGGCGTCAGAGATTGGTCGCCCTAACGAGTCCGTGAGCGTCGCGCTGATGCGGGTCGTGCCGGTCGCGGCCACGAACTGGAGCTGAGGCGTCAGGCGCCAACCGAGGATCGAATCCTGACGTGCCTGGGCCAGCGTCGAGTCCCACGTGATGGCCTTTTGGTAGTAATCGGGCTCGATGGCGAACGAGGGATCATCGTTCGCGATCCGCATGACCCACAGATTCGCCGCGACCGTCGTCGCCAGCACGGTCGTGATGCCGATCGGCCACCAGGCGCCGCGTTTCATCGGTCTCTCGCTTTGCCGTCGTCGGCGTCCTGAGGGCCGACGAGGCGGTACGGGAGGTCGGTAGAAAAGCCGGCGCCATCGCTCACCCGCACGGCGACGCGGTGCTCACCATTCCGAAACACCGATCGCGGCAGCAGAACGAAAAGCGGAGTCTCGGCCGACTGGCCCGTCGCCACGTGCAACGGATTCTGCGGCACGACCACCGAGCCATCCGCCGCACCCACGACCTCGATCCGGTAGTCGTGATCGTCGTCCGTGCGGTTCGCGATCTTCACGCGGAGCTGGTTTGCGATCTGCCCGTCGGCCTGCTGGGTGAACGGCTCACCCTGGCCGCCTAACACGGTGACATCCGCGGCGTCGCGAGTGGCAAGCGCATAGGTAAACGCGCCGAGAAACAAGGCGAGCGCGAGCGGATAGAGCACGGTACGCGGCCGGATGAGATGGCGCTTGTGACCCTCCAGCAGCTCACGAGATGAATAACGGATCAGACCTTTCGGCTTGTTGACGCGAGTCATGATCTCGTCGCACGCGTCCGCGCATTGCGTGCAGTGAATGCACTCCATCTGCAGCCCGTCGCGGATGTCGATGCCTGTGGGACACGTCGTGACGCAGGCGCCGCAGTCGATGCAATCGCCGGCGCCGGCGGGCCGCGTCTTGCCCTTCATCCGCGGCTCGCCGCGCGTGGGATCGTACGCGACGATGAGCGACTGCCGATCGAGCAACACCGACTGCATGCGTCCGTAGGGGCACGCAACGAGACAGGTCTGCTCGCGGAAGTACGCGAAGTCCCCGAAGATGGCGAGCGCCGTTCCGGCCATGACCAGGAACGACGTCGGGTGGTCCGCCGGTGAGCGCCGGATCCACTGCGCGAGTGCTTCCGTGCCGACGAAGTACGCGAGGAACGTGTGCGCGAGGAAGATCGCGAGCACGACATAGATCGCATACTTGAGCAGCCGTCGCGGATGGAAGTGGCTGCGCTGCTTGTCGAGCGCCAGCGAGCCGCTCCGCCCACCTTCTACGAGTCGCTCGATGGGACGGAAGAGAAACTCCATGTACACGGTCTGCGGGCATGCCCATCCACACCACACCCGCCCGAACAGCGCCGTCATCAGAAAGATCGCGATGATGATGCTCGCGAGCAGGAGCATCAGCAGCATCGTGTCGGTGGGAAGGAACGTCGTACCGAAGAGCGTGAACTGGCGGCGCGGGATGTCCAGTAGGATGAGCGGCTTCCCGCCCATGCGCACGTGCGGGATGAGGAAGAAGACGAGCATGAGCGCGTACGCGACGGCTCGACGTACCGTCGCGTAGGTGCCATGCGACGGCTTCGGACGGATCCAGCGTCGCGATCCGTCCTCGTTCAGCGTCGGGAGGACGCGCCCAACTGCGGCCGGAGCGCTCACCGCGGTACCAGGTCTCCCTGAGGTGCTTTCGGGTTGGGCGGATTCGTGCCGCGAAGTGTGTAGATGTACGCGACTACAGCGTCGAGCTGGTTGGGCTTCAGCACCTTGCCCCAGGGCGGCATCCCTTTCTCGAGCACACCGTCGACCACGGTCTTGTGGATCTGCTCCAGAGTACCGCCATGGAGCCAGTAGTCGTCGGCGAGGTTCGGGCCGATCTGGCCGCCGGCGTCGGCGCGGTGACAGGCGGCGCAGTTCTGCCCGAACACCTGCTTGCCTAACGCCACAACGGAGGCGTCCTTCGTCATCGCCGTCAGCTGCTCGCCCGATGCGCCAGCCGGCTGGGCGGCCTTTCGCTTCGCGTCGGCCGATGCCGCTGCGGCGATGTCGCGATCGTAGTCGGCGATCCGTCCCTTGCCGACCCCGAATCCGGGGACGTTGAAGAAATACAGGATCGAGAAGATGATCGTTGCCCAGAAGAGGTAGACCCACCACCGCGGCATCGGGTTGTCGAACTCCTGGATGCCGTCGTAGCTGTGCTCGAGCAGGTGGTCCTGGTCCGGCTTGTTTTCGTTAGGCATGGGTGTCTTTCCGAGCGAAGCGAGGAATCGCGCTCGTCTCGATAGAGGGCTCTGTATTCGTGTCCTCATCGATCGGCAGCCGCCGCAGGTGCTCGTACGTGCGCCGCTTGCCGGGCGCGAAGAGCGAGATCACGATCCCGACGAACGCGATGAGGAAGATCACGAGCGCGATCTCGGCATAGACGGAGAGGCCCGCGCCGCTCACGACATCGGTGAGGCTCTTCATGGCGTGGTCCTCGCCACCTGCGCCGCCTTGACGTCGCGGCCGAGTCGCTGGAGGTATGCCACCAGCGCGATGATCTGCTTGTCCTGCAGCCCCTTGGGGCCGCCCTCACCCTCGACCGCTTTCGCGAGAGAATCCGCCTGCGCGCGGGCCATCTCCGGCGCGCGATTCACGGCGTCACCGTACGGCACGCCGAGCATCGCCATGACATCCACATGCCGCTGGATGCCGGCGAAATCCAGCCGATCCGTGAGCAGACGCGGGTATGCCGGCATGACCGACTTCTGGGTGATCGCGCGCGGGTCTTCCATGTGCCGAACGTGCCAGAGGTTCGGGTATTTGCCCCCTTCCCGAGCGAGGTCGGGCCCAATGCGCCGGGATCCCCAGAGGAATGGATGGTCGTACACGAACTCACCTGGTTTCGAGTACTCACCATAGCGCTCAGTTTCGTGACGGAACGGGCGGATCATCTGCGAGTGGCAATTGAAGCAGCCCTCGGCGATGTACACGTCGCGGCCCGCGAGCTCGAGCGGTGTGTACGGCTTCACCGACGCGATTGTCGGCACGTTGGAGCGAATGAGGAAGGTCGGCAGGACCTCGAACAGCGATGCGACGATCACGGCCACTGCGGTCATGACCGTGAACGTGACCGGCAGCCGCTCCCACGCGCGGTGCCAATCCATGGCGATGAAGCGCGCCCAGGCGCCCGTGGGCGCGGGCGTGACGTGACCGTTGCCCTCGATATACTCTTTCGTTAGGCGCGGCGCCTGGATCAACGGCACCTCGTAGCTCGCCGGACGGCCGCGCCACGTCATGAGAATGTTGTAGCCGAAGAGCAGCATGCCGACGATGTACAGCGTGCCGCCCGCCGCGCGCATCCAGTACATCGGCATGAGCTTCATGACCGTCTCGACGAAATCCGGATACGCGAGCCGGCCCGTTTCGTCGAACGCGCGCCACATGAGCCCCTGCGTCACGCCGGCCGAGTAGATCGCGACGACGTAGAGCAGGATGCCGAACGTGGCGATCCAGAAGTGAACTTCCGCGAGCTTCTTGCTGTACAGCGGTGCCTGGAAGAGCCTCGGCAGCAGCCAGTACACCATGCCGAACGTCAGGAAGCCGTTCCAGCCTAACGCCCCCGTGTGGACGTGGGCGATGATCCAGTCCGTGTAGTGGGCCAGCGCGTTCACGCTCTTGATGGACAGCATCGGCCCCTCGAACGTCGCCATGCCGTAGGCCGTGATGGCGACGACGAAGAACTTGAGCACCGGCTCCTCCACCACCTTGTGCCAGGCGCCGCGCAGCGTGAGGAGGCCGTTCACCATCCCGCCCCACGACGGCATCCACAGCATGACAGAGAACAGCATGCCTAACGTGGACGCCCATTCGGGCAGGGCCGTGTAATGCAGGTGGTGCGGCCCCGCCCAGATGTACATGAAGACGATCGTCCAGAAGTGGAGGATCGACAGCTTGTAGCTGAAGACCGGCCGCTCCGCTGCCTTGGGCAGGAAGTAGTACATCATCCCGAGGAACGGCGTGGTGAGGAAGAACGCGACGGCGTTGTGGCCGTACCACCACTGCATGAACGCGTCCTGCACGCCGGCGTAGATCGAGTACGACTTGAACGCGCCGGCCGGGATGGAGAGGTTGTTGAAGATGTGCAGGATCGCGACGGTGACGATGCTCGCGATGTAGAACCAGATCGCGACGTAGAGATGCCGCTCGCGACGCCGGGCGATCGTGCCGAAGAAGTTGACGGCGAACGCGACCCACACGACCGCGATCGCGATGTCGATCGGCCACTCCAGCTCCGCGTACTCCTTGGCCTGTGTGAAGCCCAGCGGAAGGGTGATGGCGGCGGAGACGATGATTGCCTGCCACCCCCAGAAGTGAAAGCGGCTCAGGCCATCCGAGAACATTCGCGCCTTGAGCAGACGCTGGGTCGAGTAGTAGGCCCCGGTGAAGAACGCGTTGCCCGCGAACGCGAAGATGACCGCGTTGGTGTGAAGCGGGCGGAGGCGGCCGAAGGTGAGCCACGGCGCGACGTTCATCGCCGGGCTCGCGAGCTGGACCGCCACCACGAGCCCGACGAGCATCCCGACGAGCCCCCAGACGAACGTCGCGATCAGGAACTTTCGGACGATGTCGTCATCGTAGCTGAACGAGTCGAGCAGAGCGTTCGGCGTCGGCGCGACCGTCCGCGGCGCAGGCGGCTCGTAGCGGGCGGGCTCGCGGCCTGTGGTCGTCGGTTTTGGGCCCGTCATCTCAGTTCCTCGCGGCGCGGGGCAAGGCCAGCGAAACGAGCGCGGAGCGAAAGGGAGCTCGCCGCGCCCGCCGGCCCGTCGGGAATTCGTTGCGAAGGTCGACGTTCCTGGCGGTCAGGACAGTCGCCGATTCCACCGAGCTAGTGTCGGGGAATCGCTCACAACAACAGCTCACGGTGTCCGGGCCCGCTCGCTAGTGAACGTAGGGCTTACGCCGGGCAACGATCTTGTTACGCGGGTCGCCAGTGACCCGTGGGTCCGAGCTATGCTGCTCGCTGCTCTCTTCAGAGCTTGATGGAGGGATTCATGGCAACCGTAGCGCCCACCGCAACCGCCGCCGTCGCCGAGGAGCTGGCCGACCTCTGCCGCGCCGGAAAGAACCTGGACGCGATCAACAAACTCTACTCACCGAGCATCGTGAGCATCGAGCCCGTAAGTGGTCCCGACATGCCTGCCGAAACGAGGGGTATCGACGCGATCCGCAAGAAGAACGAGTTGTGGTTCGAGACCAACGATATCCACTCGGTCGATGCGGACGGACCGTTCGTCGGCCACGGCGACGAGTTCGCTATGCACTATACCTGGGACGTGACCCCGAAGCAGACGGGCGCCCGGATGAAGATCTCGGAAATGGCGCTTTACACCGTGCAAGACGGCAAGATCGCGCGCGAGCAGTTCTTCTATCACATGCCTGGTAAGTGAGCTGCGACCGCGAGCGCTCCCATCCGTTCGTGGGAGCGCTCGCGAGTTACGCAGCCAACGTCGTCTGCACGCGTTCCGTTGTCGCACCCACTTCGCTTAGCAGCGCGCGATACCATCGCTCCGTCTCCGAAAGGCGCTCCTCGAACCCGGCGCATCCCCAGACCACACTGAGCGTCCGCTCCGTGTCGGTGTTTGTCTTCGTCCGCTGCGAGTCGCGCACCGCATTTCCGCACGGCCCGTCGGCGTCGTAGAGACAAACCAGCCCGGCAAGATCGATCTCCTGACCCGACACGTTGAACACGTACGACGCTCCCTCCGGCGCGACGGCTATCCGAAACGGAGCGCGCGCACGACCCAGGTCCACCACGCTGATCGGGAAACCGCTGTGAAGCGACACCGCGTTGCACGCATCGACGGCGGCGTTGATCGAGCCAAGTGCGCCTTCGGACGCCGCACGCACGAGGTACTCGGAGGCGGGCTTGCCGCGACCGGTGGGCTTGTAGCCGCCGTGACGCAACATATCGCGCACGGCCGCTCGCATTTCCTCGTTGCGCTCGAGTGGCGCAGCGGCGTCCGGCCGCAGCGCCGCGATGATCGCGGGCGGTGTAGACACCGCGCCCAGCGGCGCATTGAACGCCGTGGTGAAGGCGGCCACTCGCAGAAGTGGGTGGTCCTCGACGGCGAGAAGCGTCGTGCTCACGGTGATACAACCTAACCAGCGACGGCGCTCGACGCGCGCGCCAACTCACCTCGTGGGCACTGTCACCCAGAATGCGGTCCCGCCGCGAGGCGACGGCTGGAATCCAATGTCCCCACCGGCCGCGCGTACGATCGTCCGCGCGATCCGAAGCCCCAACCCGGAGTCCGGCGCTGCTGGGCGTTTTGGCTTCCAGCCCGGTGTCAGCAGTGACTGACGATCGTCGCGAGAGATCCCGGGCCCCGAGTCCGCGACCGTGAACGTCACCGAGTGGTCCATCGCTTTCGCCCTAACGACGACGTGCCCGCCCGCACGTGTGAACTTGAGCGCGTTGCCAATGAGGTTGGCAACCGCGCGCTGCAGCGAGTCCGCCTCGAGCGCGATTGGAGGAAGCGTCTCGTGTGTCTCGAGGCTGAGCTCGACATGGCTCGCGCGCGCCTGCGGCATGTACTGCTCGATCAGCTCCTCGAGCAACCGCAACGTAGGCCGTTCGGGCTGCGCCGGTGGCTCGTCGATGCCGCCTGCGCGAGCGTCGTCGAGCGTGCGCTCGACGAGCCGGCGCATCCGCGCCGCGGCGCCCGCAGCCGCGTCCAACTGTGATCGGATCAGCACGTCGCGCTCGCTCCGAGGTGACTCGATGCCGTGCTCGCGCACGAGCTCCAGCACGAGCTGAATCGTCGAGAGCGGATCCTTGAGATCATGCGACGTCAGCGCCAACAGCACTCGCTGGTCGGTGATGGCGCCACGCGCAGCCTCGTACTGAGCGCATCGCTCGAGCGCAATGGCCGCTCGGCGCGCGAGCTCGCTCGCAAGGGCGACATCACTGCGAGCGTAGCGTCGCCCCGAATGCCTGGTCGCCACGAAGGTGAGGCTCCCCAGCACACGGCCACGCCTCGCCACTGGTACGACCATCGCGGACGTCGGCCCCATAGCGCGGATGAGTTTGAGATGCTCCGCGTCGCTGGCCACCAGCTCGAGCCGATGTTCGTCTACATCACCCCAGTCCGGCACACCAGTGATCTGAACACGGTTCGCCGGATGGCGTCGCGGCAGCTCATCGCTCCCCGGAATCGAGCGCCGGAGGAACGGGAGCAACTCGGCGCGCGCGTGCGCCGCTCGCGGGGTCGAGCCCAATGCCGCCGCCAGCCCGGGATGAATCCGAAGCACGCAGAAGTCGGCGACCTTCGGCACCACGAGACGAAGCACGACCGACTGCAGCTCATCGACGCTTGCCGCATCATCGAGCGCCACCGAGGACTCCGCCAGGAAACGCCAATCGACGAGAGAGAACCCGCCGTGGCGGCTGACATGGGTTGTGTCGGTGAGCCGTGCCCGGTGGGTGAGGGTGGCAGCCAAGGTTCGTGCGCGGGAGCGCAACGAGCGGTTCACGCGGTTCGGTCGCGGCATTCAATGTCCTCACTCGGCATGTACGATGCGGCTGGGTGCCGCGCGTGGCGCGCCGACGTAATGTCGATCGACGCCTCTCTACTGAGGGTTACATGGGACGATCGCCGAGCGATGGGAAAAGTCGCACGAGTTGCATCCACTCGTTCCGAACGGCTCGGTGCGCAACACGAGTTGGATGGGAGGCGTCTTATTCGATTTCCATCGGCCGGGCCTGGGTCGGCGTAGTTGGAGTGCGAGGGTGGACCGACCAGTGGCGCCCTCGGCCGTTCGACGTTAGCCTCTCGGCGTCCATTAACCCTGGCCTTCCATGACCCGCATCGCAGTCGCTCTCTCCGCCTTGTGTCTCGCGCTCGTTCCGTCGTCGACCGCGCTGGCGCAGCGAGGAGGCGCCAACGCCGCCGACTCCATCAAGTACAAGTACCCGAGCACTCCAAAGCTCGAGGCGCTCAAGGCCGAAGCCGCGAAGGAGATCGACGCGAAGGCCAAGACGATCCAGGAGATGGTCGACCAGGTCTTCTCCTTCGGTGAGCTCGGCATGCAGGAGGTCGAGACGTCCAAATACTTGACCGGCCTGCTCGAGCAGAACGGCTTCAAGGTTGAGCGAGGCGTCGCGGGGATTCCCACCGCGTTCGTCGCGAAATGGGGATCGGGCAAGCCGGTGATCTCGCTCGGCTCCGACATCGACGGCATCCCGCAGGCGTGGAACGAGCCCGGCGTCGGCTACAAGCAGACGCACATCCAGGGAGCGCCGGGGCACGGGGAAGGGCACAACTCCGGGATGCCGCTGAATGTCGCCGCCGCGATCGTCGTCAAGAAAATCATGGAGCGCGACAAGATCCCGGGCACGCTCGTGCTCTGGCCCGGTGTGGCCGAGGAGCAGATGTCAGGAAAGGCGTGGCTCGTGCGGGCGGGCGTGTTCAAGGACGTCGACATCACGCTGTTCACGCACGTCGGTCAATCGCTGCAGGTGTCGTGGGGACAGTCCGGATCCAACGCGCTCATCTCGGCCATCTTCAAGTTCAAGGGCTCGAGCGCGCACGCGGCCGGTGCGCCGTGGCGCGGCAAGAGCGCGCTCGACGCCGTGATGCTCATGGGGCAGGCGTGGGAGTTCCACCGCGAGCACATGGAGCTGCCGCAGCGCTCGCACTACGTGATCAAGGACGGGGGCGACCAGCCTAACGTCGTGCCGAGCACGGCGAGCATCTGGTTCTACTTCCGTGAACGCGACTATCCGCGCACGATGGCGATGTTCGAGGCGGCGAAGAAGATGGCGCAGGGAGCGACGCTCATGACCGACACGCAGATCGATACGATCATGATGATCGGTTCGGGGTGGAGCGGACACTTCTCGCGTCCGGTCGCCGAGGCGATGTACGAGAACATCCAAAAGGTCGGGATGCCGACGTGGGACGAGAAGGACCAGACGCTCGCGAAGGGCATTCAGCGCGAGCTTGGCGTTCCGGACAGCGGTTTGAGCACGCGGCCCGGCCGGTTGAACGGACCGGTGAACGAAGCGACGCGCATGGGCGGCGGGTCGGACGACATTGGTGACGTGAGCTGGAACGTCCCGACGATTACGCTCAACTATCCGTCGAACATTCCGGGGATGCCGGGACACAACTGGGCGAACGCGATCTCCATGGCGACGCCGATCGCGCACAAGGGCGTGGTGGCTGGCGCGAAAGTGCAGGCGATGACGATACTCGACATCCTGCTGACGCCGCAGATCGTCACCGATGCGTGGGACTACTTCAACACCGTCCAGACGAAGGACGTGAAGTACAAGCCGTTCTTCGCGCCGACGGACAAGCCGCCGATCTGGCTCAACGCGGACATCATGGCGCAGTATCGGCCGGAGATGCGGAAGTACTACTACGATCCCAAGAAGTACAAGACGTACCTGAACCAGTTGGGGATCGAGTATCCGACGGTTCGGAAGGTCGCACAGTAGGTCTGTCCGACTCAGGGTGGCAGTGTCTCATTCCTGCCACCCGCGTTCATTGTCGTCGTAGAGATTGGTGCGGTCACGACACAAGGACAGGCATCGTCCCGACACTGCGATCGCCATACATCTTCGAGAGCAGTGCGGCGTGGATGCGCGACGCGCTGGCGCAACTGCGCCGGTATGCCGCGTACGACCACGCATGCCTGCTACTCGAAGGCGAGCGCGGGTGCGGTAAAACCATCCTCGCTCGGCACGCGCACGAGCTGTCTCCACGTCGCGGCCGCACGTTCCGCGCGATCTCGCTTGCTGCCGCCGATGATGCGCTCGTCAGCTCCGACCTCTTCGGCCACGCGAAGGGTGCGTTCACCGGCGCCGACTCGGCCCGTGCAGGCGCCATTGCCTCCGCCGCCGGCGGCACCCTGTTCCTCGACGAAATCGGCAAGGCGTCAAAGCTCGTCCAGGGAAAGCTGCTGCACATCGTAGAGGAAGACGGCGAGTTCTATCCCGTCGGGAGCGATCGGCCGGTGCGCAGTGACGTGCGGTTCATCTTTGCCGCCAACGAAGGGCTCGACACGCTCGTCGACCAGGATCGATTCCTCGCCGACTTGCGCGACCGCATCAGTGCGTTCGCCGTGCAGATCCCGGCACTGCGCGATCGCGCGTCCGACATCCCTGGTTTGGTGCGGCACACGGCAGCCGTGCGTGCAGCGCGGTGCGGCTACCCTGACCGGCCGCCGTCATTCGACGACGCGCTCATGCACGCCCTCGAGCACGACCCGTGGCCTGGCAACCTGCGCGAGCTCGTGGCCGCTGTCGAACGACTCATGATCGACGCCGGTGGTGCGTCCGTCGTGTCCCTCGCACACTGCACCGGTACCCTCGAGCGGCTGCGAGGTACTCGAGGCGCTCGCCGCGGCACGCTGACGCGACCGCTCGTTATGCAGGCCATCCTCGACGCCGGCGGCAACAAGACGGTCGCGGCCGCACGACTTGGCGTCTCCCGCAAGACGATTCACGAATACGTGAGGGCGGCGAGACATCCGGGCGTGGAGGGAGCTGTCCCGCCGCTGTGACGTGACAGGAGCTCGCGGGCGTGTCGGCGTCACGTGACGCCTAACGAACGAACGCAGCCCGACGTAACTCCCGTAACCACCGCGAGTTGTCGAAGCGGTCGAGTCGGCCCGGGAAGTGCCAACCGTCCCGGCATGCGAACCGCTCACGAGAATCGAGTCCGTGCCGCCTTGTGGCGACTGACCGCGACGGATGTGTCGCCCGACGATGGGCTGACCACGCCGCCACCTCTCTTCCTTCGCACGCCATCCATCGCCCTCCTCTGGATTGCCACGCTCATAGCGCTGGTCGGGCTGCTTGCGCTGAGTCGAATTCGGCCGCCGCACACCGATCGACACAAAGCGGTTGCAACGTCGCACCACTAACTCAGGAGATCCCATGTCATCGGACCAGATCATTCGCGCGTGGAAAAACGCCGACTACGGCACCTGTCTCAATGCCGCCCTCGCGACGTCGGTGCCCGCACACCCGGTGGGACCGATCGACCTCCCTGACAGCGCGCTGGGCGTCGGCGGCGGCAGCGGCGCGGTCTCGACCGAGCGCGCGGAAACGTTAGGCTGCTGCCAGGGCATCACGCAGGTCGGGGCCGGCACGTGCGATCTCACTGCCGGCGGAGGCATTTTCGTCTGCACGACTCTGTGCATGACGGTCTGGTTTACGACCAAGTCGGTTTGCGCGAAGACGTGACGCGCATGACGACGACCTGGTGGCCATCAGCGCTCACACTCGCCGAACGTGCCGCGATGCGGCGCGGCGAGCGCGCGGGCCAGCAAAACGATCCCGCGTCCGCGGGCGGCACGAGCCGCGCGAATCGCTGGCGTTCACAACGCCCGTTCGACCGACCCGGGTTCCTCGCGCGTCGCCTTCAGATCGACGGACTTACTGAGCCGGAGTTCGACGCCCTGGTCGATACGCTGCCGCCAGGTGTGAATGATGAGGCTGAGCCACCGCGTTGGGCCCTGGAGGTCGAGCGAGCCGACGCGATCGCTCATGAGATCGCGCGGCTCCACAGGCGACCGAACGATGCGAGCATCGACGGGCTCGAGCCGGTGCGTGCATTCGTGGAGCCATTCGTGACCGCGGGTATGGCGCATCTCCATGCGGAGGCCCGATCGATCGTGTCGGAGCATCCGCGCGCGCCGTTCGATGCCGAGCGCGCAACGATGCTCTTCGAGCCACTGCTCTGGGGCCATCTGGTCGGACGCGCGCTGAAGGTCGTGATCCTCGAGCTCAACGTCGCCCGAGTCCGTGGTACGCTGGTCGGCGACTCACCTGAAGCCCGGTGCGCGCACTTCGCGTCGCAGCTTCGCTCCGGCCGTGCCCGCGATCAGATCGTCGAGGAGTATCCGGTGCTCGCCCGGTCGATCGTGACGGCCACGGACTATTGGGTCGAGTCGTCGCGAGAGCTTCTCCGCTATCTCGCTCAGGATGCCGCGGCGCTCGAGGATGCATTTGCTGCTGGAGGGGAGCTGGGCAGCCTGATCGCCATCTCGGGCAATGCTGGCGACGTGCATCGTCGCGGGCGATCGGTTGCCATCGCCGAGTTCTCATCAGGCATCCGCGTGGTTTTCAAGCCGCGGCCGCTCGACGTCGATCGCCACTTCGCGGAGCTCGTCGCGTGGATCAACGCTCTCGGCCGGGCTCCAAGGCTCCGTGCCGTGCAGGTGCTCACGCGCGGAGATCACGGGTGGGCGGAATTCGTTTCGGACGTGCCGTGCGATTCTCGCGACGAGATCGCGCGCTTCTACGAGCGGTTCGGGGCGTGGCTCGCGGTTCTCCACGTGTTGAACGCCACCGATTTCCATTACGAGAACGTCATAGCGTCCGGCGAGTTCCCAATGCTGATCGATCTGGAAGCGCTTTTCCATCCGCTTCCTCAAGCGCCAAACGCGGTGGACGAGCCCGAGCAGGTGGGTTGGGAGGCGTTGCAGCGGTCGGTCCTCCGAACGGGCGTATTGCCGTTTCGCGCGTACGACAACGAACAGTCCAGTGGGCTCGACATGAGCGCCATGGGTGGCGCGGGTGGCCAGCGCACACCGAATCGCTTTCCGGTTCTGGTCGCGCCGGGGACCGACGAGATGCGGCTCGAGCGCGACTTCGTCAGCCTTCCGCCGTCGCAGAATCGCCCAACGTTAGGCGGCCAGCCGGTCGATCCAGCCGCGTTCGCGGATGCGCTCGTGTCGGGTTTCACCGCGACCTACCAACTGCTGCTCGCGCAGCGCGAGGCCCTCCTCGCGCCCGATGGGCCCATCCGGAAGTTCGCCAACGACGCCATTCGTGTCGTGCTCCGTCCCACGCGCCAGTACGCGCTCATCCTGTCGGAGAGCAATCACCCGGATGTGATGCGAGACGCGCTGGATCGAGACCGCCTGTTCGATCGGCTCTGGGTCGCCGTCCCCGGGCGGCCCGAGCTCGAGCGCGTCGTCGCAAGGGAGCATGCGGATCTCTCGAGCGGCGATATCCCCATGTTCGCGAGCAAGCCGTCGAGCGTCGATCTGTTCACCGCCCAAGGTGAAGCCATTCCCGGCTTCTTCCGTCACTCGGGTCTGTGCTCGGCTATCGAGCGCATCGAGGGGATGAGCGAAGACGATCTGCGGCACCAACGGTGGGTCGTCGAGGCGTCGCTCGTCGCGCTGCTCCCGGGCATGCACGTCGCCCCGACGCACAACGAGAGTGTTCCGGAGCCACCAGCCCTCCACGGCACAACCGGATCGTCTCGCGAGGCGGCGCTTCATGCCGCGCGCCGCATAGCCAGGCATTTGGGCACGCGCGCCCTCCGACAGGATGACCGCGTGAGCTGGCTCGGTCTCACGCTGCTGCGAGAGCGCGACTGGACGATCCAGCCAGTGGGGTCCGACCTGTACAGCGGTGCGGCCGGGATTGCGTTTTTCCTTGCGTACTTCGACCACGTTGCTGACGACGCTGAGTCCCGGGCGATCGCTAAGACAGTCGTGCGACAGCTTACTCGTCGGCTTGTTACGACGCTCGAGACGTCCGACGCCTCTCCGGCGTTCCCTCCGTCCTCGCTCGGCGCGTTCGGCGCTTTGAGTGGCGCCGTCTACGCACTGTCTCACATTGCAGCGCTCTGGGCGGACCATGAATTGATCGACCTGGCCGAGCGTCTCCTGGTGAAGCTCGGCGATCTGGTCAGCGCGGACCGAACACTCGACATCATTGGCGGCACGGCTGGATTCATCATGGCCGCGTCCGCGCTCGAGCACGTTCGGTCCGCACCAGCTACACGCCGCGTGCTGAAGCACGCGGCCGAGTGTATCGTCGCGCGCGGCGAGGAGCGGGCGGGAGGGCTGTCGTGGTCCACGAATCTTCCAGCGTCGCAGCCGCTGACCGGGATGTCGCATGGAGCGTCGGGAATTGCGCTGGCACTGCTCACCGCCGGCCGCCTCGTGAATCAGCCGCCGTTCGTGGACGCCGCCATGCGCGCGCTGTGCTACGAGCGAAGTTGCTTCGATTCCTCACGTACCAACTGGCCGGACTTCCGCATACTCCCGGATCGCGATCATGACGAGCCGCGCGCTTGGATGTGGGCGTGGTGTCACGGCGCGCCGGGCATCGGCCTCGTTCGCATGGATGCGTTAGGCAGCAGCGACGATCCAGAGCTGGTAAGCGATCTCACAGCGGCGCTCACATCGACCGCTCGCTTTGGATTCGGAAGCAACGACTCGCTGTGCCACGGCGACCTCGGGAATCTCGAGTTGTTCGTGAGGGCGGTGGAGTTGGGTTATCGCGGGGAATGGGAAGACGCGCTCGTGGCCCATTCATCCCGCCTCCTTGCACGATTGCAGGCTGGCCAGTGGCGTTGCGGTGTTCCGGGCGGTGTTGAAACACCCGGGCTCATGACAGGTCTCGCGGGCATCGGTTACGGGCTGCTTCGGCTTGCCGCCCCCGAGCGCGTGCCGTCGTTGCTGGCGCTCGAGCCTCCGCGAGCGACGATCGGCGTGCGAGGTGGAAGATGAAGAAGACGCGTCGCGTTCCGTGGTACCCACAGCTCGGTGCCGATGATTGTGGGCCGGCGTGTCTGGCGATGGTGCTCGCCGCGTATGGGGTGCACGACACGGCCATGGAGTGTCGCGAGCTGTGCGACGCCGGTCGCGACGGCACGCGTGTTCGCACGCTCATTGCGGTGGCGGATCGATTCGGCATCACGGCGCGTGCTCATCGTGTGGATCCGGAGTGCTTCGACTCCATCGCGTTGCCAGCGATCGCTCACTGGGAGCACCGCCACTTCGTTGTCGTTGAGCGGTGGGGGCCGCGCCGCGTGACGATCGTCGATCCGTCCACGGGCCGCCGCCCGCTCGGGCGAGACGAGTTCAGGCAAGGTTTCGCGGGAACGGTGCTGACGTTCGAGCCACGCCGCGGCGTCGTTAGGCGTCCCAAGTCGCCCCTCCCGCTCTGGGTGTGGTATCTCGCGGCGATGTTTCGTGACCGACCGGCCCAGCTCGCCCTCACGCAGATCGTCGTCGCGTCATTGCTCCTGCAAGCAGCCGGACTGGCCGGGCCGCTGTTCACGAAGCTCGTGGTAGACGCGGGAACGCGCGAAGCATCCCTGTCACTCGGCCTCATGGCCGCGGCGATGACCGTCGTGGTTCTCTCGAAATCCGTCACCACGTTCGTGCGCAGCCTGGTGATGACCAGGCTCCAGGCCCGTCTCGACATCCGCCTCACGCAGGGATTCTTCGAGCACCTGCTGGCCCTCCCGTATCGTTTCTTCCAGGCCAAAACGAGCGGCGATCTCCTGATGCGGCTGTCGAGTAACACGATGATCCGCGAGATCCTCACGACTCAGCTGCTTTCGTTCGTGCTGGACGGTCCGCTGAGCGCACTGTTTCTGCTCGTCCTGTTGGTCGTCTCGCCGCCGCTCGCGTTGCTCGCCGCCGCGCTAGCGCTCGGGCAGGCCGCCCTCGCATTCGCATCCCTGCGACCGCTTCGCGACCTGGCACAGCGTACCGTCGTTGCCAGGACCGACGAGCAGAGTTGCCTCGTCGAGCTGATGAAAGGAATTGCCTACATCAAGGCGTCGGCGGCCGAACAGCGGGCCTATGATCGTTGGGTCGAGCTGTTTCGACGCCAGCTCGGCGTATCGGTCGAGCGGAGTTACCTCACGGCCAAGGTCGAGTTCGCGTTAGGCCTCGCGCGAACCGCCTCCCCCCTGATTCTGCTCTGGTACGGCGCCTACCTGGTTGCTCATCAGTCGATGCTCCTCGGCACGATGCTCGCCCTCACCTCGCTCGCCACGTCGTTTCTCACGCCTGTCACGTCGCTCGTTCAAAGCACGCAGCAGCTCCAGCTGCTCGATGCCTATGTCGAACGGCTCACCGACGTCCTCGATACCGAGCGAGAGCGGCGTCCCGCGGTCTCGCAACGAACGCGCACGACACGTCTCGCTGGCCGCATCGACGTTCGCGGACTTACATATCGGTTCTCGGCAGCCGGCCCGGCGATCGTCGACGACGTTTCCTTCTCGGTCTCCCCTGGCGAGAAGCTCGGTATCGTCGGTCCGACGGGCTCTGGAAAGAGTACGATCCTCATGCTGCTACTCGGGCTGTATGAGCCAACAGCCGGCGAAGTCCTTTACGACGGCGTTCCGCTTTCGGAGCTCGACCCACGCGACGTTCGTCGCTGGTGCGGCGTCGTGCTCCAGGACTCTGCGGCGTTCGCCGGATCGTTCAAGAGCAATATCCTGCTCAATACGCCCGCCGCCAGCGCGGAACAGATTGATGCCGCCGCGGAGGTAGCGGGGCTGGCCAACGAGATCCGCCGCCTGCCCATGGCGTACGAGACGCGCGTCGCCGAAGGAGGAAGTAATCTGTCGGGCGGCCAGCGACAGCGCCTCGCGATCGCCCGGGCGATCGCTCCGCGGCCTTCGATTCTGCTGCTCGACGAAGCGAGCAGCCATCTCGACGTCGCGTCAGAGGCGGAGCTCAACGCGCATCTCCAGCGGCTGCGCTGCACGCGCATCGTCATTGCGCACCGACTCTCGGCTGTGCGGACGGCGGATCAGATTCTCGTACTTCGCCATGGACGGGTGGTGGAGCAAGGCACGCATCAACATCTGCTGCGCCAGCGAGGCATGTATGCGGAGCTGGCGGCGGCACAAGGCCCGGCCGGATCGGCCACACACAGCCGTGCGGATCGTGAGCCGACGGACGAAGGCGACGCGCTTCGCCTAACAAGCAGACATCAAGTTCGCGCGTAGCGGCAACTCGCGCTTCACCCCTGGCGATGGCTGCCGTCGCCGTCGAACCGACTCGTGGAGGTCCCCGCGGGCTCGCCGCCCATTGCGTCGCCCGGCAGCTGCGACAATGGCACCATGCAATGACCGACTCTTTGAGCTCAGGAGCATCCATGCACGACCATGCAACCATCCGAGCGTGGAAAGACGCGGACTATCGCCAGATGCTGTCCGCTGAAGACGCGGCCGCCGCACAGTCTCCCGCAGGCACCATTGAGCTTGATGACGGTGACCTTGGAGACATAGCCGGCGGAACCGCCGCGGTCACGCAGACAACCATCTGCGGTACGTCATTGGGTTGCGTCACCGTCATCACGCTCGCGCTTTCGAAGAACATCAGCTGTGGAGCGTGCACCGCCTCACTCTGGTCAGGCACCTGCTACGCGTCATCGGTCGGCTGCTGCCCGTGACATCGATTTCCAACGCCTCGGCGCTTCGATCGGGCGCCGGGGCGCGACTGGTGAACCTGATGGTCGACCCCGGCGCAGCATTTCGCGGGATCGCGGAGAACCCATCGTGGCTGCTCGCCTTTCTCGCTGCGGCCACGATCCGGTTCGCGAGCCTCTTCATCTTTTACCGCCCGGCTGTCACGCCAGCCAAGGTGATTGCCGGTCTGCTCGTTCAGATACTGACGGTAGCGTCCACCGTGTTGCTTGCGTCTCTGGTCACGTGGCTGGCGGCCGGAGCGTGGCGCGTCGGAGTGTCCTGGGCAACCGCATTCTCCATCCTCATGCACGCGTACGTGGCGTTTACGCTCGTTACGCTCGCATTCGCCTGCGTCGCTGGTGCGTTGTTGCCCGAGGATGGTGACGTTGACCTCCGAAATCCGCCATTCACCAACTTGACGTCGCTGCTGAGTGGAACGGGTTCAGCGGTTTTCCGCCCGCTCGCGGGCGAGTTTGACGTGCGGTCCGCCTATGTGCTCGCGTTGCTGTGGCTCGGCCTCCGCAACGGTTCCCCTGAGGCGCCACGTTCAGCGGTAACGAAGGTTCTCCTGACCGTCGCATTCGTTCGAGTCGCTGGTGTCGTCAGCGTTTCGCTACTCCGATGACGCCGCCTTTGCGCCGGCACGGGCTCCCGCGCGGCTCCCCACGAATTGGGCGATGAGCGCGGTGATGGGTGCCGAAATCACGAACACCGTCATCCATGTAGCGGACGGCGGCCGCCACGGCACGGACCCATTCCACCCTACAAGAAGCTGAGTGCACAGGACGAACGCAGCGATGTACACAATGAACAGTGTCATCGCGGCTGGGAACGCGAGCCGCGTCGCCTTTGATTCCGCAAGTCGATACGCCACCCACCCTGTTGCACCGAGCGAGAGGACCACACTCGGATCGGGAGCGGCCTGCAGCAAGCGCCCAGAGACGGCATCGACCGCGCTGAGCAGGAGTCCGTACCAAACCACGCGACGGAAGATCTGGTCCGTGGGCATAGTTCCTCGATGCCTCTCGGTGTTCGGTCGACATCGCACGCGCGATCGCCAACCCAGCCTGATGTTGAAGCGCTGGGCGATGCGGGTCAATCTGTCGCGGTCTAGCGTTGGCGGGTGGCCAACATCAGGACAGAGATGTCGTGGAACAGGACATCGCTCACGCCATTCTGCGCTACTGCTCAAGGTGGGTTGGTGAGTTGCAGCGCACGCCGCGGGATTCGGGCAGGCAGGGCCGTCTCCGGCAGGTCGACCATCCGAAACAGGTCGGTGCGCGAGCGACGCTCGACGGCCGCACTCCAGATCCAGATGTCGCCGGCTGCACGCGCGCCGGAGTACCAGAGCGTGACCATGTCGGTCCTGGCATCATATTCGAGCGTCGACCGATACACGATATCGTGGAATTCCGACGTCACCCCGGCGCGCAGAACCGGAGTCGGGTGCTGCGTCCAGGTAATGCCGTCGCGACTGGTGGAAAGCCGAAGCGCCTCCGTCGCACAGGTGTCCGGCGGCTTTTCGTTATACAGCGCCCAGAATTCCTGAAGCTCCGGCACCCAGATGACGTCAATGTGCCAGGGCGGTAGGGCACCCGGTCCGGACACGTCGACTGTCTGCGGAGAGGACCAGTGCAACCCGTCCGTCGATGTGCGGTGCTCGACGGTGGTCGACTTGCTGATGCAGCCGACAGGGCCAGCGTTGACCGCCCACATGTGCCAGGTGTTCTCGCTGACGCGAACGACCGCGGGCGAAACCAACTCGTGATTGGGCGCGCTGATGACAGGCGTGGGAGTACTCCAATGCGTGCCGTCCGCGGACGCTGTGAGGAATACGGAGTTCCGTTCGTCAACGTGCCGGAAGTACATCCAAAGCTCCCGCCTCTCGGGCTCGAAGAGCAGGTCGGGGTCGGAGAGATAACCCTTCCCTCGCTTGACGATCGGGTTCGTCACCCCTGCGGGGACATCCCACTCGGCCGGGTCACCGGATTCGTAGATCGATGGTATCTCGCGAGTGACGTCGCCGCCCGGATACGGTGTGACGGCGAGAAACCGACGAGCAGGTGCCCAGCCACGGGGCACTCGGGCGACGTCGGGGTGGACAACCTCGCCGGACCCGTCGAACGTCGCGAGCCGCAACTGGCGGACGGCGCCTAACGACAACGGTTGGGCGGCCGTGGCCGCGAACGTCACGACCTGCGTATCGAGCATCGCCGTGGCGAAGTGCCGGCCGGCCCGTCCGCCGAGCGTCCACGCCGCCTGGACGAGCCCCGAGTCGTTTGTGGTGGTGCGCTCAGGGTCGAGTCGATCGCTGTCGCCGGTCGCCCAGTCGAGGGACAGGCCGGAAATCGGTTTGCCGCGCGAGTCCGTCACGCGTACGACGAGCGGCGACGGAAGGTCCGAGCCGGCGGTGGATATCTGGGCATCGCCACTCACACGTTGGAGAATGACCGTGTTGGCGTTGGCGACTGGATCACTGGGTGTGGGGGCGCCGTCACTGCATCCGGCAGCAAGCGCCACACAGCCCACGAGGGCCGCCGACGTCCAGGACTGCGGCGCCAGACATCGGATGGTCATGCCATTGACACGACCTAACGCGAGTGCCAATGAGAACGGGGCTGAGGTGGTCCAACGTCCGCCGCGGTCGGCAGTCGTATGACGCGACGCGTTCGGGACGGGTTGGTTTGAGCGCTACGCGAGGCCGCGTGCGGCTCAGCCCCAAGACAACCTGAGCAAGTGCCGACTCATCGGCAAGCGGAAACCGCCGGGAAGCGGGAGACGGAGACGGGAGACGGGAAAGCGTCATCCCTCGCGCTCGGGATGGCAGCCTTCGTCGCCAGTCGCCAGTCGCCAGTCGCCAGCCGCCAGCCGCCAGCCGCCAGCCGCCAGCCGCCAGCCGCCAGCCGCTACGAACGCAATGCCTCCGCGGGATGCACGCCGGCAGCGCGGCGGGCCGGCAGCCAGCTCGCCACGATCACCGCGACCACCAACACGACGACGATCGCAACGAGCGTGGCGGGGTCCGACGGCGCGACGCCATAGAGCAGCGATCGCAGCACCCGGGTCGTCGCCAACGCACCCATGAGACCCAACGCCCCACCAATCACGGCCAAGCCAACCCCCTGACCAACGACGAGGCGCAGCACATTCTGCCGCGTCGCTCCGAGGGCTACCCGGATGCCGATCTCCTTCGTGCGCTGCGACACCCCGAACGAAATCACCCCGTACGTACCCAACGCCGCCAGTGCGAGCGCCACCATCGCGAACGCCGCGAGCAGCGTCGCGCTGAATCTCGCGTATCCCATGGCGTCGGCCACGCGCTCGCGCATCGGCCGGACATCGTAGAGCGGCACCCCTGGCGCCAACGCCGCGACCTCACGACGCACGGCACCGATGACCGACCGGGGATCGCCCGCCGTTCGGACGAACATCATCATCCGCCCCCGTGCCGACTGATAGTACGAGAGATAGACGTCGGGCTCCGGGAGTGAATCCAGCGTGCCGAACCGAACATCGCCGACCACACCAACCACATACGCCGTGTCTACGTCGAATCCCCCCTGGAAGACGCTGACAGGCCGCCCGATGGGATCCTCGCCCGGCCAGTATCTCCGGGCAGCGGTCTCGCTCACCACGACCACCTTTTGAGTCCCGCGGCGATCGCTGTTGGCGAACACCCGTCCGGATCTGAGCGGCACTCGCATCGTGGTGAACCAGCCGGGTGTTACCCAGTGGACACCGACGTTAGGCTCGGCCCCTGGGGCGGGTGCGGGTCGATCTCGATGAACGAGTATGGTTCCGTTGCAGCCGCCGTTGAGCGGCGGGCAGTCGGCAAGTCCGACGTCCGTGGCTCCGGGAATCGACCCCAGACGCGTCACGAGCTGGTCGTAGAACGCCGGCATCGAATCCTGCCCCACGCCGATCAGGTTGAACCGCATCGTGAGCACCCGCTCGGCGTCGAAACCGGGGCGGACCCCGATGAGGTTTGCGAGACTCCGGATCATGAGCCCCGAGCCAGCCAGCAGGACGACGGCCAGCGCGATCTCGACGACCGCCAGGGCGTTGCGACTCGTTAGGCCGCGCGTGCCGGCGAACCGGGCGGTCTCGGTCTTCAGGTCACCCGCGAGCGACGGACGCGTCGACTGAAGTGCAGGCACGAGCCCGAATACCAGTCCCGTCACGATGGTGAGCCCGGCGGCGAAGGCGAAGGCGGCGGGGTCGAGCCGAATCGACTGGAACGAGATCGCGCCGATGCCGCCGAGGTTGATGCGGAGCGTCTTGGTCGGATCGAGCGCGGCGAGCAGTTTTACCCCCCACCACGCGACGACGATGCTGGCGACCCCGCCGAGCATGGAGAGCACGACGCTCTCCGTCAGCAGTTGCCTGACGAGTCGGCGCCGTCCCGCGCCGACGGCGAGGCGAACCGCGATCTCCCGTCGGCGGCCGGCCGCGCGCACGAGAAAGAGATTCGCCACATTCGCGCACGCGATGAGCAGCACGAGCCCCACCGCACCTAACAAGACCAGCAGGGAGCGCCGCACGACCGGATCGACGCGAGTGCGGTCGAGCTCTCTGGCAATCGCTCCCCACCGCTCGTTCTTGATCCGCGGATTTGGAAACGCGTCGGCGACCACCCCGCCCAGTTGGCGCACGACGACCTTCGCACGCTCCGGCGTGACGCCAGGCCCGAGCCGCGCGATCATGTCCCAGCCGTGTGAAAACGGTTCGTTGAGCATCTGGGCGTCCTGCGACATGTACGAAACGAACAGTTCGGCGCGGCCCGAAATGCCTCGGAACCCGGCAGGCAACACGCCGACGATCGTGAACACGTCCCCATCGATCGACACCGAACGGCCAAGCACCGCGGAGTCGGCGTTGAACCGTCGCTGCCAGAATGCGTCGCTCAGGATCACCACCTTCGCTCCGCCAGGCGTCGCGTCCTCCTCGGCGCTGAAGTTCCGGCCGATCGCCGGGCGAATGCCGAAGGTCGGGAGGTAATGCCCGTCGACGACTTCGTAGTTCGTGCGCTCGGCGTCAGCTCCCACGCGGATCGTGCCCTGCGAGGCGCTCCAGAGTGTGATGTCCGTGAAGATCGTTTGGGCCTTCCGAAACACGGCGAACTTCGGGTACGACCACGGGATATCGTCGCGCCCGGGTGAATCGCCGCGGGCCGGAACCGTTAGGCTCACTTGCATCAGGCGGTCCGGTGCTTCGAACGGCAATGGCCTGAGAAGCATGGCGTTCACGGCGCTGAAGATCGCCGTGTTCGCACCGATGCCTACCGCGAGTGTGAGCACGGCGACCGCGGTGAAGCCGGGCGAGCGTCGGAATGATCGCAGTGCGAATCGCACATCCTGCTCGGTCGTGTCGAAGAATCCGAGACCAGCCATCTCGCGTGCCTCTTCCTTGGTCGTCGTGAGGTTGCCGAAGCGCCGTTGTGCCGCCCACTGCGCGTTTGTTGCGGACAGCGCGCCGCGGGCCGCGTGCTCGCGCTGCATCGACTCGAGTGACAGGTGGAAGCGGATCTCCTCGTCGAGCTCACTCGCGTGGCGCCCCGGATGGAGCAGCACGCGAAGGCGATAGCGGAGCATGTCCAGGAGCCGCATGCCTAACGTCAGGCCCGCCGCATGACGCGGTTGATCGCCAGCAGCACGCGGTCGAAGTCGGAGATCTCGTCGCCGAGTTGCCGACGACCGGCCGCGGTGAGGGTGTAATACCGGGCGCGCCGCCCCGTGGGCGACTCCCCCCACTTGGACGTCACCCAGCCGCGCTTCTGGAGGCGCTCGAGGGCAGGGTAGAGCGACCCCTGCTCGACCGAAAGCACGGCATCGGACAGGAGCTCGATCTGCTGGGCGATCGCATAGCCGTGGAGCGCCTGGACGGTCAGCGTCTGCAGGATGAGCATGTCGAGCGTGCCCTTGAGGAGCTCGCTCTTGGACGGTCCCGTGGATTTGGTCACAGCCTCAATGGGTAGGAGTTCTACATGTAATATGTAGAACTCCTACCTAAATTCGGCAAGGGAGTCTTGCTGCTTGCTGGTGGCCGACCGCTGCGGGCTACTGCCGCTTGCTGCTGCCGGCGTCATCCCGAGCCAACAGGTGAGGGATCGCGATCATCCCGGTAGAGAGCCCTCTGTCGGGACGCGCGCGATCCCTCGCTTCGCTCGGGATGACACGCTTTCTTCGCGTCGCCCGTCGCCCGTCGCCCGTCGCCCGTCGCCCGTCGCCCGTCGCCCGTCGCCCGTCGCCCGTCGCCCGTCGCCCGTCGCCCGTCGCCCGTCGCCC
>Ga0207674_10001052_pt1 | contig 35958 bp, 32 predicted proteins | sample KBSCornC72_FD_184303 | JGI IMG/M metagenome (GOLD analysis project Ga0207674, IMG submission 184303) | Corn rhizosphere microbial communities from Kellogg Biological Station, Michigan, USA - KBS Corn C7-2 (SPAdes) (version 2) | ecosystem: Host-associated > Plants > Roots > Rhizosphere > Soil ... | reverse complement strand
TCGCCGGGGGCGGCGGCGGGCGCGGGATCGGCGGTGGGGTTGGACGGGACGGCGGGGCGGACGAGATCGGCGGACATTGGAACCTCCCTTTTCGAGTTGCGGGGTATTGTACCATGGATACCTAACACAATGCAAACAAAATTTCGTGACGCAACGCGGAGATCTCGGTTCGAGGGCTCGTGCGAAACCCAAGCGACCTTGGACCGAATCGGAAGGGCGTTGTTAACAACGTGAGTTCGGGCGCGGCATCCCGGGGGGAACTCCCGCGCGCCCGCGCGACGTGCCTCTATGCTTCGTGGTTCAACCCTCTTCAATTCGATCGAGGCGGTTCGTGGATTCGAATATCCATCTCCCCGAATTCGCCGCGCGCCAGTTGCCGCGTGATCTGCACCACCCGCTTGGTCAGCACGAACGTCCAGAGCGCCAGCACCACCGTCATCAGGCTCAGCGCCAAGTGCCACGTGTCGGTCAGGTGCGGCCAGGTGGCGTATCGGCCTTCGATGATGCGCTTGCGCAGGCCCCAGCCCACCGCGATGATCGGGTACACCCACATCAGCGAAAACATACACAGCAGCACCACCATCCAGCCGAGGCGCTTGTACCAGGTCTCCCCGCCGAAGAGGAACGCGGGGCCGAGCACCATCGACAGCAGGATCACCCCCAGGCCGATCGCGATGTACATCTCTTCCGTCTGTTTAGTGAGAACGAAATACACGATGCAAAGCATCGACCAGACGAACATCCCCACGCACCAGCGGACGTATTGCCAGGAGAGCTTGATGTACCGCCCCCGCAGGCCGACCGGCGGGGCTTTGGGGATGTTCTGTTCGTCAGAAGTCATCGTCGGCGATCCGGCATTCAGCGAAACGGTGGCCATACCGTCTGTTATCGGCCACGCTCAACGTCCTCTTGCGTTATACGGGGTTCGACGGCGGTGGCGGGGGTGGCGGCCAATTCTGCTGCGATGGCGGCGGGGGCGGCGGGGGTTGCTGGCCGGGCCAGCCGTACGGCGGCGGCTGCGGCGGCTGCCCCGGCCAGGCACCGACCGGTGGCCAACCGCCGGGCTGCGTCTGCGGATAATACGGGCTGGGCGGATAGCCCCCGCTCTGCACCTGCCACTGCCGTACGGCGTGCGCCGCCCGCATCGACTGGATCAACCAGGCGAACTGAAAAACCAGCAGCCCGATCGGTACGATCATCAGGCAGACCGCCTGCACCGCCTGCCCGCCGCGCCCCACGATCAGCGCGCTGACCACGTTGAGCAGGCAAACCCCGATCGACAGGCCCGTCAGCACTGTCGCCGCCACCGACGGCCCGCGCGACCCGCGCCGCACGAAGAACGCCAGCACGACGAACAGGATCCCCACGACGCCGACCGCCGTGCCCCACCCGGTGACCTCCCGCCGAAGCTGCTCAACCGTGGCGCCCGGCGGCAGGGTCATCCCCTGTTGCGCCAGCACCTGCTCCAACGGAACCGAGTTAAACGCCGCCACCAGACACCCACCGGCCAGCAGCGCCAGCACCCCCACCACGATCATCAGGATCCCCGCCCGCCGACACGGCGCCAGCCCGGCCGACAACGGATCCTGGTAGTAATAGCCCGGATAACCCTGCGGTGCCGGCGGCGTCTGGTAGGGGGAGGGGTACTGGCTCAAGCAACTCTTCCGATCGTCTCGACTTATCTCGCCGGATGACGGCCCGGCGCCGGCGTCGCGGCGACCACCGCCGCCGCGGCAATCGCAGCCGTCTCGACCCGCAGGATCGTCCCGCCCAGCGTGATTGGCGTCAAGTGCCGTTCCGCGAAGGCGGCGAGCTCGTCCTCGCCCCACCCGCCCTCGGGGCCGACCAGGAGGGTTAAATGCGAGGAGGGCGGATGGAGGATGGAAGATAGCGGCACCGCGCCGGGGGCGGTTGATAGGTATGCCGTCGCTTGGTCCGCTTGCCGGAGCAACTCGGCGAGCGGCGTCAGCGGTTCGATCCGCATCACCCCGGTGCGACGAGATTGCTTGGCCGACTCCGCCGCCAGGCGCTGCCACCGGTCGATCTTGTTCTTGCCTTCGGGGTGCACGACGCTGCGGCGGGTCATTAGCGGGACGAAGCGCGCGACGCCGAGCTCGGAGAGCTTTTCGATCATCCAGTCGGCCCGCGCGCCCTTCGGGATGGCGGACGCGATCGTCAGCGAGAACGTTTCGCGCGCGTCGACGATATTCCGGACTTCGACGGCGACGACGGACGGGTTCAGCTCGCTGATCACGCCGGACGCGGTGGCGCCGGCGGCGGTGAAGAGTTCGACGTCGTCGCCCAGCCCCAACCGCAAGACGTCGCGCGCGTGGTGGGCCTGATCGGGCGGAAGCTCCACCCGGCCGGGCGTGAGGGACGGAACCAATAGGCGGCGTGCCATGCGAGTTCGGGACGATACGGCATCGTTTGACTGGGGAGAAGTCCGGTCGGGGCGTGGCGCAAAAATTGCGCCTGTCATTCGATAGATTCCATTGCCCCGCGCGATATTATGGGACAAACGGTGTGCCCCCGGTTACGGGTGGCGCACCGGCGGCCGATGAAGGCGATGGATCGCCTGCGTTGCCCGGACCCGCGAGGGGACGGGCACCGCGGACGCAAAGGAGTAGCGCGATGTCCCGGACGGCGGTAGACCTTCCCGATCCTCTTCAAACGCAGGGGGACGGCGCGATGAACAACGCCGACGATCTCCTTGCGCAGTTGGCGGGGGAAGAGGTGGATCGGCTGTTGTCGGAAGCGGACGTCGCGGCGCCGCTGCCCGCGGTGCCGGGTAAACCGGCGGTCGTCACGCCTGCCGCCCCGACGCCCGCTCCCGCGGCGCAGGCCGACGTCCCCGCCCCCGCGCCCGCCCCCGCGCCCAAGCTGCCGGCGTTGGACGAGGAAGTGGTTGACGAAGCCGAGGTCGCGCTGCACGAGTTGTTCGAAGAAGTGAACGATGCCGCCGACGACGCTGACGACGCCGGCGCGCCTCATCCAGGCAATGCCGATGCGCCGGTTCCGGCGGCGGGCGCGTCGGCCGAAGAGATGATCGCACGGGGTGCGGACGTGCTGATCGCGGAGATCCGCCGCGAGTCGACGGAGGTTCCGCCCGCCGCCGGTGCGGCGCCGACGCCCAGCGCCGCGGAGGCATTGGCCGCGGAGATGGAAGAGGACGAGCGTTCGCACACCGCGGCGATCCGCCGCATGAAGCAGGGGGAGGCGGCGGCGTTCAAGTCGAATCAGCTCGACGAGGCGATCGCGAACTCGACGGAGATCGCGACTGCCGAGGGGGAACTGGACGAGGCCGCGCTCCGCGTGCCGTTTTTGGTCAAGCTGCTGGAGTGGGTGAACGCGCCGCTGGCGGGGCTGCCCGACGGCGTACGCGCGGCGATCGGCAAAGTGGCGATCGTCACCAGCCTCAACGCGATCGGCGTGCTGGCGTACGTGCTGATCTTCCGGCGTCACGGGCATCACTGAATCGCGCGAACGGGGGGAGTTCCGTCGGCGCTCGACGCGCGCGCCCGCCGCCGCGAAATATCTCAAAAGATCCGCGCAAGATTTCATGGAGTGGCCGGGCGGGCCCCTCTACTATCCTCGCCGTATATCGCGGGCGGCGCCGGCGCGGCGCGTCGGGCCGCGCGCGATCGTCACGTCGCATTCGCCCCGTTGTCGCCCGCCTGGGAGATCGTCATGTCACGTCAAACGTCTCGCCGTTTCGGCCGTTGTGCCGGCTTTACGCTGGTCGAGCTGCTGGTTGTTATTGGGATTATCGCATTGCTGATTTCGATCCTGCTGCCGTCGCTGACCAAGGCGCGGAAGCAGGCGCTGAATACGAACTGCATGTCGAACCTGCGGAGCATCGGGCAGGCGATCCAGATCTACGCCGCCGAGAACAAGGGGAAGGTTCCGGCGCACAAGGGCGGGGGGTGGTGGCTGTGGGACGTGACGTTCGACACGCGGGACAAGCTGCTGACGAGCGGTTCGAATCGCAAGGTGCTTTATTGCCCGACGTACCCGGAGCAGGACGTGGACGGGCTGTGGAATTACCAACCGAACGCACCGACGCAGTACGCGGTGCTGGGTTACTTTTTCCTGCTGGAGCGCGTGCCGGGGAACCCGACAATGCCGACGCTGGACGCGACGTCGACGGCGAAGAAGAATTACCAGTCGTCGGTGTTTCCGAAGAAGGATCCGCAGACGGGATCGACGTCGGCCGCGGAGACCGAGCTGGTGACCGACGCGGTGATTTCGCAGGGTGGGAATTGGTACGTGAAGGGCGGGTGGATCTACGCGCACCTGACCAGCCACATGGCGAAGAACAACAAGCCGGAGGGGGGGAACATCCTGTACATGGACGGGCACGTGGATTGGCGGGCGTTCAAGGACATGGTGAAGCGCGGGGTGGCGGGGGATGTGGAGTTTTGGTTCTAGAACGTGGTAAGGGCGCCTGCGGTGCTCACACCAAACGACGACTGGGTTTTGAAAGGAGTTCAATCGCCGTCGGTGGGTTTCCTGACCTTTGCCGTCCGCAGGGATGTGGGGGTGTCGTTCTTCTGGGCGGCGCCGGGCGTGCTGCGGCCGCGGTCGATGTAGGTTTGTAATAGCGTCGTCAGGCGGTCGAGGACTTCGGTGTTTTCGGATTGGACGTTGCGGCGTTCGGCGATGTCGGCGGTCATGTCGTAGAGCTGAACGGCGGGGAGGCCTTCGAGTTCTTTTGGCGTCTTGGGGCTGCTCCAGCCGCCGGAGCCGGGGCAGAGTTCGAGTTTCCATTTTCCCTGGCGGATGGAGAGGGAGCCGTCGATCGATGCGTGAACGGTGGCTTCGCGCACGGGCTTGGTCGCGGTGCCGAGCAGATCGGGGAGGATGGAGACGGAATCCTCGGCGGCGTCGTCGGGGAGCTTGGCGCCGGTGATCTCGGCGGCGGTGGCCATCAGGTCGTTGAGGCAGACGACGTCGGCGGAGGTCGAGCGTGGTTTCACGTGACCGGGCCAGCGGGCGATGAAGGGGATGTGGTGGCCGCCTTCGAAGATGTCGGCCTTGGCGCCGCGGAAGAGGTAGTTGGGGTTGTGGCCGTGCTCGAGTTGGAGCTTGAGGTCGCCGGCGGGGGAGAAGCCGTTGTCGGAGGCGAACATGACGAGGGTGTCGTTGGCGAGGCCGTTCTTTTCGAGCGCGTCGAGTATCTGGCCGACGGAGGCGTCGACCTGGCGGACGAAGTCGGCGTAGGGGCTGACGTTGCTGGCGCCGGCGAACTCTTTGGCTGGCACGATCGGCGCGTGCGGGGCGCTGAAGGGGACGTAGGCGAAGAAGGGGGTGGCGGCCTTGGCGCGCCGGCCGATGTATTCGACGGTTTTTTCGGTGATGGTGGGGAGGACGTTGACGGCTTCGAAGTCCGGGGCGGCGGCGCCTTGGCGCACCCATTTCTTTCGCGCGGTGGCGAGGCCGACGGTGTGATCGTTGTGGATGAAGATGAACGGGGGCATGTCGAGCGAGGCGGAGATGCCGAAGTATTCGTCGAAGCCGACGGAGGTCGGGCCGCCGGTGATGGGCTTGGACCAATCGACGTTGGCGCCGGGGTCGCCCTTGGTGGCGGGGCCGACGTGTGGCCAGTTCATGCCGAGGTGCCACTTGCCGAAGGCGGCGGTGTGGTAGCCCTGGGCCTTGAGCATGGACGCGACGGTCATGCGGCCGGGCTCGATGAGGGGCGGGGAGAACCCGCCGAGCACGCCGGACTTCATGCGGGTTCGCCAGGGGTAGCGGCCGGTGAGGATGCCGTAGCGGGTGGGGGTGCAGACGGCGGAGGCGGAGTGGGCGTCGGTGAAGGTCATGCCGGCGGCGGCGAGGCGGTCGATGTTGGGGGTGGGGATCTTGGAATCTTTGTTGAGGCAGGAGAGGTCGCCGTAACCGAGATCGTCGGCGAGGAGGTAGACGATGTTGGGGCGCTGGGCGGCGTTGGTTGTTGTCGCGACGAGCAGTATGAGCAGCCGACCGAGTAGGGGAATCGAAAGCATCCGACCCCGAAGGGGTCGGCGTGGGGGTCGGATGTGAGGTTGAGGTCGTTTCATTTTGCCTTCGCGGTTACGGGACGGTTTGGACGTAGTTCTGCGCGATCGGCATGCGGCGGCCGAAGCCGAAGGCGCGGCTGGTTACTTTGAGTCCGGGCGCGGCCTGGCGGCGCTTGTACTCGCTGCGGTCGATGAGTTTGATGACGCGGTTGACGGTGGCGGCGTCGAAGCCATCGGCGACGATCTCGGCGGCGCCTTTTTCTTCTTCGATGTAGCGGTGGAGAATGGCGTCGAGCGTCTCGTAGGGGGGGAGCGAATCCTGATCGGTCTGGTTGGGTTTGAGCTCGGCGCTGGGGACTTTTTCGATGCTGCGCCAGGGGATGAGTTCCTTCTTGAAGTGCTCGTTGATCCAGCGGGAGAGGGCCCAGACGGTGGTTTTGGGGACGTCGGAGATGACGGCAAGGCCGCCGCACATGTCGCCGTAGAGGGTGCAGTAGCCGGTGGCGATCTCGGACTTGTTGCCGGTGGTGAGGAGGAGGTGGTTGAAGCGGTTGGAGAAGGCCATGAGCGTTGCGCCGCGCATGCGGGCCTGGAGGTTTTGGTCGGTGAGGTCGGCGGCGGGGTCGGGGCGCGTGGGATCTTTGCCGGTCGTCCCGCCGGAGATCGCGTCGGCGACTTGCGCGAAGGTCGGGTAGAGGGTCTTCTCGTACGCCGCGTGCAGGGCGTCGATGGGGACGAGGTGGAAGTGGGTGCCGAGGTTGGCGGCGAGGAGGCGGGCGTCTTCGATGGAATGATCGGAGGAGTAACGGGAGGGCATGGCGACGCCGGTCACGCGGTCGGGGCCCAGGGCGTGGGCGGCGATGGCGGCGGTCAGGGCGGAATCGATGCCGCCGGACAGGCCGAGGACGACGGTTTTGAATCCGCACTTGCGGACGTAGTCCTGGAGGCCGAGGACGAGGGCTTTGTAAATGGATTCGAGGCCGGTGGCGTGGGGGTGGATGAGCGGGGACGAGGATGGCGGATGGCGCATGGCTGATTGAGCAGAACGCCCCTCACCCCGGCCCTCTCCCACGGGCGTTGCGCCGGTCGGCGAAGAGAGATCGCTGTCGCCCTTGGGAGAGGGAGAAAAGCCGTCTAAGTCGACGATGAGGAGGTCTTCTTCGAAGTCTTTAGCCTGGGCGATGACGTTGCCGGTGGCGTCGAGGACGTGGGAGTTGCCGTCGAAGATGAGTTCGTCGTTACCGCCGACCTGGTTGACGTAGACGAGGGGTTTGTTGAAGCGGCGGACCTGCTCGCCGAAGAGTTGCAGGCGGAAGTCGTGCTTGCCGAGGACGAAGGGGCTGGCGCTGGCGTTGATGAGGATTTGCGCGCCGGCGGCGTTGAGGTCGGCGATGGGGTTCTGGTGGTAGAGTCGGCGGGCGATCAGCTTCTCGTCGTTCCAAAGATCTTCGCAGACGGAGAGGCCGGCGGTGACGTCGCCGACGCGGACGAGGTTTTCGGTCTCGTTGATCGGGCCGGGCTCGAAATAGCGCGATTCGTCGAAGACGTCGTACGTTGGCAGAAGGGTTTTGAAATGGCGGGAGTGGATTTGGCCGTCGCGGAGGAGGGCGACGGCGTTGTGGAGCGGGCGGCCGATCGGCTGGGAGTTGCGGTCGGCGTAGCCGACGATGACGTCGATGCCGTGGACTTCGCCGGCGATGCGGCGGAGGGCGTTGAGACTGTCGGTGACGAGCTGCGATTTGAGCAACAGGTCTTTGGGCGGGTAACCGAGGAGGGAGAGCTCGGGGAAGACGACGAGCGTCGCGCCCTGCCGCTTGGCGCGGGCGATGAAGTCCAGATGCTTTGTGGTATTGGCGGTGATGTCGCCGACGGTGGGGTTGATCTGGGCGAGTGCGATCCGCATGACCGGATTCTAGGAATGGTCGCGCGGTTCGCCATCCCCGGGCGCGCGATCCTCGTTCCTTATTTCACATAGCGGGGTTTGCGGCGCTGGGCGCGGATTTCGGCGGCCTTGGCGGCTTCGTTCTGGCGGCGAACCGAGACGTGCTTCTGCAAGACCCACGGGAAGTCGTCGTGGAACTTGCGGTAAAGGAGTCCCAAATGCCACGACGCGAAGTGCAGCACGACGGTGGCGACGAACATTACCGGGAACTCGACGACCGGGCGGTTGCCGTTGTAGATCCAGTTGTGGTTCTCGCGCACGGCGAAGGGGATCATGTAGACGCCGAACAAGCTGAACGCGAACAGCGGCAGGGCGATCAGCCAGGCGAAGAAGGCGATGGCGTATTGTCCGCCGGACGCGCGGATGACGGCGGCGAGCCGGTCGGGCCGCAGGTTCAGCACGGTGCCACCGGTGACCGCGGTCATGAACGTCGCCGGGAAGAAGAAGAACCCGAGCACCAGCGGCAGCGCCGCCAGGCCGGTGAATTTCGGCGGCAGGGCCTGGTAGCAAATGGCCGCCGGCGCGAAGCAGAGCGCCAGCGACATGAACATGTTGCAGAAGGGGGTGTACAGGTCTTCGCCGAGGTGAAGTTGGCGCAGCGGGCGGGGCAGCTCGTCGATCGCCTCGGGGCCGTTGTCTTCGACGGTGTTGGCGTAGTGGGACATCAGGAGGAGGGCGGCGGGAAGGGTGTAGAGCGTCGGCATCATGCCGATCATGTTGAAGAGGTAGAACCCGAGCAGGCCGACGGTCACCTTGTAGATGAGGATGAAGAAGAAGACGAAGACCATCACGACGACGTTCTGGGGCATGAACATCTGCACGAGGATCCGGCGGGCGTTCATGATGTGGGCGGTGTCACCGGCGGCGTAGGTGAGGGCGCGCCTGGCAACGGGGACCACCTTTTGCTCGGGGCGCGCGGGCTTGACGATGTTGATCGGGCGGATCAATTCGCCGGTGATGGGGTCGTACTTGGGCTTGGTCGGTCGGACGTCCTCGTCCTGGAGGGGGATCTCGTCGATCTCTTTGGGGGCGCCGATGTTCGCCAGGTCGTCCTGGGTGTTGCGGAGGTCGATGTCGTTGCCGCTGACGTCGACGCGGGTGGGTCGAAAGGCGCGGTTGACGTCGGCGAGGCGGTGGGGCTCGGCCTTTCGCTCGGAGGGCTTTAGCAGGAGCGTGCCGTCGTCGGCGGAGATGTTCTCGAGGTCGGAGAGGGTGGGTACGTCGTTGAGGCGACCGCACTTGGGGCACTGGACGGTGGAGGCGGCCTGGTCCGCGGGGAGGCGGAAGACGTGGCCGCAGTGGCAGGGAAAGACGATAGCGGGGGCGGAGGACATGCCGGTTTCATTATATCGACGGAGTGGTGCGGCGGTCTTGCGAAGTCGGGCGTTGTGGGCGCGGGGGGTGCAACTTTAGAATGGGCCGCGGTCGGGAAACCGGCGGCGCGGGGGATTTGTGCGAAAGGACAGTGGTCATGTGGCTCAGGACGTTGTGTGTGGCGTTGGTGTTGACCGCGGCGATGTCGTGGACGCCGCGGGTGGTGCTCGCGCAGGAGGCGCCCAAGTATGACGTCCTGAAACAGATGTATGATGCGTCGCTGGGGGCGCTCAAGGCCGCACAGGACACCAAGAACCAGCTCGCGATGAAGAACGAGGAGCTGACCAAGCAGGTCGGCGAGCTACAGAAGCAGTTGGACGCCGCGACCAAGGAACGCGACGACCTGCGGCGTGAGTGCGGCACTTACGCCGAGCGGACGTTTAACCTGCGCTGCCACTACGCGGCGTGGCAGGAGTTCCTGAAGAGGTATCCGACGCTGGGGGCGCGGTGGAAGGTGTTTTTGGACGGAGAACTGTTGAAGGGGGCGAACGAGCCGCCGGCGGTACTGGAGCCGGATTGGCCGTTTCGGATTGAGGGGTAGGGGGCGACTCGAGCGCATTACGGCGTTGGGGTGTCGCTGGTTGCGGTTTCGATTTTGGTTGGCTTGGCGGGGTCGGTGCAGACGTGGCGGATTTCGAGCCATTGATCGTAGGGGCGTTGTTGGAGTTGGATTTGGGTGACGTCGGCGGCTGCGAGATCGATGTGGGCTTGGCCGGTGGTGGTGAGGCCGCTGACGTCGCTGTGGACGATTGCGACGGCGTGGGTGTGTCCGGCGCGATCGACGGCGAGGAGACGGGTGGCTTGGTCGGCGCCGGCGGCGACGAGTGAGAAGTCGAGCGTGGTCCGGCCACCGGCTTCAAAGACGGGGTCGCATTTTAAGACGGCTTTGTTCTGGGCACTGACGCCTCCGGCGGCGGCGTTGACGGCGGCGGCGGTGCGCCATTCACCGGTGGCGACGTCCGCGTGGACGGTGACCTCGGCGGGCGGTGGGTTTTGGCCGGCGGCGGCGGGTTTGGGAAGCGCCTGTGGCGTGACCGACCAACGGAACGTCGCGGGTTCGGTGAGTTTGGCGGGTTGGGCGGTGATTCGAAAGAGGAATTGGCGCTGAAGGTCATTGTCGTACCGGGCGGTTGTTCCCGGTGGGCGGAAGTCGGCGGGGAGGGCGAGCGGGGCGCCGTCGGCTCGCCACCAGTGTTTTTTCTCGTTGGCGAAGGGGGCGATGGCGACGACCTCGATCGCGATGCCGTTCGAGAGCGCCGCGACGTCGGGCGGGCGATCGCTGATCGCGGGGGCGGTGGCGGCGAGGGGTTTGGACGGGGCGGGAGCCGCGGGCGGACCGGCCCGGACGAACGACGTCGCGCCCAAGCCGGCGACGATCGTCAGAATGAGTAACGCGGCGGCGGCGAGGGGCCACTTGATACTGCTCCAGAAGATCATGTTCGTCGCTCCTTTGGCGATCAGTGCGGAGAAGGGTGAGCATGCCCCGCCCAGGGCGGCGGATGTGGCGGACTGGACCAACGCCGGCGGCACGGACGTATGGGTGGAGAAACGTTCGAGGGCGGCCGACAGCAGGGGAACGCTGGGCGCGATGGGGCGACGGGCGAAGTGGTCGCGGAGTTTTGCCAGGGCGCGGCGGATGCGGCGGGCCGCCCCTTCCTCCGAGACGCCCAGCGCGGCGGCGACGTCGGCGAGCGGGCGGGCCTGGAGGTAGCGGAGCGCGATCGCGTCGCGGTCGGGGGCGCGGAGGCGCGCGAGGGCGCGGTCGATCTCGGGGCGGATCGCGTCTTCGGTGTCGTCGACGAGGTTTTGCGGCGCGGTGGCGTTTGACATGGCGGCGTACCGTTGTTCATGGCGTCGGCGCCGGGCTTGGACTTTGATCGCGTCGCGGGCGGCAAAATGCGCCGTGCGCACCAGCCACCCGGCGAGCACCACGCCGGGCGGCAGCTTACGCGCCTTGCGGGCGAGGACGATGAAGACGGCCTGGGTCACGTCGTCGGCCAGCGACGGGTCGCGAATCTGCCGAAGGGCGGCGGCGTGGACGCAATTGACGTACCGGCGGACCAGGGCGGCGAACGCGTCGTGCGCGCCGTCACGGGCGTAGCGATCGAGGAGCGCTTTGTCGTCCTGGTCGTCGTCGTCGTCGGTCATTTGAAGCCGCCTCACAGGGTATACGGACGGCGGCGCGGGTTGACGGACAAAAATGTTCGGCCTGCGGGTGGTTGGCGTCGCTTCAGCGACCCTGCCCCCGCGGAGGGGGTCGTGGTCCGAATAATCCTGGTGAAGTGGGAGGGCGAACCCGCGAGCGGCGGGTGGGGGATGCTTATTGGCAGAATCGTTACGGTTCACCGAGAGTGAAAATCGGGCAGAAACTGCGCGGGGATATTAAGTGGTGAGTTGGGCATTCCGATGAAGTGGGAGTGGCGCCCTAGAGGGCCGAGTCGTTGGCGCGTGGGTGGCGGTGTGTGGCCGTCGCGGCGCGGCGGGCTCGCAGGTTTGAGGAGTGCGATCATGAAGAAGCTTTTGGTGAAGTTGGTGAAGGACGAGACGGGTGGCGAAGTGCTGGAATACGCGCTGATCGCGGGCCTGATCGTGGTGGCGGCGATTGCGGTCATCGGCACGGTCGGGACGAAGGTTCTGGCCCGCTGGACCTCGCTGAACAGCTCGCTGTAAATGGATTTCGTGGGATCGGGCCTCGAGCGTTTCTCGACGGCGCGAGCTGACGGGTGTTGTTTTCGGGGCAAGGATGCGATCGCGGGAAACCTCGGAGGCCCGTGTCGGGAGGCACTTGTCCTCCCGGCGCGGGGCCGACGTGTTGGCGGGCGGCGCGCCGCAGGGATGTCGAGTGCGTAGATGACGGGAGAGAACAATGCGTAATCTGATCGGTCGGTTTCTGATAGACGAGCGCGGCGGCGAAGTGATCGAATACGCGTTGATCATGGGCCTGATCGTCGTCGCGGCGATCGCCATCATCGGCACGGTGGGCACGAAGGTGCTCGCCCGCTGGACGAGCGTGGACTCGTCGCTGTAGGGAATGCGCCGCTCGCGGTCGCCGTATGGGCCGCGATTCCGCTCGCTGAAGCGAGCCCTACCCGAGTGCGTGGTGGCGCTCACCCGGGTGATCGGACGAAGGTGATGCGGGAACTTCTGGCCATGGCGCCGATGCTGACGCTGCTGAGTATGGCGGCGGCAATCGACCTGCGCAGCCGGCGGATCCCGAACTGGCTGACGGCGTCGTTGATCGCCACCGGGCTGGTGCAGAGTTCGCTGGTGTTTTCGTCGGTGAGCGTGGGCCAGGCGTGGGCGGGGCTGGGCGTGGGGTTCGGGCTGACCTTCGTGATGTTTGCGGTGGGGGCGATGGGCGGGGGAGATGTGAAATTATTTGCGGGGATCGGGGCGTGGGTGGGGCCGCTATGTGTCGTGCAGATTTTCGCGGTCGAGGCGGTGATCGGGATGGTGGTAGTTGTGGCGCAGGCCGTACACGCCGGTCGCCTGCGGGCGCTGGCGCGCGGGAGCGCGGTGATCGCGATGAACGCCGCGGTGCGCGGCGACCTGAGCTGCCCGGAAGAACCGATGTCCGCCGCCAACGTCAATCGCCTGCCTTATGCGGTGCCGACGCTGTTGGCGACGGTGACGGTGTTGCTGCTGGCGGGGCGGAGGTACTTATGAAGATCGTGTCTCGCGACCGCCGCGGCCGCCGCTCGGGAAGTGCCATCCTGGACCTCGCGTTTGCGATGCCGGTCATGCTGGCGATCGCGTTCGGCGTGTGCGAGTACGGGTATTACTTTTTCACGAAGCACAACGTTCAGGCGGCCGCCCGGGAGGGGGCGCGGGCGGCGATCGTGCCGTCGTCGACGATGCAGAACGTCACCGACGCGGTGCTGAACGTGATGAAGGCGTCGGGGCTGGACAAGACGGGGTACAGCGTTTCGGTGACCGACACGAACGGTGCGGCGATCAACTTCGCGACGGTCACGTCCGGCACGGCGATCAACGTCACCGTGCAGTGCACCTGGGGCTCGGTCGGGGTCCACCCGCTTCCCGAGATTATGGGTGGGATGCCGCCGACGAAGCCGGTGAAGGGCTCGACGGTGATGCGCCGCGAAGGGTGACGTCCTGATCCGACGCGCGCGCGGCTCGTCAGGGCTTCGAGGGGAATCGGGGGAAAAGGGGCCGAATAAACCTTCTAAACCGCAGCGCCGTTCCGGACGAAAAAGGTAGCGGAGTCCGCATTATTGCGGAAGCGTGCTCTATGAATGTCAAAGCGATTCTGCCATTGGTATTTGCGCTGGCCCTGGGCGGGGTGGCCGCGAAGATCGGCAAGGACATGCTGGCGAAGGGGCGCCAGTCCAACCAGCCGACCAACCTGAACAAGCTCGTGGTCGCCAAGGAAGACTTGCCCCCGGGGGCGACGATCAAGGAAACCGATCTGGCGCAGCAGGACGTGCCGGCCGCCGCACTGTCGAAGACGACGTATTCGAACCCCGGCGAGCTGGTCGGTCGCGTCGTGCTGACCCAGATCGTGAAAGGGCAGGCGGTGCTCGACAGCCTGCTGGCGCCCAAGGGCACGGTCGGCGGCGCGCAGGCGATCGTCCCGCAGGGGAAGCGCGCGGTGTCGATGGAAGTGAACGAGTATTCCGGGGTGGCGGGCCTGCTGACGCCGGGCTCGCACGTGGACGTGGTGCAGACGATGCGCGGCAAGGACGACGGGCAGATGATCGCCAAGACGATCGTCGAGAACCTGACGATCATCGCGGTCGGGCGGCGCACCGGCACCGCGACCGCCACGTCTTCTGACGGCCGGCCGGTTCCCGCCGGTTCTTCGGTCGGCGACGACAACCTCGCCAGGAGCGTGACGCTGCTGGCGACGGCGGAGCAGGCGGAGGCGATCGACCTCGCCAGTCACATGGGCAACCCGCGTCTGGTGCTGCGAAACGGCACGGACGATTCGCGCGGGGGCGGGAAGGGCATTACGGTCGCCGAGCTGCGCGGGGCGGACGACAACGAGGCCGTTCAGACGATGACCAACGTGTTCTCGCAGCTCTTCTCGGGCGGTTCGGTCGGGGCGCAAGCGGCGCAGGCGACGACGGCGCCCGTGGAAGTCGTGCGGGCGCCGCGGCCGGCGTTCCGCGAGGTCGAGGTGATCCGCGCCGGGGCGTCGTCCAGCGTGCGGGTGAGTGTGAACAATAAAAACGAGGCCGCGGCGACCGACACCGCGGACAAGGAAAAGCTCGGGACCCTGCCGCAGGAGCGATGACCGCTTTGGCGGCGACGCGCGCGTGGCTGACGCCGAGGGGTGTCCCAAGAGAGGAACAGCGATGATGAAGGGCGAACAAAACCAACCGTCGAATCGGGCCCGGCGCGGGGCGGCCATCGGGCTGCTCGGCGTCGCCGGCGTCCTGGCGTTCTCGATCGCCAGGCTGATCTCCGGTGAACCACCGGCGGCGCGCGCGGGGGTTTACGGCGCCGCGCCGTCCGCCATCGCGGCGCGGTCCGCACCAAACGGGCGTGTCGTTGCCGCCGAGCCGGTCGTCGCCGTCCCGGCGCTGACCGAGGACGCGACGCCGGGCAAGCCACCGACGGCCCCGGTCTTCGCAACGGATAGCGCCAAGCCCGTCGCGACGCAGGCGATCCCGACGCCGGTCCTCGATCTCCCGCGGACGGAACGGGCCGAAAAGGCGCCGGCCCGCGCGGTGACGCCGGCGGAGGCGTGGCCGACGATCGCCGTTGGCGCGGCGCGTGCGGACAACGACAACGTCGCCCTGGAGCGCGCGGTGATCATTTCCGACGGCCTGGACGACGGCAAGCTGGCGATGCAAACGGGGAAGAGTGCCGTGCTGTCGACGCGGACGGCGTACAAGCGGGTCAGCGTCGGGGCGCCGGACGTCGCCGATGTGAACCCGATTGGGCCGAATAACATTTTGGTTACGGCGAAGAAGCAGGGGGCTACGCAGTTGATTGTGTGGGACGACGCGGATCGCTCGCAGGTGGTGGACCTCGCCGTTCAGGTGGACGTGAACGCGCTTCAGGAGCAGCTCAAGCAGCAGTTCCCGGGCAGCAACATCGGCGTCAGTATGTCGAACGGCCAACTGATCCTGCGCGGTCAGGCGCCGAGCCTGCTCGCCGCCGAACAGGCGGAGAAGCTGGCGGCGCCGTATTCGAGCAAGGTGCTGAATTTCCTGGAGATCTCGGGCGGGCAGCAGGTTGCCTTGCAGGTTCGATTCGCGGAAGTGTCGCGGTCGGCGACGAACCAGCTCGGGTTCAATTTCGGCTCGACCGACGGAAAGAGCTTTTTCGGAAACAACATCGGACAGGTCAGCCCGCTGGGGACGAAGGAGATCGGCACGAGTGGCAACGTCGGCCTGGCGGTCGAAACGCCAAATCCGGCCGTTACGTTGTTCGGCAGCGGCGCCCTGGGAAATACCGCGTTCGCCTACTACATCGCGGCGCTGCGGCAGAACAACCTGCTCCGCATCCTCGCCGAGCCGACGTTGACGGCGTCGAGCGGTGAAGAGGCCAGCTTCCTCGCCGGTGGTTCGTTCCCCGTGCCCGTGACGCAGGGCGGCGGGACGGGCGCGGGCGGGACGGCGATCACGGTCGAGTACCGGTCGTTCGGCGTGAAGCTCAAGTTTACGCCGTTCGTCCTGGGCGACGGCAAGATCCGCCTGAAAGTCGCCCCCGAGGTGTCGGATCTGGACTTCACGACGGCCGTGCGATTCAACGGCTTCGTGATTCCCGGGCTGACCGAGCGAAAGCTGCAGACGGTCATCGAAATGCGGGAGGGGCAGACGTTCGCCCTGGCCGGTTTGCTGAACAACAACGTCTCGGCGACCAAGGACGTGACGCCGGTGCTTGGGGACGTCCCGTACCTCGGGGCGCTGTTCCGCAGCGTGCGTTATCAGCGGAAGGAGACCGAGCTGGTCGTCATCGTCACGCCGCGGCTCGTCGAGGCGATCAACCCGGCGCAGGTTCCGTTGTTGCCGGGCGAGAAGTGGCGTCACCCGACCGAGGGCGACCTGTTCTGGCAGCGCGACATCGGTGGCGTCGCCGGGGATCCGCGCCGCGCCACTGACACAACCGGTAAGGCGGCGGCACCAGACACGGCGCCCCGCTTCAAAGGCCAGTTCGGGTATACGCCGGCCGGGGACGAAGAATGAGGGCGGAAGGATGAAAAGACGGAAAGACGAGGCAGACAAGAATGTCTACCCCACCATGGGATTGCTGAACCCTGAACCCTGAACCCCGAACCCCGAACCCTGACTCCTGAACCCTTCCTCTCTTGCAGTCGAGGACGAACCGATGTTTGTGCAACTGAATGCCATCGTCATTGACGCCGATCCGACCAACCGGTCGGAGATGAGCGCGTTCCTGACCCAGCACGGGATTCACGTCTCGCAGCAGCTCCCCGCCGCCGACACGCTCCAGACGGCGCTGCAGCGGAGCGACGCCGCCCAGCTCGTGGTGTTGAACCTCGACCCGAACCCGGCGGAGGCGCTCAAGCGCGTCGGCCACCTGCCGCGGCAGTTTCCGGGGGTCAGCTTCTTCGTGCTGTCGCAGGTCCTGGACGCGAACCTGCTGATGGAGGCGATGCACCTGGGCGTGAAGGAGTTCATCCCGCTGCCGATTCACGTCGAGAAGTTCGCCGCCGCGATCGAGCGGGTCGCGGGCATGAACGGCATGGGCAAGAAGGCCAAGACGATCCACGTCATCCCGACGATGGGCGGGTGCGGCTCGACGACGATCGCGTGCAACGTGGCGGCGTCGCTGGCGAAGGTGGGCAAGACGGCGCTGCTCGACCTGGACCTGGTGCGCGGCGGCGTGGCGAGTTACTTCGACCTTCGGCCGCGGTACACGATCGCCGACGTCATGGACCAGACGGCGACCCTGGACATGCAATTGCTGGACAACGCGCTCGCGCGGCACGCCAAGAGCGGCCTGGCGGTCCTGAGCCGGCCGGAATTGCCGGAGGATACCCAGCGGGTGACCCAGGCGGGCTTCAACCGGCTCAACGTCATGCTCGGGCGCATGTTCGACTACGCCGTGATCGATTCGATCATGAGCATCGACCCGGTCTATGCGGCGGCTATCGCGGCGGCGGACGTCAACGTGATCGTGATGCAGCTCAACGTCCCCAGCGCGAAGAACGCCGAGCGGTTCGTCGGCGCGCTGCGGCGGATGGGGATCGAGTCGAGCAAGATGAAGATCGTCGTCAACCGTTACGTGAAGAAGGGGTGGGACATCGACCCGGAGGAGGTCGAGCGGGCCCTGGGCCTGAAGATCTCGTGGATGGTGCCCAACGACTTCAAGAGCGCGATCGAGGCGATCAACTTCGGCGAGCCGGTGGTGATCCGGTCGCCGCGGGCGGAGATCAGCACGAGCCTGACCGGGCTGGCGCAGATGCTCAACGCGAAGGCGACGGCGGTGGCGGCGTGAGGTGAGAGTGTGGCGGTTGAGGAACGATCGAGGCGAGAGACGTAAAGGGCATTGACATGGGATTGTTCTCACGAAGCAGTTCGGTGGCGACGGCGACCATGACCACGACGACGGCGACGGCGACGGCGACGACGCCTTCATCCGGCGAGCCCGCAGGGATTTCCAGGAATGGCGCGGGCGTCGCCGACCCGATCGTCCAGCCCCCGGCCGCCATGACCGCCGCCCGGCCGTCCGCCCTGCCGGCGCAACCCGTGCCCGTCGTCCGCGGCGAGCGCGAGATCTATTTCGAGAAGATGAAGGTTCGCATTCACCAGCAACTGGTGGATCGCCTGGACGTGCAGAATCTGAAGACGCTGCCGCCGGAAACGGTGCGGGCCGAGGTCCGCGCCCTGATCCGCGAGTTGTGCCAGAGCGAGAAGGGCCTCCTCAACTCGTCCGACCAGGAACGCCTGATGGACGACGTCATGGACGAGACCTTCGGCTTGGGACCGCTGGAAGCGCTGCTGAAAGATCCGCTCATCACCGACATCCTGGTCAACCGATTCGACCGGATTTACGTGGAACGGCGCGGGCGGCTCGAGCTGTCCGACGTCCGCTTCCGCGACAACCAGCATCTGCGGCAGATCATCGACCGCATCGTGGCGCTGGTCGGCCGCCGGATCGACGAAGTGTCGCCGATGGCCGACGCCCGCCTGGCGGACGGCAGCCGCGTCAACGCGATCATCCCGCCGCTCGCCCTCGAAGGCCCGGCGATGAGCATCCGCCGGTTCGGCCACAAGCCACTCCAGCTCGAAGACCTGATCCGCCACGGCGCATTTCCCGCCTGCGTGATGGACTTCCTCGCCGCCGCCGTGCAGGCGCGGTGCAACGTGATCATCAGCGGGGGCACGGGCTCGGGTAAGACGACGTTGCTGAACTGCCTGTCGCGGTACATTCCCGCGGACGAGCGCGTCATCACCATCGAGGACGCGGCCGAGCTGCAATTGCAGCAACCGCACGTGGTGCGACTGGAGACGCGCCCGGCCAACATCGAAGGCAAGGGCGAAGTCAGCCAGCGCGACCTGGTGAAGAACTGTCTGCGTATGCGGCCCGACCGCGTGATCATCGGCGAGTGCCGCAGCGGCGAATCGCTCGACATGCTTCAGGCGATGAACACCGGCCACGACGGCTCGATGACGACCGTGCACGCCAACAGCCCGCGCGACGCGCTGGGCCGCATCGAGGTGATGGTCGCGATGGCCGGTTACGACCTGCCGATCCGCGCCCTGCGCCAGCAGGTCAGCAGCGCGATCAACGTTATCGTCCAGGTGCAGCGTCTGACCGGCGGCCGTCGAAAGGTCACCAAGGTCAGCGAGATCACCGGCATGGAAGGGGACCAGATCCAGGTGCAGGACGTCTTCTCGTTCGAGCAGACCGGTGTGGACCAGAACGGCATGGCGACCGGTCACTTCATCGTCACCGGCATCCGGCCCAAGTGCCTCGAGCGGATCGAAAGCCGCGGCATTTCCCTGCCGGCGGAGTTGTTCCTGAGGAAGCAAATCCAGGTGTGAGGCGCGCGGGCGGGACTAGAACATGGAAGAATACTTTCCCATCCTGGTGGCACTGAGCGTCGCGATGCTCGCCTGGGGCGTCATCGCGCTTTGCATGAACGCCTTCAAGGGGGAGAAGAAGAAACTTTCCGAACGGTTGGCCGGCACGAGCGGGTCGGTCGGCGCGCCGACCGCGGCGACCTCGATCGTCATGCAGTCCGAAACCGAAGGCATGCCCGCCTTCCTCGCCGGCAGCAAGGTCATGCGGGCGGTGCACCGGCACCTGGTCCACGCCTACCCCGAGGCGTCCCTGCTCAAGTTCCTGGGGATCAGCGCGGCGCTGTGCGTCACCGGCGGCCTGATCTTCTTCGCCTGGTTCGATTCGCCGTGGGTCGCGCTCGCCGCGATGGCCGGCGGCGCCTACCTGCCGTTCATGCTCGTCCTCCGCAAGAAGAACAAGCGGCAGCGCGAACTGGCGTTGCAACTTCCCGAGGCGCTCGAATTCCTCCAGCGTATCCTCCGCGCCGGGCACAGTCTCAGCACCGGCCTGTCCATGATGGGCGAGGAACTGCCCCAGCCGCTTTCCAGCGAATTTCGCCGCTGCTACGACGAACACAGCCTCGGTCAGCCGCTCGAAGAGTGCCTGCGTGACATGGCCCGGCGCATCGAGTCGACGGATTTCGCCTTCTTCGTCACGGCCGTCCTCATCCAGCGGCAGACGGGCGGCGACCTGTCGCAGGTGCTGGGCAACATCGGCTCGATGATCCGCCAGCGAATCCGGTTGCAGCAGTACGTGAAGGCCAAGACCGCCGAAGGGCGGTTCACGGGCTACATCCTGGTCTGCTTCCCGATCCTGATGTTCTTCATCGCCTCGACGATGAACCCGGACTACAAGAAGAACCTGCTCGGTACTTCGGCCGGCCTGACCATGCTCGGCATCGCCGGGGCGCTGGTGTTCCTCGGGCTGATCACGATTCGAAAGATCACGACGGTGCGGATCTAACGGCGCGCGTCGCGGAGTGAGTGCACGATATGGACGAACAAACACTATTCCTGATCTGCATCACGGGCGCGGTCGCGGCCGGCGGATTCTTTCTCTTCCGCCTCGTCCTCGGGCAGGGCAACGGCAAGCTGCGCGAGCGTCTCACCAACCGCCGCGCCGAAGCCCAGGCCCTCCAGCAGCGGCAGGGCGGTCAGAACCGCGCCCGGGAACTCTTCCAGCGGATTGGCACGGCGGCCGCCAAACCGTTCATGCCCGAGAGCCGCGAGAAGATGTCCGACCTCCGCAAGAAGCTCTCGAGGGCCGGCATCTACAGCCCCGCCGCGTTCAAGCTCGTCACCGGCATGAAGGTCATCTGCCTCGTCGGCGGCCTGATCGTCGGGTACGTCGTCGGCCTGGCGTTTGACAACCTCCTGCTGGGCTTGTCGCTGGGCGGCCTGGCCGGATACATGGCCCCCGCCATGTGGCTGGGCATGCAGATCAAGACGCAGCAACGCGCGTTGGAATACGGTCTGGCCGACGCCCTCGACCTCATGGTCGTCTGCGTGGAAGCCGGCCTGGCGGTGGACGCGGCGATGCAGCGCGTCGGCACGGAACTGGCGATCGCCCACCCGCGCCTCAGCCGCGAGATGGAAATCACGCACATGGAAACCCGTGTCGGCCTGTCGCGCACCGAGGCGCTCAAGAACCTCGGCGCCCGTACCGCCAACGCCCCCTTGCAGGCGCTGGCGTCGATGCTGATCCAGGCCGAGCGGTTCGGCACCAGCATCGCCGGGGCGCTGCGCATTCACGGCGAAAGCCTGCGGGCGAACCGGCAGTTCAAGGCCGAGGAAATGGCCGCCAAGGCGTCGGTCAAGATGAGCTTCCCGCTCGTGCTGTTCATCTTCCCCGCGACGTTCATCATCCTCGCCGGGCCGACGGTGATCGGCCTGATGAACAGCCCGTTCTTCAAAGATCAATAAGACGAAAGTGAGACATTGTCATGAAGTGGTCCGTCATCAGCTTCGCGTTGCTCGTCCTGGCGTCGTGCCAGAACAAGGAATACCAGCCCGACCCGTCGAACGTCGGCTTCTTCCCCGAAGACACCGGCGAGGTGCGCAAGCCGGTGCAGTTCACGGACGCCATGGCCGCCGCCGGCGCACGCGCGGATGCCACGCTGGGCAAGCACCACTTCGACGGCCCGCGCCTCAACTCACTGGGTGAAGAAAAACTCGCCCTCATGCTCAAGGACGAGCACGCCCCCGCGCCCATGACCGTTTACCTCAACTTCGGCGAGAAGGACGAGACGTCCACGGCCCGCCAGGTGGCGGTCAAGACGTTCCTGAAGGACAAGGGCCTCACCGACGACCAGGTTCGGATTGCCTACGGCTACAACCCCGACGCCTGGTCGCCCGCCGCGCCCGTGCTGACCAAGATGAAGTCCGAGGCCGCCAACGCCGACGCCCCCGCGGCCAACGCCGCCGGCGGCATGACCGGCGGAGCCTCCCCCGGTGGCGGTGTCAGCGGCAGTGACGGCGGTGGCCTGTTCAGTGGCGCCGGCAAATAGTTTAGTGTCTTCCGGAGTGGAGAGACAAAGGAGGGGTATCCGCCGGGGTGATCCGCAAGGACCGCCCCGGCGATGTTGTTGTCGGGGCGCTCTCTTCGAACGCCCACCGAAACTTGTTCCGTGGGCTTCTTCTGGTCCGAGAATGTAAACCCCGCCACCCCGCCTGACCGATACAAGACTCGGGTCACTCCATGAAGCGGATGAAGCGCGACAAACTCGACAGCCTGCTCAACCGCGCCGCCGGTCCCGCACCCTTTGCCGCCGCCCCCACCACGCCGGTCGCCTCGACCAGCCAACCACCGGCCGAAGGTTTCATCGACCGACTCCTCCGCCGCCCGATGGTCAACCTCGACACGCCCGAGGCCCAGCGCTTCCTCGCCGGCAAGCGCGTCCTCGTCACCGGCGCCGGCGGCTCGATCGGCTCGGAAATCTGCCGCCAGACCCTGAAATTCCTCCCCGAACGCCTCATCCTGGTCGAGCAGGCCGAAGGCGCGCTTTTCGAAGTCGACCAGGAACTCCGCCACCGCTGGCTGGGCGCGGATCTGACGCCCTACGTCGCGGACATCGGCGACAAGCGCCGCATTGCGCGGATCTTTAACGCCGAACGCCCCCACGTGATCTTCCATTGCGCCGCCCACAAGCACGTGCCGATGATGGAGATCAACCCCGGCGAAGCCATCAAGAACAACGTCCTGGGCACCAAGATCGTCGCCGACGCGGCCGCCGCCTGCGGCGCCGCCGCGTTCGTCATGGTCTCGACCGACAAGGCCGTCAACCCGACGAGCGTCATGGGGGCGACCAAGCGGTTTGCGGAGTTGTACATCCAGTCGCTGAACGAGTCGGCAGTCGGCAGTCGGCAGTCGGCAGTGAAGACGGTGAATTCACTGCCCACTGCCCACTGCCCACCGCCGACTCGCTTCGTCGCCGTCCGCTTCGGCAACGTACTCGGCTCTTCCGGCAGCGTCGTCCCCATTTTCCAAAAACAAATCAACGCCGGCGGCCCCGTCACCGTGACCCACCCGGACATGCGCCGCTATTTCATGACCATCCCCGAGGCCTCGCAGCTCGTCCTGCAGGCCGGCGCGATCGGGCAGGGGGGCGAAATCTTCGTCCTCGACATGGGCGAACCCGTTCGCATCCTCGACCTGGCCGAGGAAATGATCCGCCTGGCCGGCAAGCGTCCCCACGACGACATCGCCATCGAGTTCACCGGCATGCGGGCCGGCGAAAAGCTCTTCGAAGAGCTCGCCACCGACAACGAAAAGACCCGCCCGACCAGCCACGCCAAAATCCGCGTCTGGCAGCTCCCCACCGCCACCCGCGGCGACATCGAGAAGGGTTTGCAACAGCTCGGGGACGTCATCGACGGCCCGCGCGACCAGGCCGTCGCCGCCCTCATGACCGCCGTCAACGAATACCGCCCCACCGCCCCCGCCACCAAGATGCGCGTCGTCAGCGACGCCGCCTGATCGCTTGTAGCGTAGGCGTCCCGCCTGCATTCGCCTGCCCCTCTTTCCCACGATAATCAGGTCTTTCCCCACCGACGCCCGATAAAGCTAAAGTTCCCGCTACCGGATCGTCGATCTCAGTGTTGGGAAAGCGGGCGGCGCCGTGTCACACGCGGCGTGCGTCCGCCGGGAGCAATTCTCTATCGCGGTGGCCGACGGATTGGCCGCCGCCGGGCCCATGCCAAGGAAGGTTCGCCATGCGGATCGTTGCCATCATCAATCAAAAGGGCGGTTGCGGAAAAACCACCACCGGCATTAACCTCGCCGCCTGCCTCGCGCGACTCGGACAGAAAACCCTCCTCGTGGACATGGACCCGCAGGGGCACTGCGGCGTGGGCCTGGCCGTCCCCGAAGAGCAGATCGAACGCACGATCTACGACGCCCTCATCGAGCCGTCCGACGGCAAGGTGTCGAAGCTCTCCGAGATCGTCTGGCAGATCGCCAGCGACTTCGACCTCGCCCCCTCCAACATCAAGCTCGCCGCCTTCGAGCAGATCTTCGCCGGCCGCCCCGGCCGCGAGGACCGCCTCCTCAAGGCCCTCGACTCCGTCCGCCAAACCTACGACTGGGTCGTCATCGATTGCCCGCCCAGCGTCGGCCTCCTGACCTTCAACGCGCTGCGCGCCTGTGACGAAGTGCTCGTCCCCGTCGAGACCGGCTTCTTCAGCCTGCACGGCCTGGCGAAGGTCATGGAAACCCTCGAACTCCTCAAGGAGCGCGTCAACAAGGACGTCCTCATCCGCGTCCTGCCCACCCTCTACGATACCCGCACCAAGCTCGCCCGCGAGGTGCTCCAGGAACTCCGGGCCAAGTTCCGCGACTACCTGATGGAATCGACCATCAACTTCAACACCAAGCTGAAAGAGGCCGCCAGCTTCGGCCAGCCGATCACCGAGTACGACCCCGGCAGCCGCGGCTACAAGGACTTCGTCAACCTCGCCCGCGAACTGATGGGCCACCGCCCGGTGGACGTCGAGCCCGTCACCAGCGAGCGCCTCAGCCGCCCCGCCGAGCTCGTGCAGCGCGCCCGCCAACTGGCCCAGCTCACCAACTACCAGTTCGGCCGCGGCACGATCAAGAACGGCGCCGCGCCGCAGACGACGACGACGACGGCGGCGACCGCCACCGAAGAAGCCCCGCCGCTCGTCCTCGCCGGCTCCAATGGCAACGGCAACGGCAACGGCAACGGTCACGCCCGCGCCGCCCACGCCCTCGCCGGCGGCAATGGCAACGGTCACTCGAACGGCAACGGCAACGGCCACGCCAGCGGCAACGGCTTCGCCTCCCTCGCCGAGCTCGCCCGCTCGGGCGCGACCCCCTCCGCCTTCTCCAACCGCCGCGTGGACAACCGCGCCTTCGGCGAAGACGAATCCCACGACGCCAACGAACCCGAGCACGCCCCGCCCCGCGCCGCCGGCGTGCCGAGCAACACCGCCGCCGCCGCCGCGCCCACCGCCGCGCCCGCCAAGACCACCGAGCAGAAGCTCGAAGAGTTCTACGGCGTCAAGCAGGACGGCGACGAGGTCGTCTTCTCCGCCAGGTTCGAAGAAGCCCGCAAGGTCATGATCGCCGGCGACTTCAACAACTGGACGCCCATCTCCACCCCGATGCAGCGCTCCAAGGACGGCGGCGCCTGGGCCATCCGCCTGCCGCTCCCGCAAGGCCGCTACCGCTACCGCCTGGTCGTGGACGGCAAGTGGGTGACCGACCCCAACAACGCCACCGTCGAAACCAACCAGTTCGGCGAACTGAACAACGTCGTCGAAGTCGCGTGAATCAAAGGATGAAGGTGGAAGGATGAAGGATGAATGAACCCTTCGTCCCGCCGCAATTCGTCTTTCCCGTTTCATCCTTCATCCTTCATCACTCATCCTTCGATTCCTATGGATCAGCAAAACCCCAACGCCCCCCGCGCTCCCCAGTCGATCAGCGAGATCAGCCACCTGTTCCTCAGCAACCTCCGCGAGAAACAGACCGACGGCCAGGCCCGCCCCGTGCGCATCCCGCCGCCGCAGCGGAACGGCCAGCCCGCCGATCCGATCGAAGTCCCCGCCCCCCCGACACCACCCGTCCCCCCCATCGACCTCACCCCCGAAGAATACGCCCAGGTCTTCGACGGCGGCCCGACTGAACACGCCACCGCCGCCGATCACGAGGCCGTCCGCATCCCCCCGATCACCGCCGTCATCGCGCAACACCTCAACGGCCGCGCCGCCGAGCGGGTCAAGGAATACGCCCGCCACCTCGCCGCCAACGGCGAGCGCATTGGCCTCCTCGAGATCGACGGCGGCGAGGTCCGCCTCATGTGCTTCGAGCGCTCGATCGAGCCCAACACCGAGGACCCCGACGCCGCCCAGCTCACCGAGCACTTCGACGCCCGCCTCATGACCGAGTCGCTCGACGAGATGAGCTGGGACCTCGACCGCTGGCTCCTCGTCCTCCCCAACCTGCGCGGCAGCGAGGCCCGCAACCTCCTGATGGCCGTGGACCACTGGGCCCTGCTCTCCACCTGCGACCACGACGGCGTCGTCTCCTGCTACCGCACGCTCAAGGGCCTCGCCGGCGTCCACCGCCCGCACACCCCGCGCCTCACGCTCGCCCTGATGGAAACCACCAGCCAGACCCAGGCCGCCAAGGTGCACAAGAAACTGGGCGGCGTCTGCCTGCAGTTCCTCGGCATCGAGCTGCAATCCGAATCGGCCGTCCGCCCCACCCGCGCCGTCGCCGAACATTTGGTGTGGCACTGCCGCACCGCCCGCGACAAGGCCCAGCTCGCCGCCGGCGCGCAGTGGCTCGTCGCCACCGACTTCCTCGCCAAGGCCAAGGCCCAGCGCACGGAACCCACCCCGATCGAAACAACCGCCGAAGTCGCCGACACCGAACCGACGCAGGGCGAAACGCCGTCGATCGAAGACCGCCACCCGATCGCCGCCCCCGCCCCCGCCGCGCAACCGCGCCCGACGTTCGAAACCTCCGTCGCCGTTTCGCCCGTCGCCGATTCTCCCGTCATGAACGCCGCCGTCGCGCCTCACCCCGCCATCGGCGCTCCGGCCCTCGAATCCCCCGCGAGCGCCACCCCCACCCTCCCCGAAGTCCTCGACCTCCCCGCCGGCGACCACGCCGACCACGCCGCCGACGAGGAATCCGTCCTCTCCGCCATCCTCGCCGGCGCGAGGGGCGACCTGATCGAATGCCCGGTGCGCGCCCCGATGTGCCCGACCGCCCGCCTCGCCGTCACCCGCGACCGCGGCCTGGTGATCCTCGCCGTCGCCCGCAAGGGCCTCGCCGAGCTCCGCTCGATCGCCGCCGCCTACCGCTGGCTCGTCGAGAACCGCGCCCTGATCGGCATGGCCGTCCCCCAGCTCGCCATCGACGGCCACCGCCACCCCCGCCTGCGCCTCTTAGTTGATCACGCCGACCTCACCGCCGAGGCCCTGACGCCGATGCTCGAAGTCACCACCGTCAGCGTCCAGGCCTACCGCAAGCTCCGCTGGGGCAATAAGACCGGCCTGCTGCTCGAAGCGGCTTGATTCCCGTAGCACGGGCACCCCGCCCGTGAGTCGAGGTGGCACGGGCATTTTGCCCGTGAGTCGCGTACCCGCGACATCGAATGGTACCCCATTCGAATCTACCCGAGCGCCAGTGATCTTGAATCGATCGCACGAACCCCGCCGCCCGCGCGCCCGCGCGACCCATCTTCCCCCTGAAACAACTCATATTCCCCTCGTTTCAACCCGCTACGCCCCAGTAGCAATCCATTTGCCACGTCGGATGAGCAGAACGTTACCACACAAGCCGCGTCAACATTGGCCGCGCCGACCAATTTGAAGGTCAGAGTAACTGGAAGAACAAGGGTTAATTTCACCAACGGACAGCCACAGTTCGTCATTCCTGCAAAGGACACGATAACCTGGTCATGGAGCGGGACCGGTGCGGCCCCGAGCTTCGAGCTATACCGGAGCCTTGACCCAAGCACGCTCGGACAGGGCACGGCCATCCCGATCGCGGCGAACGTGTTCACTTATACCGACACGCTGCCAACGGTAACGCCATCGGCCGATCCGCCGATTTACTACTACATGGTAAGACCCATTCGATCCGGCGCGACGAGCACGGATTCGGCAAAGGCCTACGCGCCGCAGATGTACTTCGTCGAAGGTAATGGAGATGATGCCTCCGGTGGAGCAGTCCAGTTGAACGTTGCCCAATACGCCTTAGCCGAAGTGCATTACTGGGCGCTTGCGCATCGGCCCGCCATTACGGACCTCCCCGCAAACGGCCCAATGGTATTGGGGGGCTTTTCATTCGGAGGAGATGCCGCGCTTCATCTCAGTCAACAGTTGAATATGGTCCAACCTACTCCGCGCGCCGTGCAGTATATGGCCTTCCTGGACCCGGTGACCCCCGGTTGGACAAATTCTCACGACGCCACCGACTTCACGCTTCCGCTGAACGTGGTCTACGCCGAGGATTGGTGCCACACCGCTCCCGAAGACGTGTTCGGGCTGGATGCAAACGGTAAGAAGGTCAAGATTGGTGAAGTTCCCCCGGTGCAAATCACCGGCGGCGGTACCCCGAGGATGGACAAGAAAAACCCTTACTTGAACTATATCCCCGTCGGTGCAGGCCATGGCGATCAGGTCTATCAGTCTTGGGTCTACAACGCAGTTGATGGCCAAGGCAATTCGCTCGTGCCCACGCGCTATCCCCTCAACGGTACTATCGCAGCGGGTATCAGAGCCAATCTCGACTTGCTTCCTTGGATCACACCCTGATGGCAATTTCATTTGAATTGGCGATGGAGCATTATCATGAGATCGGGTTGTTCAGAATTGATGTCGGTAATTCAGCGGTTAGAAGGGCGCATCCACCTCAGCGGCGCGCACTTCGTCCACACGACGGCGGCGCTCTCGCAGCCCCGCGGGATCGCAGGCGCAACGACCGTGGGGGACCTGGCCATCTTCGCCGGTGGGTTCGTGGATAGGGGTTCAGACGTCACCGACGTCGTCGACACTTTTAACAGTCGGACCGGCCGTTGGACGACTGCCACGTTATCGTCCGCCCGCTATCAGATCGGCGCGACCACCGTCGGAACCAAGGCCCTATTCGCGGGAGGGAACGCAGGGACTTTTCCCCTCGAAGACGCCGTGGACATCTACGATAGCGCGACGAGAAAGTGGTCCACCGCGAAACTTTCGCAGGGGAATACTCCCAGCGCCGCATTGACGGTTGGCGCGAAGGCGCTCTTCGTCGGCGGACAGACACTGCCTTCATCGCGCGTCGAGATTTACGATGGGAAAAGGGAACGGTGGTCTAACACCAATCTCTCGCAGGCGCGCGACTACCCCGTGGGAACCGCCGTCGGCGCGAAGGCTTTCTTTGCGGGAGGCACACTGGCAGCCGGTGGATTTAGCGACGTTGTGGACGTGTACGACGACGCGACCGGGAGGTGGTCTACGATGAAGCTGCCCATCGCCGCAAGCTTCGATGCCGCAACCACCGTCGGAAGCAAGGCTATCTTTGCCGGCGGACTGCTGATCAACAAGCACGGTCAATACGAAGGCGACAGCGACCTCGTGGAAATCTTCGACACGCGTACCGGTAAATGGTCTACGTCGAAGCTTTCGCAAGGGCGCGCAACGCTCTCTGCCGTCAGCGTCGGGCACGTATCGCTCTTCGCGGGCGGCCAGTACGACGATCGTAACGGCAGCCACGCCAGCAACGTGGTGGACATCTACGACGCCAACACCGACCGCTGGTCCACCACCACCCTCGCACAGGCGCGGGTCGGAGTGGCGGGAACCGCCGTGGGCGACACCGCTATCTTCGCTGGCGGATTTGACCCGGAAGATATCAATGACCGCGCGCGTGGCACGGTGGACCTCTTTACCCTCGACAACGCCGCCCCCACGCCCAACCTCATCGCGGCCCCGACGCTCGACCATTCTCAGCGCTTCTACACCTTCACCATCAGCTACCACGACCGCCACGGCATCGACCGCAGCACCCTCGACGACAACGACGTCTTCGTCACCGGCCCCTTTGGGTTCGACCACGCCGCACGCTTCGTCTCGCAAACCAGCGGTAAGCACGCCAGCACGCGGATCGTGACTTACGCCGTGCGCGGCCGCGGCCTGCGCTGGGACGCCGGCGAAAACGGCACCTACACCATCCGCCTGCACGGCAACCAGGTGACCGACACCGCCGGCAACGCCGCCGCGGGCGACGACCTCGGCGAGTTCACCGTCGCCATCCCCGCCGCCCAAACGCCGCCCCCCGGCGTGACGCGGGCCGTCGCGGGCGTGTTCCAGTCGAGGCGGCGGGTCGAGGACCTGTTAGCAACCTGAGGAATCCAATAGGCCCACGAGCGAACTTTTTTTGCGTCCGTTCTAAAGTCCCCCCGCGCCCGCTCCGAAAAGTAATGTCGTCGGCGTCATTCGTGCATCCGACGCCGGTTCGAACACAACAGGAGCGCCACGTCATGGCCACCGTCCCCCCCACCAAAGATCAGGAACTCAACGCCTGAGCCAGCAACTTCGGTCAAAAAATTTCCCTCACACCAACCGTCTATGGCTTGGTAGCGGCCGACGCCACGGCGTTCAGCGCTCTGGCGACCGATTTTGATACCCGGCTGGCGACCGCCTCGACGCCCGCCACCCGCACCAAGAGCGCCGTCGCCGCGAAAAATACTTCAAAACTCGCCCTCCGCGCCAAAGCACAGCAGTTGATCAAGATCATCAGCGCCTACCCGCCGGTCACCAACGCCCAGCGCATCGACCTGGGCCTCAACGTCCGCGACGCGGTGCCGACCCCGGTCCCGCCGCCGGCCACCAAGCCGCTGCTGGCGGTCGATCCCGACGGCACGCTGCGGCTCGTGGACGAGACCATGCCCGACCGCCGCGCCAAGCCGGCCGGCGCGAGCGGCGCGGTCGTCTACGCCAAGATCGACGGCGTCGCCCCGCTCAACCCCGACGACGCCAAGTTCGCCGCCCTGGCCACCCGCAACCGCGTCGCCGTCCCGATCCCCGCCGGCAGCAACGGCAAGACCCTCTACGTGCTCGCCCAGTGGTACAACGAGCGCGGCGAGCTCGGCCCGGTCAGCGCCGTCGCCAGCACGACGATCGCGGCGTAATCCAAGGATGAAGGACGAAGGCGGAAGGATGAATCGGCCGACGGCATCCGCCGCAGCCCGGACCTCCCCTTCTGATTCATCCTTCATCCTTCCACCTTCAGCCTTCCCTCCCATGCTCCTCCAACGCCGCCACCGCGCCGGCCACGCCGGCCACCGCTCGGACCCGCAGCGGGTCAACCCGCTCTACGGCTACGGCTACCGCCCGGACTGGCCGTCGATCCTCTCGGTCGCCCACGACGTGACCGACGGGGCGCGGCTGTACGTCATCACCGACCGCCCGTGCGTGCTCCTCTCGCCGTCGCTTCCGCTGGAAGTCGCGGGTCTGTCGATCGTCGATGCGACCACGATCCTGCCGGTGAAATTTCGCCTGACGATGAGCGACGCCGTGCCGCAGGGGGCGGCTTGGCAGTGGCTCGCCGGTGGAACACAGCTTTACGATCCGATCACCGGGAGCGCCCTCAACGCCGCGGCGGGCAACTGCGCCGACGTCCCCGGGCCGTACACCCCGCCCCCGCCGCCGGTCACCGCCAACGTCGTCGCCCAGTCCGCCAGCGGCGCGGCCTGCACGCTGACGTTCGACCAGCCGATCGCCCTGAGCGGCGGTTCGATCGACGACGCGATCCTCTTCGACGGCCAGCCGGCCACCGGCGTGGTGAACGTGGACGCGAGCACCCTCGGCTTCGACGTCCCCTTCGCCAGCGAAGGCTCCACCTGGAGCATCGTCCGCCAACCCGCATGGATCACCACGCCCCTCACCGTGCCGCAGAACGGGGCGTTCTGAGCAGTAGGCGGTAGGCAGGAAAGACGAAGAGGATTGACCACGGATTTCACGGATGTGCACGGATGAATTGAATTTCATCCGTGTGTATCCGCGTTCATCCGTGGTTGAAAATGCATTCTCTTCTCTGCTTCTCTGCTTCTTTGTTTCTTTGCTTCTTTGCGACCCCAGTGCCAGCGACGCGGTCCCGCGCACCGGCGTGCCTTACTAACCGCTACTCCGCCGAATCCTCCGGCGGCGGGCCCATCTCCTCGATCTCCCCCGCGTCGCTCGACCCTTCGAAGTCCATCAGGAACAGGATGTTCTTCATCCCCTCTTCCCCCAGCCGGCGTCGCAAGATCGACTTCGCCTTCCGCACCCCCGTCCGCCGCGAGACGTGGGTGATGATGACCTGCTGGTTCTTCAGCAGCGGCATCACCTGTTCCACGAACGCGTCCACGTGCAGATGCCGGCCGGCCTTGGCGCGGGCCTTGTGGTCCTTCTCGTAAAACGTGCACTCGGTCAACAGCACCTCCGCGTTCTGCACGTCGGGGTTGGAGAAGACCGGCCCGAAGCTCGTGTCCCCCAGGTACGCCACCAGCGGCACCTCGAGGCGGTACTGGATTTCTACGCCTTGCTTCCGCAGCGCCGCCAGTTCCGGCCCGGGGCGGCCGAAGTACTCCGGCTTGAGCTTCTCGCGCACGCTGACCAGTACGTACCCCAGGCTCCCCCCGCCGTGGTGGGTCTCGACGGCGCGGATGATGAAGTCCTTGCGCACCGTGTGCACGTAGCTCGCCGCCATCCCGACCAGTTGGTACGGCGTGTTCTGCCGCTCGATGCCGCGCCAGCAGCGGAGCATCTGGTCCACCGGGTTCACCAGTTGCTGCGGGACGAGCACGGTGGCGGGCTTCATCCCCTGGAAGTGCCGCTGCGACAGGTAATACGCCAGCCCCGCCAGGTGGTCCATGTGGCCGTGGGTGATGCAGAGGAGGTTGCTGGTCAGCGCGAAGTAGGGGGCGCGGCCGACGTCGAAGCAGACGTCGAGCTCGGGGATCTGCACCACCGATTCCTCGCCGGCCACCGAGTAGCCGATCACGTGGCTGGCGCCGATGCCGATCTTGGCAAACTTCTGAACGAGAAACGAACGCTCCGCCATGGCGGAGAGAATAGGGGGGCGCGGGGGGATGTCAAAACGAGCGTCGCAGCGATGGTTTTAACGCCCGGATTCCCATTCCCATCGCAACTTTGTGCGGTACACTCTTCAGACCTCCAAGGAGAACCATGCGACCTCATCCGCGCCCCACCGTCGGCCTGATCCTCGCGTTGTTCGTCGTTCCGCTCGCCGCCCGTGCCGAACAAGCGCCGGCGCCAACGCCCGCGCGGACGGTGAACGCCGCGCTGAATCGATTGGCTACGTTGGTCGAGCCGGTCACTGGCCAGCCGATCCAGACGTTCACCGCTACACTCCGCGTGACCAAGGCGGACGGCATGCCCAAGGAGGTGACGGGCGCGACGCTGGAGTTAGCGCTGCAGGCGCCGGATCACGTCGGGGCGGTGGTGCACGTAAAGGATCAGACCTACGCCGCCTGCCGCGACGGGGACGAGATCTGGGCCCACATGCCGGATAAGCGGTTCGGCGTGATCGGCAAGCGCGGTGTGCCGCGCTTCGCCGAGGATCCCAATTCGATCGACAATACGGTTCTCGCGCCGATCGCGCTTCCGATCAACCTCAGCCAGCTCCAGTGGCCGCTGATGCTCGCGACCATGGAGGCCGCCGCGGACGAAGAGCTGGGCGGCGTGAAGTGCAGCGTGGTGCGCGTCACCGCGCCCGAGCAGGCGACGGCCCTGCTCAAGCTGCCGCCGGCGCGCATCGAGCTCGCGATCCGTCAGACCGATTCCTTCCCCGCGCGCGTCCGCTACGCCGACGGCAAGGTGGACGTGGAAATCCTGATCGAGAACCCGAAGCTCAGCGATCCGTACCCGGCCGAGCATTGGAAGCTGCACGCGCGACAGGGGGACAAGATCGAGACGACGGCCGTGTCGCACCTGCTGAAGTTCTTCCAGGTCGCCGGCAAGGCGCTGCACAACACGATCCCGACGCTCGGCCCGGCGACGGGGGAGCGGCGGCTCGCGGGTGTGAGCTCCGACGGGCAGGGCCGACTCGAAATGTGGGACGGCACGCGCGTGCTCTTCCTCAAGGGCACGCCCGAGGCGATGGGGCGCCAGCAGGGGGAGCTGCTCAAGAGTGAGCTGAACGACGTGGTGAACCGGATCGTGTACGGCGTGGGCGTCGGCAGCTCGTTCCCCAAGGGCCGCTGGTTCTTCGGGGAGATCGAGGCGGCGCACAAGCGGCTCGCCCCGTTCATCTCCGACCGAACGTATCGTGAGATCGACGCGATGGCCGACGCCGCCGGCATCGACCGCCACGAGGCGCGGCTCGCCAACTTCTTCCCCGAACTGTTCCACTGCTCGGGCTTCTCGATCACCGGCGACGCGACGGTCGGCGGGCGCATGTACCACGGCCGAATCCTCGATTACCTCAAGGGCGTCGGCCTGGAGCAGAACGCGGTCGTCATGGTCTACCAGCCGGACGTCGGCAACGCGTGGGTCAACTGCGGCTATGCCGGCTTCATCGGCAGCGTGACGGCGATGAACGCCAAGCACATTTCGATCGGCGAAATGGGCGGCCGCGGCGAAGGAAACTGGGACGGCAAGCCGATGGCGCAGCTCGTCCGCGAGGTGATGGAAAAGGCGAGCACGCTGGACGAGGCGATCGAAATCATGCGCAAGGGGCCGCGCACGTGCGCGTACTACTACGTGATCAGCGACGGCAATTCGAAGAAGGCCGTCGGCATCGCCGCGACGCCGGAGACGTTTGAGCTGGTACACATGGGCGAAGCCCACCCGCTGCTGCCGCACGCGATCAAGGACGCGGTGCTGCTGTCGGCCGGCGACCGGTACGAGAAGCTGGCCGAGCGCGTGAAGGCCGGTTACGGCAAGTTCGACGACGCCGCGGCGCGCGAGCTGATGACGCGGCCGGTGGCGATGAACAGTTGTATCCAGGCGGTGCTGTTCGCCCCCGATACGCTGGACTTCTGGGTGGCGAATGCGGATTCGAAGAACGTGGCGAGCCACACGCGGTACACGCACTACAACCTGGGCGAGCTGCTGAGCGGGCCGGCGGCGCGATAGGGCGAATACGAAGATAGACGATGGACGATGGAAGATGGCGCGCGCGCCGCGTTCTCCGTCAGCGTGCGGAGCGGAACATGTCGGGGATCGCGCCGCCCGAGATGTCGATTTGCACCGGGCGCGTCCGGTCGGTCTGAAGCGCGAGCCATTGGTCGTAGGTCTGGCCGGGTTTGAGCCGCACGGTGCTGGGGGAGTCGAAGCGGACGATCTCCCCCGCCGGGCGATCGATCGGCATGCAGCCCCACTGCTCGGTGACCGCGTCGGGGCTGGTGGCGAAGGCGGGCTCCTCGCGGGCGTAGTCGGCCGGTGAGATGAGGCGAAACGCGCAGAGCGCGTAGAGCTGCCCGGGAAGGCGGGCGCGTTTTCGGAGGTCGTGGAAGACATCCAGCGCGTCCGCCCGCGAAAGCAGGGTTTGAAACGCCTCGACCTGAACCGACTTCGACCCGTCGTAGCCCACGTAGCTGCCCGCGAACGTGTCGGTGTTCAGCAGGATTGCGAACGCCGATTCGCGCGACAGCGGCTTGGCGAATCTCCGATTCGCGAAGTCTTCGGGCGGAACGTCTGTGTCGGGATCGATTTGTTTGACGGGCATGGGGGTGGGCAGCGGGGCGATTTGCGATGTCCAGAGGACGCGCGGCGATGTACTTGCGGCGCGCGGCGGCGACGAGGGGGAAGGAGCGGCGCAACCCGTCGCGATCATGGCCAGGGTTAGCGCGGCACGTCGAAGTGCGACGGAGCATGCCATCTGTTTCCTCCTCGTGAAGCGGATTGTACCGCAATCGAGATGTTCGCCGCGAAAAATCGCCGCTGCGGGGTCGCCAAGATCGGTATCCAGAAGAACGTCGCGAGCAACATTCGCCACACACGTACTACCAAACTTGCCGGGCGGTTGAGCGGGCCGCCCGCTCGGTAACGCACTTCACGTTTCATTCATCTCACCGTCCGTACCATTCACTCGCCCGCCGGTCGAGCGTTCGGCCGGCGCGCGCGACACACACGTCGTTGGTTCAATGGAAGGAGCGATCATGAAGGTGCGTTGGACTGCTGCCGTTCTGCTCGGCGTTGCGATCGGGTGCGCCCACCACGAGAAGGGGGAGGAGAACGAGGTGAAGATGAGCCTCGACCAGGTGCCCGCCGCCGCACGCGCCACCCTGATGCGCGAAGCCGGTGGCGCAACGATCAAGAACGTCGATAAGGAAGACGACCACGGCAGAGCGATTTACGAGACGGATGTGATGGTCAACGGCAAGAACTGGGAGATCAAGGTCGACGCCGACGGCAAGCTGATCGGCAAGAAGCTGGACAACGAGGAGGACGAGAAAGGCGAAAAGAAGTAAGACGAGGATGGAAGATCGAAGATGGACGATGGCGCGGACGTTTGTTCGCCTCCATCCTCCATCTTCCATTCTCCATCCACGTTTTTTTCCCCTAGCCGCGGCCCTACAATCCGCTCCATGGCCGTTCTGCTCAAGACCGATTCGATCAGCAAGTCGTTTGGCGTCCGCACGTTGTTCCGGGGGATCAGCTTGTCGCTGGACGATCAGCAGCA
>Ga0207674_10001051_pt1 | contig 35976 bp, 35 predicted proteins | sample KBSCornC72_FD_184303 | JGI IMG/M metagenome (GOLD analysis project Ga0207674, IMG submission 184303) | Corn rhizosphere microbial communities from Kellogg Biological Station, Michigan, USA - KBS Corn C7-2 (SPAdes) (version 2) | ecosystem: Host-associated > Plants > Roots > Rhizosphere > Soil ... | reverse complement strand
GGCGTTGCGCATGGGAGAACCTCCGTGATGCAAGTGGGGGAAGACCGGGTGACCGTCGCGCGACGGTCACCCACAATGAGAAGTTCAATTGTAGCAATCACAGGTGAGATCGTGATGAGAGGGGGGGAGTAGACCCCCTCTACCCGCGATATGGTCGCCCATTCGCCACCTCATGCGCCACCGCAATCCGCCGCTCTCACCCATTTCTCACGGCGGACGTGACGACGCACCTCACCGCCGGCGAAATGTCTGCTATTCCAGACACGACTTCCCGCAGATTTCAGTTGACACGCCCAACGAGCGGGCTAAACTCCCGCCGTCGAATATCCCATGATTCCTATAGGTATAATGGGGAATAGGAAGCCGAATGCCGTTCGTTGCCACCTCCAACCCGACCGCCCGTCGCGAATCGATCGACTCGGTTCTCGCGAAGAACCTCGTCGCCGCTCGGGTCATCGCCGGTATGACCCAGCACGATCTCGCCAACGCCGCCGGTGTCTCCCGCGCCACCGTCGCCCAACTCGAAACCGGCTACAGCGACCCCCGCCTCTCGACCGTCGTCGATCTCGCCCGAGCACTGGAGGTATCCCCACTCGTGCTGCTGGCGGGCGTGCCCGAGGTGGACGCAATCGCAACTCTCAGCCAAGGCACGAACGGAAAAGGGGTTAACGTCTCAAAGGGCGACCTGATCCGCCTGTCGGACTACGTCGCCAGTGGCCTGTTAAAGGACCGTGTGCGCGCCGCCCGCCTCGGTGCCACCGTCGCCCGCGGCGGCAGTGAAGTTTCCCGCTCCATCGCCGTCACTGCCGGCCTCTTCTCCGCAACGCTTCCCGCCCGCGGCACCGCCGTCGGTGCGGAACTCGGTCGTCTCTTGGAAGAAAGGATCGTCCCATGATCTCCACCATCTACTTCGAGAATCGCACCCGCGAACTCCATCGGGAGCTTGCGCGTACGCGCCAATCGGCATCGCATCGCCCGCCGGGTCTCCGCCCGACCTCGTACGACACAAACCTCTGGAAAAAAACGAGTTATCTTTGTCGCCTCACTTAGCCCCACTCTTTTTGATCGCTATTCATACATTTTCTATAGGAATTAGATTTGATTTGTCCAATTATTTAGGCTTTAATGCCGCCGCCCGACAGGCGGTCACTGCGAAAGGCAGCTCTCGTGTCTCTTCAAGAAACTAAGACTCGCAAAAACACCGCCTACGTCGTCGCCGCGATCGCGGTCCTCGCGATCGGCGCGGGCATCTGGTCCGTCAAAGGTCTCGCCAAGGGCACGCCCGCCCCGGCCGCCAATGTCCGCATCGGTTACTTCGCGAACCTCAGTCACGCCCAGGCCGTGCTCGGCGTTTCGTCCGGTGAATTCGCCGCCGCCGTCGCGCCGGCCAAATTGACGACCAAGGTCTTCAACGCCGGCCCCACGTTGATCGAAGCGCTCTTCGCCGGTGAGATCGACCTCGGTTACGTCGGTCCCGGTCCCGCGCTGGCGGCCCACGCGCGCAGCAAGGGGGACGGCGTCCGTGTCGTCGCCGGCGCCGCCGCCAACGGAGTCGTCGTCGTCGTCCGCAAGGACTCCGGCATCAAGACCCTCGCCGATCTGGTCGGCCGCCGCGTGGCCACTCCCCAGCACGGCAACACCCAGGACATCGCCGCCCGCCATTACCTCACCGCCACCCTCGGCCAGAAGGATCACGGTAACGTCCTGCCGATCCCTAATGCCGAGCAATCCGGCATGATGCAGCGCGGCCAGATTGACGCCGCCTGGGTCCCCGAACCCTGGGGCGCGCGCCTCGTCGCCGAAACCGGCGCGACCATCCTCGCCGAAGAAAAAGACCTCTGGCCCGAAAAGGAGTTCGTCCTGGCCGTGGTCGTGACCACGCCCGAATTCCTCGAAGAACATCCCGACGTCGTCGAAAAGGTGCTCGGGGTCCATCACGCCTGGACGCTTCGACTGCAATCCAACGCGCCGGCGTACGCCCCTCAGTTGGGCGCCGCCCTGCAGACCCTGACCGGAAAGAAACTCCCGCCCGGCGTGCTCGACGCGGCGCTGACGCGCGTCCGGTTTACCGACGATCCGCTCGAACCCACCTTCAAGGCCATGGCCCAGTGGACCTACGACCTCGGCTTCGAGCGCCAGCCCATCAAGATGTCCAGGCTTTTCGACCTGACGACGCTGAAAAAGGTCCAATCGGCCCCCGCCGCGCCGACGACCCGGGAGGCGGAACATGTCCCTCGTTGACGCCGCCCTGAAGGCAAAGCGTGTCGTCACCCCGTCCGCCAGCGGCGCGCCGGCTGCCAGCGCGCCCGCGCCGCGCCGCGGACGCCTCGTCCTCGAAAACGTCAGCAAGGATTTCGCCGGTTCCACCGTCCCGGCCGTCCGCGGCGTCACCCTCGCCTGCGAGCCGGGTGAGTTCGTCGTCGTCGTCGGCCCCAGCGGCTGCGGCAAGAGCACGCTGCTCAACCTCGCCGCCGGCATGCTCACGCCCGACGAGGGCCGCGTCACCCTCGACGGCCGCGACGTCCGCGGCCCCGCGCCCGAACGCACCATGGTCTTTCAGGACCACGGCCTATTCCCCTGGCTTACCGCCGCCCAGAACATCGCGTTCGGACTCAAGATGGCCGGGGTCCCGCAGGCGCAGCGCGAGCAGCGCGTCGCCGCCGCCCTCGACATGGTCCACCTCCGCCGCAGCGGCGACAAGCTGATCCACGAACTCTCCGGCGGCATGCGGCAGCGCGTCGCCATCGCCCGCGCGCTGGTCATGGACCCCGCCGTCCTCCTGATGGACGAGCCCTTCGCCGCCCTCGACGCCCAGAACCGCACGCTCCTGCACGAGCAATTGCAGGAACTTTGGGTCGCCACCCAGAAGACCGTCCTGTTCGTCACCCATTCGGTCGGCGAGGCCGTCCGCCTGGGCGACCGCGTGGTGGTCCTCCACGCCCACCCCGGTCGCATCCGCCGCGAGTTCCGCATCGCGCTGCCCCACCCCCGCAATTTCGACAGCCCGGAGATCGCACAACTGGTTCACCTGGTTCGCCGGGAGATCGAAGACGAGGTCAATCGTGTCAACGCCCAAACCGACGAGGAACCCTGGAAACCTCAAGCGCCTGATGATCTGGATCGTCATTCTGTCGGCCTGGGAGGCGGCATATAGATTGGTCGGCTGGCCCGCCTGGCAGTTCCCCGCCCCCAGCCACGTGATCGACGCCGCCGCCGGAATGCTCAACATCCCGCTCGCCTCCGGTGAGCGCCTCCACCGCGGCTGGCCGTGGGTAGATCAGGATGACGTTCCCGCCCCAGCCAAGGGGCCGCCCAAGCGCGTCATCACCAGTCCGCTCATTATCGCCAACCTCGTCAGTGCCGCGCGCCTCATCGTCGGCTTCGCACTCAGTATCGTCCTCGGCGGCGCGCTCGGCCTGGCCATGTGGCGATGGGTGGAGCTCGACCGCCTCCTCGGCCCGCTCTTCCTCGGCCTGCAGACCCTGCCCAGCGTCTGCTGGGTGCCGCTGTCGATCCTCATCTTCGGCATCAACGAGCGCGGCGTGCTCTTCGTCCTCGTGATGGGAAGCTTCTTCGCCATCGCCATCGCCCTGCGCGACGGACTCAAGGCGATCCCGCCCCTCTACCAGCGCGCCGGCCTGATGCTCGGCGCACGCGGGTGGCGGCTCTACCGCTACGTCCTGATCCCCGCCAGCCTCCCCGCGTTTGCCGCCAGCTTACGCCAGGGATTCTCCTTCGCCTGGCGGTCGTTATTAGGCGCCGAACTGATCCTCGCCGTCGAGCACAAGGGACTCGGGTTCCTCCTCGCCACCGGGCGCGATTTCGCCGACGTCGCCCAGGTGGTGGCCGTCATGATCGTCATGGTTATGATCGGCATGATGGCGGACCGCTGGATTTTCGCGAAACTCCAAGCCGCAGTGCACCGCCGCTTCGGGCTGGCCTGACCGCGCCGGGAGGAGAGAACGTGAAACCAAAGACCGAGGCGGAGATCCTCGCCGGACGGATCGTGAAGGGGATGACCTTCAACGAACAAGCCTGGGCCGTCTGCGCCCGCGTGCCCAAGGGGAAGGTCACGACCTACGCCGCCATCGCCCGCGAGCTCGGCACCCAGGCCTACCGCGCCGTCGGCAACGCCATGAACAAGAACCCCTACGCCCCGCGCGTCCCCTGCCATCGCGTCGTCGGCAGCGACGGCTCCCTGACCGGCTTCGCCGCCGGCGTCGAAAAAAAGAAACGCCTTCTCAAGGCCGAAGGCGTCGTCTTCACCAACGGCAAGGTAGATCTGCGGCAGAGCGCGGCCGAACTCTAAGAAGACGGCGTTCGCGCACCCTAAGCTGACCGCGCCTTTTCGCCCTTGCTCGCTTAGATCACTTGTTGCTGAGGTTAAGCGGATAAAAGCCGTCGAAGCTGCCTTGATCGCCCATCTTCATCGTGCTCAAGTGGCGAAGGATTACGGCGTCATCGATGTTATCCGACTCGTACTCCTCGGATACCCCATCCGGCGATATCAGCCGCACGTGCAGCCGAAACGGTTGGCCCTGATCGTACTCCATGTGGATTGCCGCGATGTCCATCCCTTGAAGAATGCGCCACACCATGACGAGCGCCTGCGGCGTTCCCGCGGACGCCAAGACTTGCAGGAATGCCCTGACCTTACGCGGGTTACCGGCGTAGTCGTTGACGATTGCCTCCGGCGTCAACTGCGGGGCGTTACCGCCGAACCGCGCCCGCCCCCACTCGTTGGCGCGGCGGAGGATCTCCCTGAGGCGGGGCAGCGCATCGTGCTTGGGCGCGTACCAGTCGATCATCCAGCCCTCGCCGGCTCTGCGGATCACGTCTTCCAAGGGGTCGATGACGGCCTCGCTCATGCCGCCACCTCACTCTCACTGGCGAAAAGGTCCTTCCTCAGCGCCGCCCGCAGGGATTCGACGAACGATCCGATCTGCGGCGGCGGCACGTCGTCAACGGCGACCGTGAGTTCCCCCGGCGAGACCAGGAAATGGATGAGGGTGCCGTCGAGGGACGAGTCCGGGCCGATGTCGTCCCACAGCCGCGCCGCCTCGAGGTCGCGGAACGCGAGGATCTCGCGCCGCCCGAAGAGGTTAATTCCCCGGTACGACGAGAACACCTCGCCCGTCTCGGCGTCCTCTAGCACGACGTCATCCCAAAGCCGGACGACGGCGCGGAGGGCCAAGTCGAGGGCGTCGAGCTCGTCGCGGACCGGGATAACGAAATCTGTACCGCTAATCACGGGAGGTTCTCCGACAGGTCATTGTACTGTTGCCGGTTGCTCGCTTGCGTCACCTGATAATCGTCAGGCGTCCACAGGATGTATGCGCCTTTGCCGCCCTCCTTCGGCCGTAGACCCTGCGCGCCGGTGAAGGCGAAGACGTACTTCTGTTTATCCTTTGGGATCCTCGTTCGCGCCGAGAACCGGTGGGCATCCGGGGGCAGTGTTGTGAAATACGCACCGAACTCGTTGTCGCCCGGCGGCTGTGGCGCGTGGAACGCCCAATCCTTCTGGGACGATATCGCCTTATATGCCACGGCATCGGTGTAATGCATGATCCAACCGCCCTGCACCGCTTTTGGGTGCTTCGTCTCGCCCATGCGCTCACTCCCGCCACGGCTCGGTGCTTACTCGTCGATATCGTGGTCCCGCCGCCGCACGCGGACGTCGGTTCGGCCGATCGGTAGTATATGCGCGCCCTCGCCCTCCGCCAGCCCTACGCCGAGTTGATCCCTTCGACAAGCTCAGGGTAGCCCTGCGGCGGATCAAGATAATGGAGTACCGCAGCCGAACGACGCGGATCGTAGGGTTCGCTTCAGCGGACGCCGCTTGACGCCCCCTACATCTTCCGCCGCGCGAACGTAAAGTCGTGCGCAAACGTCTCCCCGCCTTTTCCCCCGCGCTGATACACGAGATGAACGCGCACGCTCGTCTCCCCCTCCCAGTTCCAGTAGGTCGTGTCCGACTCGTCGTAAAACGTGTAATACCGCGGCTCGTCATAAAACGGGTCATAGAACGGCGGGCCAAAGCGACGATATCCCGCCCGGCTGAACCCCACCCCCAGCCCGATCCCGATCGTCGGGTTCGACTGGTAATACCCCGGCCGCATCGGCGGCAGGATCAACCGCACGAACGTGTCCGGCGCGATCGTCTGCCCGCGCAGCGGATGCGACTGCCCGTTCGGATCCACCACGTAGCTCTTCTCCCCCAGCAGCGTGACCGGATCCCGCGTCGGGTTATACACCCGCATCACCAATCGCCCCTCGACGGACCGCAGCCGATACTCCAGCGGCGCGTCGGCGACCACCGCGTCCTCATTGCTCCCAATGTGCCTCGCCAGGTCCGGCGGCGCCACGAGATCGTGCTCGTACCGCGCACATCCCCCCAGCAGGAAGACCGCCACCGCCGCGCCGATAGTCCATCGCACCATAACGTTCCTTCGCTTCAGCCCGATTATACGCCCAGCTCGTGAAGCCGAGAATGCGGAAGACTCGCCCGTCGTCTGACCGATAAGCCTGCTGAGATGCCCACCCGACTGCCGACGCTGCGAAAGACGCCTCGCGCCCAGGCCCCCCGTGGCGAGGCCGAGCTCGTCGTCGACGCGGCGCACTTCCGGCGGATCGTGGTCGAAGGGATCTGCGCCGCCAAGGTCAGCGTGGACATCGCCACCGCCGACTTCAAGGCCATGCTGGTGCCGACCGGCGGCTCGCGTCGCGCCGAATCGATCGTCGCGGTCTTCCGCCGACTCGCCCGCGCCGGCGTCGAGATCCGCCTGCTGCACGCCGGCGTCCCCAGCTCCGCCGCGCTGCTCGAACTTCGCCGTGAACTTCCGGAAAACCTGACCATCCGCCGCTGCCCGCGCCTGCACGCCAAGACCGTCGTCATCGACGCCCGCCAGATGTACCTCGGGAGCGCCAACCTCACCGGCGCGGGGCTGGGCGCCAAGGCGGACGGCCGGCGGAACATCGAGTGGGGCGTCTGGACGCAGTCGGCGGAGATGATCGAGGCCGTGCTCGACGAGTTCAACGCCCTCTGGTGCGGCGCGCAGTGCGAGTCGTGCAAGCGCAAGGACGTCTGCCCCGTCCCCCTCGAAGAACCCGGCTAGTTACGGAACCGGAAAGATCGTCGCGCCGTTCGAGAACGCGTATTCCATGATGCCCCCCACCAGTGCGAAGACATTGAGGAGCACGCTGGCGAGGACGGCCGTGTGCTGCACGCCCGCCCGGCGGACCATGCCTCCCAAGATCGTCGCGACCATTCCGACCGGCGCCATGAGGAGCGGAATCCAGCACAGGTCGAAGGCGCGGCCGAACCCCATGCAACCGACCAGGAAGATCGCCAGGCCGATCAGGCAGCCGGCGATGCCGATCATCCCGCCGAGGGTGGAGAGGGAGGGGGCGCCGCCTTCGGGCTCGGTGGGGAGAACTGGCGTCGGGTCACTCATGGCCCGGCAATATAAGGGGGAGAACCGGCCGGTGCTAATGCTGCGCCTTGGCGGCGGGGGCGCCGCCGGTGGGGGCGGAGGAGGGGTCGGGCTTGGGGGCGGGGACGCGGAGCATGGTCTGGCAGTACTGGCACTTCACGAGCTTGCCCCGCACGTCACTGGGGACGGACAGGATCTTGCGGCACTTGAGGTTGGGGCAGAGCAACTGGACCGGCATCGGCGTCCTCCGGTCTCATTATCGTCCCGTGCGGCGGGGGGCTTGAGGGGTAGCGTTACCCGGGTTGCGTGACGGGGGCGGCGGCGAGCTCGAACGTGGCGCCGGCCAGCAGCGTGACGTTGACCATCACGCCCGGGATTACCGGACCATTGATGAGGTCGAACGCGGTGCCTTCGGTCGGCCAGGTCACGATCACCGGGGCGCCGGCGTGGACGACGCCCAGGTGTTCTTCCATATACCGGACCCGCCCTTGGACCACCCTGGGGGGGCCGAAAATCGGGGTGACGAAATTTCCGCCGCTCGCCATCGTCCATACTTTGCGGGCGTTGCAGCGGATGTAGCACGACACCGCAGCCGGTGACGCGCTCGGCAACTCGGCGCCGTCGTGGTTCTGAAGGTGCAGCTCGTACGTCGTGCCGGCGGGGTTGAAGACGACGACGTTCCCCTCGACGCGAAGGACCTTGCCGCGGGCGGGATAATCGAGCGCACTGGCCATGGGCCGGAATGTAACGGCTGGGCCGGAAAAGGGAAGTGCCGATATGATCAGCAGGATGATTATGAATCGAAACGGCGAACGGGCGAATGGGCGAACCGGCGAAGAGGGCTGTGGCGTTTTCTCGCCGTTTCGCCGTTTCGCCGTTTCGCCGATTCTGCTTCTCTTGCTCGTCGGCTGCTCCGGCCAAACCGGCCCCGACTCCAATACGGCCGTCTTCAAGACCCCGGAGCAGGCGTCGGCGGTCCGCAAGCAGAAGCTCCTGGTCGATTGGCAGGAGATGGCCTCCAAGATCGCCAACGCCGAGCGCCCGGACGTGAAGACCATGAAGGGGCCCGGGTTCTCTCTGGACCTGTCCGCGGACGGTTTGTCGAAGAACGTCAATCTGACACCGCTTTCGGAAAAGTTGAATAGCGCGCAGGGAAAGGAGCGTGAGCCGATCCGGGCTTATCTCGCTGAGCAGTTTCCGGCGTTCGATCGCGACCGCCTGAAGAAGCTCGGCTTCGAGCGCGTCCGCCCGATGCTGTATCCGTCGCTGGTGAACCTGAAGCAGACCAACGCGCTGGCCGGCGCGGGGCACGCGCCGATCACCAACGCGGTGGTGCTGGATTTGAATTGGATTCCCGTCGCCCGCTGGGGCGCCGCGCCCACCGGCGCCGGCTCGGCCGCGACGACGCCGATCGACGCCGAAATTGCCACCGCCTGGGGCGTTACCGCCAAGCAGGTCAACGACGCCGCCATGAGCAACCTCCGCGACGCCTTCACCCACCTCGGCCAATCCTCCTTCGACACGATCGACCTGCCGGGCCTGGGCCACTACGGATCCCTGCGCAGCGAGATCGATCCGACGATCGTGCTGTTGCCCGAGTTCCTGACGTCGGTGCGGCAGGCGTGGAAGACCGGCGGCGATCTCGTGATCTCCTTCCCCTCGCGCACCACGCTCAACTTCCTCGAGCGCAAGAACGAACGCCTCCTCAACCGCATGATCCCCGAGTGGCAGAAGATGTACCCCAAGGCCGCCGAGCCGATGATCGGGACCCTGCTGTTGGACGGAGACGCCGGCCTCTCCCTCCTGAACTACTCCCCGCCGCCGACGGCCACCAAGCCGGCCACCGTCCCGGTGACCAAACCCAAAGGCGCCTACATCGTGCGGTGACACGAGGCCCGTGATCGTCTGTTTCTTCAGTGGGGCAGACATTCTAGTCGCCCGGGGGGGGTGGGTGAGTGAGGCCCGGCGCCGACTGTTCAAGCCGCCGTCAACCTCCCGCACTCCGGGCATCGCTCAGGTGTCGCGCGCAGGTCGTAGCCGCAAGACCGGCAAAGACCCGCCGGGCGCTGACGACGTCGGCCGCGCCATGCGCTCGCAACCGGCAGAACCGCGAACGCCGCAGCCGACAACGGGTGCGGCACGCTGACGACCAGGCTCCGTCGGTCACTCCGATAGCGAACGCCGGCGAAACCGCTCTTCTCGTCGATAAAGTAGCCCACCAGCGTGCGCGGCCGATTGGGATCGATCTTGCCGGCGGCGAACCGAACCCCTCTGGCGCCCGGCGTCGGCTCCCACCGCCCCGGACCCGCGACACACCCGCGCAGGCAGATCCCGCCCGACAATCGGCCCCGCGCGTTGATCGCCCCGAACTCCCAGGCGTCGAAGTAGGTCGTGTAACCCATGTGCGGTCGGTATCCCCAATGACCCAGCAGCAGTTCGTCCTCGCGCACGTAGCCCCACGCCCACAGCCCCGTCATCGCCACGCACAACACCAGCGAAAGGAGCGTGAGGGATCGCAGGAGGATCCGAAGCGACCGCTTCACATTCCTTCAGACGTCGCCGCCGGCCGTTTGTTGCCGGTGAGGGCGCCCGCGGTTGACAGCCGCACGCCCGCCGCGTTTCATCGGGGCATGGAGATTCGCGCGGCGACGGCGGCGGACGTACCGGCGGTGGTGACCATGGTCGAGCACCTGGTCGAGTTGCACCGCGCGTGGGATCGGGCGAAGTATGACTACGTTCCGGGGATCGCCGGGATGTATACGTCTTGGTTGACCGCGCGGGCGAGCGATCCGCGGGCCGTGTTCCTGGTCGCCCACCGCGAAAGCCGCGGGCCGGTGGGGTTTCTGATCGGCGCCGTCGAGCAGGAGATCCCGATCTACCGCGTGAACGAGTTCGGCTTCATCCACGACCTCTGGGTCGATCAGGATTACCGCAACGAAGGGGTCGCGCGGCAACTGGTGATGCGCGCGGTCGAGCGGTTCACCGAGATCGGCGTCGCCCAGGTCCGCCTCGACACGGCCGCCGCCAACGACGTGGCGCGGCGGCTGTTCGAGGGGTGCGGGTTCCGGGTCAGCACGATCGAGATGCTCCGGGAGCAGGAGCGCGGCGCATGATCCTGTGCATCGGCACCACGCCGACGGTGCAGCGGACGATGACGTTCGACCGCCTGGCGATCGACGACGTCAACCGCGCCCGCGAAGTGCACGAGCACGCGTCGGGCAAGTCGGTCAACGTGGCGCGCGTGCTGGGCGTGCTCGGGGTGGACGCGCTGGCGATCGGCTTCGCCGGCGGCCGGCGGGGGGAGGTGCTGCTGGCGGACATGACCGCCGCCGGCGTCGCGCACGACGTTGTCCGCACGAGTCGTGAGACGCGACTGTGCACGACGGTGATCGACCGCGCGACGGGGGAGGCGACCGAACTGGTCGAGGAGGCGCCGGCGGCGTCGGCGCGGGAGTGGGAGGAACTGGCGGCCAAGATCGAAGCACGCGCGGGCGGCGCGGGGGCGATCGTCTACTCGGGAACGCTCGCGCCCGGCGCGCCGGCCGACTTTTGCGACCGGTGGATCGGCCGCGCGCCGTTGGTCCTCCTCGACGCCAAGGGCGAGCCGATGCGGCGCGTGCTCGCGAGTCGCGGTGGGCGCGTCATCGCCAAGCTGAACCGCGACGAACTCGCGCAGACGCTCGGCCATCCGCTCGACACCGACGCCGCGCTCCTCGACGCCATGCGCCGCGCCGCCCCGGCGGACGGCTGGCTCGTCGTCACGATGGGAAAGGCCGGCGCCGCGGCGTGCGGAGGGGGCGAGATCCTGCGCGTGACGTCGCCACCGATCCGACCGGTCAGCGCCATCGGGTCGGGCGACGCCTTCACCGCCGGCCTGCTCGCCGGCCTCGATCGGGGCATCGACGACGCCCTCCGCCTCGCCTGCGCCTGCGGCGTCGCCAACGCGCTCACCCCCTATTCCGGCTACGTCCGCCGGGCCGACGTCGACCGCGTAGTGGACGAGGTCAAAGTGGAGCGAATCCAATAAGGAATCAGAATAAGGGGGACATCCGCCCTTATTGCGCTCGGAAAACCGTGGAAAACAAGCGGTGCAACTCAAAAATTAAGCGCGGATGTCCCCCTTATTGTCGATCGTCTGGGTGCTGACGACTTGACCGTCCAGGCCGCGTTGCGTGACCGTCAACGCCCTCGATTTCGCGTCGATGTGGATCAGGCCGAAGAAACCGAAATTGTGGCCGGGACCGTCCGAGGACTTTTTCGGTGGTTGTTTCCACCGGTATTCGGGACCGAACGTTTTGTCGAGTTGGTTGGGGCCGAACCCGCCGGCGTGGAGGGGGCCGGTGATGAATTCCCAGAACGGGTCGAAGTCTTTGAAGGCCGCGCGATCGGGGTGGTAGTGGACGTTGGCGGCGTAGTGGACGTCGGCGGTGATCCAGACCGTGTTGCGAATCCGATTGGCCTTGATGAAGGAGAGCAGGCTCGCGAGCTCGAGCTCGCGACCCAGGGGCTGGCCGCCGTCGCCGTTTGCCCAGGCTTCGTAGGTGACGGGCGTATCCTTCGGCGCATCTTTGGCGATCGGATCCTTCGAGATCGCGCTGATCGGCATGTCGCTGGCGATCACCTTCCACAGTGCGGTCGACTGCATGAGCGCCGTCTTGATCCATTCGAGCTGCGGCGGCCCGAGGAACGCGCTATCCCGATCGATCTCGGTCTGGCGGTTGGGCGAATTCTTCCCGCGGTAGCTCCGCTCGTCGAGCACGAAGACGTCGAGCAGGGGGCCGTGATTGTAAGATCGGAAAATACAATTCGGATCGCGGGTGGATTGCCGAATCGGGTAATACTCCAGGAACGCCTGACGGGCGCGCGCCGAGAGTACGTTGAGGTCTTTCTCCGTGTACGCCGCGTCGGTGAGCATTTGTCCGGGGCACCAGTTGTTGTGCACTTCGTGATCGTCCCATTGGGCGATGATCGGCACACTGGCGTTGAACTGCCGGAGGTTCGCGTCGAGCAGGTTGTACGAATGCGCGCCGCGGAAATCGTCGAGCGATTCCGCCGGCTTGGACTTGGCGGGAGTGACGATGTTCTTCCAAGTGGTGCCGTCGGGCAGGGCGATTTCGGGCTTGATCGGGATGTCGGCGTAGATGGTGTCGCCGGAGTGGACGAAGAAATCGGGCCGCAGGTCCGCGATCGACTTGAAGACGCGCATCCCGCCGCGGGCCGGGTCGATGCCCCACCCTTGGCCGGCGGTGTCGCCGGACCAGGCGAAGGTGACGTCGTTCAATTCGCCGTTTGGCGCCGGGGCGGTCTTGAACGAGCCGATCTGCGGCAGGGAGAGGGAAAAATCGTCGAGGTTTTCGAAGAGGACGCGGTAGAAAATGCGCGTGTCGGGCGGCAGATGCTGGAGATCGACCTTGGCCGTGAAACCCGTCCGGCTGACCGCGTCGGGGCCGACGACGCGGTTGGCGGATTTGAACGAATCGGTGGTGTCCCACTCCACGATCATGCGCGCCCCGCGGTCGGTCTTGGACCAGACGATCGCCGATTCGGCCGTGACATCCCCCGACGCGACGCCCGAGCTCGCCCCCGGCCGGCGCGGGAGGCCGATCCCCAGGAACCGCCCGTTGGTGCAACCGGCGAGCGCCGCGGCGGCGGCGGCGGCAACGGAGGACGAGTTGGTCAGGAAACGTCGGCGGGAAATCGGGCGGCGTGGCATGGTCGCCGATTATGGGTCGCAAGTGCCGCCGCTCGCAAGCGCCCGCCTGTCGACTCCCCGCGAGATTAATCCGGTTCGTCGCTTGACCGGATTATCCTGCGTGACTAGGCTCACGGAGAATTAATGAGGAGCCTCAGTAATCGGGGAGTTTTTGACAAGTCCGCGCACGCGCGGCCGCGAGCCGGAGAGAGGCATGACGATGGAAACCACCGCGACGGCAATCGACTACCAATCCGACGAGACCGCCAACGCCGCCCGTCCCCGCGCCTGGCCTGCCGTGGCGCTGGTCGCGGCGTTCTGGGCGGTCCATTTCGCGCTGTCGATGATCGACCTACCGCTCTTCAATCGATTCCTGGGGATGCTCTTCTCGACTGGCCTGCTGATGATCATCTTCCTCGGGTGGTGGAGCATCGATCGCCGCGGGCGGCGCGGCGAACGGCTCGCGGGGGTGATGGCGTGGCTGATCGCGGGGGTGGCCGTCGGATTACTCACGATCAAATCCTCCAACGTCATGGCGCTGATCCTGACGGCGATGCCCTGGGCGTTTACCGCGTGGGCGGCGTGGATCTGGATCGGCCGCGGACTGCCCGTGCGGACGCGTAAGCGCGGGTTGGTGGTCGTCATGGCACTGGCGTGGGGCGTCTTCGCCTTGTTGCGAATGGACGGTCTGACCGGCAGCGGGGACATGACCATGGCGTGGCGGTGGAGCAAGACGCCGGAGGAACTCTACCTGGCGGAGCTGGCGCGTCGCGGCGGTGGGACGGCGACGACCACGGCGACCATATCGGTGACGGAAACGACCGCGGATTGGCCCGGCTTTCGCGGGCCGCGGCGGGACGGTGTGGTGCGCGGACTGGCGATCGCGACGGATTGGCATGCGGCGCCGCCCAAGATGCTTTGGAAACAGCGGGTCGGCCCGGGCTGGTCGTCGATGTGTGTCGTCGGCGGTCGACTGTACACGCAGGAGCAGCGTGGCGAGGTGGAGGCGGTGGTTTGCCGCGACGCGGTCAGCGGGGCGGAGACGTGGGCGCACCTGGAAGGCGCGCGATTCAGCGAGGCGATGGCCGGCCCGGGCCCGCGGGCGACGCCGACGTTTGCGGAAGGGCGAATCTACGCGATGACGGCACGGGGACTCTTGCTGTGTCTTGATGCGGTTACCGGAGAGAAGGCGTGGGTGCGGGACGTCGCGGCGGAGTCGGCCGCGCCAATGCCGATCTGGGGCTTCTGCGCGTCGCCGCTGGTGAGCGGGGGGAACGTGGTGGTCTTCGCCGGCGGCGAGACCAAGGGCGTCATCGCCTACGACGGGCGGACCGGCGCGCCGGCGTGGTCGGCGCCGGCGGGGAAGGTGAGCTACGGGTCGGTGCAGGAGGGAACGGTCGGTGACGAGTCGCAATTGCTCGTCTGGTCGGACCGCGGCATCGTCGGCATGGACCCGCAGACGGGCGCGATCCGCTGGGACCAGGCGGTCGGTTCGGCGTCGGGGATGCCGCGGAGTTTGCAACCGCACACGGTCAATGGCGCGGTGCTGGTGGCGGCGGAGGACGACGCCGGCGCGGCGCGTCTGGACGTCTCGCACGATGGCGGGACGTGGCGGCCGGTGCAAAAGTGGAAGACGACGCAGTTTCGGCCCTCGTTCAACGATTTCGTGGTGAAAGGCGATTACCTCTATGGCCTGAGCGGTGGCGCGCTCGCGTGCGTGGACCTGCGGGACGGAAAGGTCAAGTGGCGCAAGGGGCGTTACGGCGGCGGGCAGGTGCTGCTACTGGACGATCAGTCGTTGCTGCTGGTGCAGTGCGAGAGCGGGGAGGTGGCGCTGGTGGCCGCCAAGCCCGACGGCCTGCAGGAACTGGCGCGCATCCCGGCGATCGAGGGGAAGACGTGGAACCATCCGGCCGTCGCGCGCGGACGACTCTACGTCCGCAACGGCGAGGAGATGGCGTGCTTCGAGTTGACGGCGAAATGATCAAACGTCGGTGGCCCGGCAAGGGTCTGAGGTCTGAAGCGAGTTGACGCGGCCAATCGGTCCGGCGCGCAGTTTCATCAGCAGCTTGATGAACTCCCGCCGCTCGTCGGGCGACAGGGGCGAGAACGCCTGCTGCAAAAACGATTTGCTGGTCGCGTGGGCGCGCTCGAAATCCGCGCGGGCGGCTGCGGGCAATTCCAAAAGCGTGGCCCGGCCGTCCGCCGGGTCCGGGCGGCGGACGAGCAGACCGTCACGCTCGAGCGCGTCGACCAAGTCCGTAACGGTTCGCGCCGCCACGCCGAGTCTCTCCGCTAAATCGCCCATGCGCAGGCCGCCGTTGCGGTTCACGTGGAAGAGCACGCCCATGCGCGGGCCCGTGAGGGCGGCGGGGAAGTTGTTCTCGGCGAAGCGTTGTTCCATGAAACGCTTGATCCCCTTCGCCACGCCCATCAGCTCGCACATGAGGTCTTCGACGCCCGGCGTGGACTGCTCCTGCGATGGTGAGGCGGATTGTGACGGGCGTTTGCTGGGCCGGGATTTGGGCACGGTCCGATGCTATCAGAAAGTGATGCCGGCGGGAGTGTCGATGTAAAAGGGCCCCCGCCCAACGAGCGCGGGCGCCCCCGGGACGGAGGGAGAGAAAGGAGAATCGTTACGCCGCGCGACGGCTGCGTCGTCGTCCGGCTGCCGCCATCGATGCAATTCCGATCGCGCCGACCAGACTCGGCTCCGGGAGTGGGGCGGACCCGGTGGCGTTGACGAAGCTCATGAGGGCGTCCCACTTGGGGCCGTGGGTGGCGTTGACGTCGTCGAGCAGGTACCACTGCCCCCACTGGGTGTCGCTGCCGATCAGGCCGTAGGCGTTGAAGAGGCCCCCGCCCGATTCCTCGTTCCACACGGTGACGAAGTCTTTATAAAGCTGTCCCATCCGGGGGTCGTCCTGCATGTCGTAGAAGGTGCTGAGCAGCGACTTTTCCGCGGGATTGCTGAGCGCGTAGAAGGAGCCGGCGGCGGCCTCGTAGGAATCCAGCGCGATGCCAACGGCGTCGGTCATCGACTTGTAATCGTGCACCCACGTGCGCACCTGGTTGTTCAGGTAGTCGTTGAGCTTCTGGAAGATCTGATCCTTGGTCTCGTTGCCCTTGAGGCCGAGCTCGCCTTCGCCGCCGGGGACGTACGGCGCGATCGCCATGTGGTAGTTGTCGGCGCGGAGGTTGACGCCCTTCTTCTTGAGCCAATCGATCTCCGTCTGCCCCCAATACGTGTTGGCGACGAAGCCACCGATCTCGGGGACGACGCGCGACGAGCCGCCGAATTCCTGCTTGAAGATGGCGTCGATCTGGCGGAGGCGCTCGGCCGCCCGCTGCGCCGCCCGGCCCCACTCGCCGGGATGATCGTACTGCGGGTCCGCGTTCGCCTGCGCGATGTTGTACTGGTATTGATCGCCGAACGCGCCGTTCCACAACTCGTTGGAATACTCGACGTGTACCTGGAGCGACGGATCGAGCGTGTTCTTGAGCGTGCGCGCGAGCTGGCGGACGTAATCGTCGGTGGCGCGGACGGGGATGTTGATCCAGGGGCTCGACTGCGTGTAGTTCGATAGCGCCACGATGTTCTCGTAGCTCACGCCGGCGGACGTGGTCTGGTAAAGGCTCGTGTTGCGGTCGGACCAGTTGGTCACCTGCGAGCCGTTGGTGCGCATCCAATCCATGTAGCGGATGACCGAGCCGTGGACGAGGGTGTCGACGCGGTCGAGGAACGGTTTGCGGAAAGGTGTGCCGGCGACGGCGTCGGGCGCCAGGATCTGGAGATTGGAGACGCCCTTGGCGTTCAAGCCAAACACGTCGCCGCCCGGGCCGGGCTTGATGAATTGCAGGTTGAGCGTTCCCCGTCCGGGCCCGTTGACGGTGAAGGTACCCGCGCCCGCCGAGATCGCGGGCGCTTTGGCGCCGCTCCACGTGACCTGGTACGTGCCGGGATTGTAGCCCCACCAATAGGTGTAGCCCGTGACCGGATCGACCTGTGCCGCCGCGTTGGCCCACGGGGCGTCGTTGGAGAAGAAGAATTCCGCGTTGAGGTTCACCGCGATATTGGAGGCGATCGCGGGCGCCCGAGAGACGAATAGAAGCAACAAGACCGCTACCGCAACGTACAGCTTGCGACGCATTGCTCACGCTCCTGAATGTGACGATCTGCTGGCGAGTTGTCAGACGAGGCAGGTGATGTCCGCGCGCCGCGCGAACGTCCGCGGCACTTGGAAATGGATCGGGAAGACACCGAGCCGAGTTGGGTGTGGGCTTGAATTAAACCGGCCGAAGCAAGGCGGAGTTTCGTCACGCGCGCGATCTATTCCGTCGGTGCGGGCGCGCGGGGTCCGGCCGCGACGATGGTGCGGTCCGTGCGGACTGCGCGGTGCTCCGGCGCGCGGCATCCGGTGTGGCGCGGGCGCTACAGTCCTGCTATACTTCGCCCCCATGGCACATCGATCCGGGCAACATTCGAGAAAACTGTCGCGCCGAGGGGTTTTGAAGGGTACGGCGGCGGCGGCGGCAGTTACGGTGTCTGCCGTCGCGGGCCGCACGCGTGCGGAACAGGAGGCTACGGTGAAGAACGGCAAGCGTGCGTTCGTCTACTGCCTCAATACCTCCACCATCCGCGGCCAGAAGCTCACGCTGCCCGAGGAAATCGACCTCGCCGCCAAGGCCGGCTACACCGCCATGGAACCTTGGGTGGGCGAGATCCAGGCGTACGCCAAGGGCGGTGGCGACCTGAAGGATCTCAAGAAGCGCTTCTCGGACGGCGGCATTGCGGTGGTTGACGCGATCGGCTTCGCGCCGTGGCTGATGGGCGATGACGCGGTCCATAAAAAGGGCCTGGAATCGATGAAGCGCGACATGGAGCTCGTTGCGGCGGTGGGCGGTGTGCGCATCGCCGCCCCGCCGATGGGCGCGACGGAACTGGCGAACTTCGATTTGAAGCTCGCCGCCGAACGCTACCGGCACGTGCTGGAGCTGGGCGAGCAGACCGGCGTCATGCCGATGCTCGAAGTGTGGGGGCATTCGAAGACGCTCGGCACCCTCGCAGAGGCCGCCTACGTCGCCGTCGCCGCCAAGCATCCCAAGGCCGCGATCCTGACCGACGTCTATCACCTCTACAAAGGCAACAGCGGCTACGACGGCCTGCACCTGCTCGACGGCGAGGCGCTGCCGGTCATGCACTTCAACGACTACCCCGCCGAACCGCCGCGGGAGAAGATCAAGGACGAGCACCGCATCTACCCCGGCGACGGCATCGCGCCGATTACGACGATCCTCCAGACCTTAAAGGCGAACGGCGGCACGACGGCCTTATCGCTTGAGCTGTTCAATAAGGATTACTGGAAGCTCGACGCGCTGGAGGTACTCCAGACCGGCATCGCCAAGATGAAGGCGGCGGTGGCGAAGGCGGTGTAACCAAGGGGGAATCCCTAACGCCCTGCAAACCGCTGGTGCTCGCCGGGATTACTGTCGCAAACAAAACCGGTCGATCGACGTTTGATAGGTGAACATGCGAAACGTCCTGATTGGCTTGGCGGGATTCCTGGCGTTCGGATGCGGGCCTTTTATTGCGGCGCAGGCGCCGTCCATCGCCGATGCGGAGTTCTTCGAAAAGAAGATCCGTCCCGTCCTTTCTCAGCAGTGCTACAAGTGCCACTCCGCCTCCGCCAGGAAGATCAAGGGCAATCTGCTCCTCGACAGTCATGACGGCATGCTCAAGGGCGGGGATACCGGCGCTGCGGTCTCGCCCGGCAAGCCGGATCAATCGCTGCTCATCAAGGCCATCCGCTGGACGGACAAAGATCTGCAGATGCCGCCCAAGGAGCAGTTGTCGAAGGACGTCGTCGCGGATTTCGAGCGGTGGGTCGCCGCCGGCGCGACTTGGCCCAGCGGCGACACCGCCGTGCCGGTCGCGACGTCAGGCGATGGCACGCCCAATTACGCCGCCAAGTACGACAACCTCCGGAAAGAACTTTGGTCGTGGCAGCCGATCGCCAACCCGCCCGCGCCGGAGGTGAAGGACGCCAATTGGGCTAAAGACGATATCGACCGCTTTATCCTCGCCCGGCTGGAAGAGAGAGGTCTCGAGCCGTCGCCCCGCGCCGACAAGCTCGCGCTCCTGCGCCGGGCGACGTACGACCTGATCGGCCTCCCGCCTACGCCCGACGAGATCGACGCTTATCTTCGCGATAATTCCCCGAGCGCCTTCGAGAAAGTCGTTGATCGATTGCTCGATTCGCCCCGCTTCGGCGAGCGCTGGGGCCGCCACTGGCTCGACGTCGCCCGCTACGCCGAGTCGTCGGGCATGAGTCGCAATTACATTTACTACTACGCCTGGCGGTATCGCGATTACGTCATCGACGCGTTCAACAAGGACAAGCCGTTCAATCGCTTCATCCGCGAACAGATCGCCGGCGACCTGCTACCCTCCAATTCGCCCGCGGAGAAGGACCAACTGCTCGTCGCCACCGGTTTCCTCGCGGTCGGCCCGCGCGATTACAACGAGCGCAACCCCCAGCAATTCCAGATGAATTGCGTGGACGAGCAGATCGACACCGTCGGCCGCGCCATCCTCGGCACGACGATCGCCTGCGCCCGCTGCCACGATCACAAGTTCGATCCGATCCCGACCGCCGAGTATTATTCGATCGCCGGCATCTTCACGAGCAGCGACGAGTTCACCGGCATTGACCGCCGCCGGGGCGCGCGGCTCGACCCGTACAGCGACGATCACCTGATCAAGCTCGCGGGCTACGTCCCCGAGCGGGCGAAGAAGGAAGCCGATGCCGACGAGACGCGCCAGCAGGCCCGCCGGGCGTATACGAGAATGATCGCGTCGGCGCGGTTCGGTCAAGGGTACACGCAACCCGCGACCCCGCCGCGCAAACTGGCGATGGGCGTGCGCGACGACACCCGCCCGGAAGACACCCACGTGCTGATCCGCGGCGAGATCGATCACGTCGGTGACCGCGTCAAGCGCGGCTTCCTCACGATCCCCTCCATGGGCGAGGTCCCCGCCGTCAGCCCCGGCGAAAGCGGCCGCCTCGAGCTCGCCCTCTGGCTCACGCGCCAGGACAACCCGCTCACCGCCCGCGTCATGGTCAACCGCATCTGGCAGCACCTGTTCGGCGTCGGCCTCGTGCGCTCCGTCGATAACTTCGGCGCCACCGGCGACAAGCCCACCCACCCCGAGCTGCTCGATCACCTCGCCACCCAATTCATGAAGGACGGCTGGAGCGTCAAGCACATGATCCGCGCGATCATGCTCTCCAGCACCTACCAGCAGGCCGCCACGTTCGACCGCGCCAAGTACAACGTCGATCCCGACAACCGCCTGCTCTGGCGCATGAACCAGCGCCGCATCGAGGCCGAGGCCATCCGCGACGGCATGCTCGCGGCCAGCGGTAAGCTCGTCACCCAGCCGCCCGTCGGCTCGGTCGCACTCGACCTCCCCCCGATCGAAATGCGCGGCGGCCGCTTCAACCCCGGCGAGATCCTTGCCGGCATGAACTTCCGCAGCGTCTACCTCCCGGTCTTTCGCAACGCCGTCCCCGAGGCGCTCGAAGCGTTCGACTTCGCCGACCCCAACACCGTCAGCGGGGCGCGCGACGTGACGACCGTGGCGCCGCAGGCCCTTTTCATGCTCAACAACAACTTCGTCACCGCGCACGCCCAGGCCATGGCCTACCGCGTCGCGACCCAGGCCGCCAAGAACGACGGCGCGCGAGTCGATCTCGCATACAAGCTCGCCCTGGGCCGCCCCGCCTCCTCCACCGAGCGCGAACGCGCAGTTTCCTACGTCTGGAATTACCTCCGCGACCCCGCCAACCGCGGGAAGAATGAAGAGAAGGCGAAGCTCGACGCATGGTCCAGTCTCTGCCAGGCGATGATGGCGTCGGCGGAGTTCCGCTACCTGAATTAATTCTCCGCTTGCGGCTTCGCGATACCGATTGATCGAGACGTGCCAAAGTAAAAAAACGAGGTCACGATGTCCCAACCCATGTCCCGACGAATGATGCTGCAAACCGGCGCGTGCGGCTTCGGCATGCTCGCCCTGACCGACCTCCTTTCCCGCGTCTACGGCGCCGAACAAGCGCCGCCGCCGCCGGCCACTGGCGACGCGCCCGCCGAATCCCACCACTACGAAAGCCCGCTCAAGGTCAAAGCCCCGCACTTCCCCGCCCGCGCCAAGCGCGTCATCTTCCTCTTCATGCAAGGCGCCCCGTCGCACGTGGACACCTTCGACTACAAGCCCGCCCTCGCCGCCGCCGACGGTAAAAGTGTTGGCGGCCGCAAGATCCTCGGCCCGCAGTGGAAGTTCAAACAATATGGTAAGAGCGGCCTTTACATCTCCGACCTCTTCCCCGCCGTCGCCCAGCACGCCGACGACCTCTGCCTCATCAACTCGATGAACTGCGACCAGCCAGCCCACCCGCAGGCCACCATCCAGCTCCACACCGGCAGCTCGCGCTTCGTCCGCCCGTCGATGGGCTCGTGGGTCGTCTACGGCCTGGGCACCCAGAACCAGAACCTCCCCGGCTTTATCACGATCAATCCGCCCGCCGCCGTCGGTGGGGCGCAGAACTACGGCTCCAGCTTCCTCCCCGCCGCCTACGAAGGCACGCCGATCAGCGGCCAGGCGCAGGGCATGCCCAACATCGCGCCCGCCGTCGCCTCGAGCCTTCAGCGCAAGCAGATCGACCTGGTGCAGTCGATGAACCGCGACATGCTCCGCCGCAGTGGCGGCGAGAACCCGCAGATCGAGGGCATCATCGAATCCTTCGAGCTCGGCTTCCGCATGCAGTCCACCGTGCCCGACGTCATGGACATCGGCCGCGAATCCAAGAAGACGCTGGCGATGTACGGCATCGGCGACGACGACACCGACACCTTCGGCCGCCAGTGCCTCATGGCCCGCCGCTTCGCCGAGGCCGGCGTCCGCTTCATCGAGATCGCCCACACCGGATGGGACCAGCACACCGCCCTTCACGCCAAGCACACGGCCAACGCCAAAGCCGTCGACCGCCCGATCGCCGGCCTCCTCGCCGACCTCAAGCAGCGCAAGATGCTCGACGACACGCTGGTCGTCTGGGGCGGTGAGTTCGGCCGCACCCCCACCGCGCAAAACCGCGACGGCCGCGACCACAACAACCGCGGCTACACCATGTGGCTCGCGGGGGGCGGCGTCAAAGGCGGCATCCGCCACGGCGCCACCGACGAGATCGGCGCCCGCGCCGAAACCGACAAAGTCCACGTCCACGACCTCCACGCCACCCTCCTCCATCTCCTCGGCCTCGACCACGAACGCCTCACCTACCGCTACGCCGGCCGCGACTTCCGCCTCACCGAAACCTTCGGCAACGTCGTCAAGCAAATCATGACCTGAGCGATGCCCTTCCGTAGGGTGTGATTCATCACACCGTCTTCTCCGCCTCATCGCTTGACCCGCCGAACGGCGACGGCCACGATTCCCGGGATGAAGACCGCCACGCTCCTTCTCCTCACACTTCTCGCGCCGATCACCACCTCTGCCGCCGAACTCATCAGCGTCAAGAAGATCTGGGACGCCGCCCCCCACAACGCCTTCACCGACCTCCTTCGCCACAACGGCGCCTGGTACTGCGTCTTCCGCGAAAGCTCCGCCCATATCCCCGGCCTCAACGGCAAGATCCGCGTCCTGCGCAGCGCCGACGGCGACACCTGGCAGTCCGCCGCCCTTGTCGCCGAGCCGGGTGTCGATCTGCGCGATCCCAAGATCACCCTCGCCCCCGACGGCCGACTCATGCTCCTCACGGGCGGCTCGGTTTACCCCGGCGACGAAACCGTCAAGAACCGCAAGCGCACCGCCGCCCATTCGCGCGTCAGCTTCTCGAAGGACGGCGTCGAATGGACCACGCCCAAACCCGTCGAAGGCGTCGGCGAAGGCCAGTGGCTCTGGCAGATGACCTGGCACCAGGGCGTCGGCTACGGCGCCGTCTACTCCACGGCGAAGGAAGCAGGGGGGAAACGCACCCTCTCCATCTGGCGCACCACCGACGGCATCAAGTACGACCGCATGACCGACCCCGCCCCCGGCATCGACCTCTCCGAGGCCGCCGTCCGCTTCGACGCCCACGACCGCATGATCGTCCTCCTCCGGGGCGAGGAGAAAGATCGCCACGCCTGGATCGGCGTCAGCCCGCCACCGTACGAAAAATGGGAATGGAAGGATGGCGGTCACGCCGCCCAAGGCCCCAACTTCGTCGTCCTCCCCGACGGCCGCATGTTCTACGCCGGCCGCGATTTCCTCGATAAAGGCGTCGCCAAAACCGTCTTCGGCCAAATGACCGCCACCGCCCTCACGCCCCTCATCACCTTCCCCAGCGGTGGCGATACCAGTTACGCCGGCATCGCCGCCGACGGCCCCAACCCCGGTGAATTGCTCGTCACCTATTATTCCTCCCACGAGGGCAAGACCGCGATCTACCTCGCGAAGGTTCGTATCGACAAGCCCGATAAATGAGTAGCCCCGCTGTCGACGGATGCCGCCCACAATACCCCTCGTATAGACGCCACCGATTCTTGCCGACGAAAGAGCAGCGGGGGGGCTGTCTCCGGCCGGCCCCCGCGTGCGAGTGCGGGTAGCGAGGGCGACTCAACTATGAATCCGCAGAGAGTCCTGGTCATCGACGATTCCGAAATGATCCACAAGCTCGTGCGCGCCCGCCTTGCCGACGAGCCCGTCGAAATCCACTGCGCCACCGGCGCCGACACCGGCATCGCCCTGGCGACCAGGATCGACCCCGACCTGATCCTCCTCGACGTCGAGATGCCCGGGTGCGACGGCTTCGAAGCCTGCCGCCGCCTGAAGCAGGACGCCGTCCTCTCCTGCATCCCCGTCGTCTTCCTGACCGGCATGTCCACCCCCGCCCAGAAAGTGCAGGGCCTCGAGCTGGGCGCCGTCGACTACGTCACCAAGCCCTTCGACCCCGCCGAGCTCCGCGCCCGCGTCCGCGCCGCCCTCCGCACCAAGTACCTCATGGACCTCCTCGCCAAACGCGCCATGATCGACGGCCTGACCGGCCTCTGGAACCGCGCCTGCTTCGAGCAGCGTCTGGCGGCCGAGCTCTCCCTCAGCCGCCGCGCCGGTCACCCCCTCGCCTGCGCGATGATGGACCTCGACCATTTCAAACAACTCAACGATCGGCACGGTCACCCCTTCGGCGACGAAGTTCTCCGCGGCGTCGCCCAGGTCTTATTGGACGCCGCCCGCGCCGAAGACGTCGTCTGCCGCTACGGTGGCGAGGAATTCGTCATCCTCGTCCCCAACGCCGACGCCGACCGCGCCTTCGCCATGGGCCAGCGGGTCTGCGACGCCGTCGCACGCCGACTCTTCATCTCCCGCCGCACCCCGGTCGAGGTCACCTGCAGCATCGGCGTCGCCGACAACCTCGAAAACCGCGGCGCACGCATGGTCGAACTCGCCGACAAGGCCCTCTACCTCGCCAAGCAGCGCGGCCGAAATCGCGCCGTCGGCGTGCGCGACCCCGAGATCAACGCCGCCGCGTAAAACGGCGCGCCGCGCCCGATAACTGTTTTCTTAAATCCGCCCGCCAAGCCCATCTTGCCCATCCGCCCGCGCCCCACGGTGCGATAACCATTTCCTTTCCTGTCCAATCCTGCCGAACCGTGCCGCGCCTGACCGTCCCGATTACGGCGCGTCCGCCCGCTCTCCGCAGGACCGTGCATCCAGATTCCGTTCAATTTGTTGAATCGTGTTCCGCGACGCACGTCGATACTCCGACCGGAACGTCCGGGACGCGCCCTGCCGCGGCCGACCGGTCGTACGGACGGATACACCCATGAATGCACTGACACGCCTCCCGCGTTGGCGCGCCATCACCCGTTTGGCGCTCGTCATCCTCGTCGCACACTGTCTGCCCGTCCGGGCGGACGAGCCCGACCTCGACCTGTCCGGTGGCGGCCCGGCGCCGTCGGACAAGCCCCTCCAGTCCGACGACCTCTTCAAGATGAGCCTGGAGGATCTCATGAACATCGAGATCACCAGCGTCTCCAAGCAGAAGCAGAAGGTCTCCCAGGCCCCCGCCGCCGTCAGCGTCATCACCCAGGACGACATCCGCCGCTCCGGCCTCAACAGCATCGCCGAGCTCCTGCGCCTCTCCCCAGGCCTGGACGTCGCCCGCGTCACCGGCAGCGTCACCGCCGTCTCCTCCCGCGGCTTTAACGACGTCTACGCCAACAAGCTCCTCGTCCTCATGGACGGACGCACCGTCTACACCCCGCTCTTCTCCGGCGTCTACTGGGACTCCGTGGATTACGTCCTGGCCGACCTCGAGCGCATCGAGGTCATCCGCGGCCCCGGCGCCACCCTCTGGGGCGCCAACGCCGTCAACGGCGTCATCAATATCACCACCAAGAGCGCCCGCGACACCCAGGGCTGGCTCGTCTCCGGTCGCGCCGGCACCGAGGAGTACGACGCCTCCGCCCGCTACGGCGGCAAGATCGACGACCGCACCTTCTACCGCGTCTACGCCAAGTGGCGCGACGTCGACAACTTCGACACCGCCACCGGTGACGACGCCCACGACGGCTGGGACTCCCTCCGCGGCGGCTTCCGCGTCGACCGCTACGCCACCGACAAGGACACCCTCACCGTCCAGGGCGACGCCTACACCTCGCGCCTCGGGGAAACGCTCAGCCTCCCCACCTTCGTCCCGCCCACCTTCCGCAACACCCGCTTCGGCGACGCCCCCGAAAGCGGCGGCAACGTCCTCGCCCGCTGGACCCACGTCGTCTCCGACACCTCCGACTTCTCCGTCCAGGCCTTCTACGACCGCTTCGAATTCAAGGACCCCCAGTTCGCATACAAACAGGACACCCTCGACATCGACTTCCAGCACCGCTTCCAGCCCGCCCAGCGCCAGGAGGTCATCTGGGGCGCCGGCTTCCGCTTCCTCGCCGACGATTTGGGCGACAGCGACGTCATGAAGTTCACCCCCCACAACCGCGACGACTACATCGTCAACGCCTACCTCCAGGACGATCTCACCCTCATCCCCGATCGCCTGCACGTCTTCCTCGGCACCAAGGTCGAGGACAACAGTTACGTCGGCGTCGAGGTCGAGCCCTCGGTGCGCGTCCTCTGGACGCCCGATCAGAAGAATTCCTTCTGGGCCGCCGTCTCCCGCGCCGTCCGCACGCCCTCCCGGTTCGAAGAGGACGGCCAGATCACCCTCAGCCGCGGCCCCGAGCCCACCTCCGGCCTCCCCTTCACCGCCGACACCCGCGGCAACCGCAGCCTCGAGTCCGAACGCCTCTGGGCCTACGAGCTCGGCTACCGCGTGCGACCCAACCAATCGCTCACGATCGACGCCGCCCTCTTCGCCAACGTCTATGACGACCTGCGGTCCCTGGACCCCGGCGACCCCAGCCTCCCCTTCACACCGCCGTTCCCACACCTGAGCATCCCCGTGGACGTGGGAAACAAGCTAAACGGGGAAAGCTACGGCGTCGAACTCGCGGCAAATTGGAGCATCACCCCCGACTGGCGCGTCGCCGCCTCCTATACGTTCCTGACCCTGTCGCTCCACCAGACGTCCAGCAGCACCGACGTCACCAACCAGCGCCTGATCGAAGGCGCGTCGCCCCGCAATCAATTCCAGGTTCACTCGTATTACAATATTACGAAAGATCTGGAGTTGAATTCTTCGTTGTATTATGTGGAACACCTCCGCAGCGGCGACGTGCCGAGTTACCTCCGGCTCGACGCCGGTGTGACGTGGAGGCCCAGGAAGGACGTGGAGATCACCGTGGGTGTCCAGAACGCGCTCGACGACCGCCACCCCGAATTCGCCAACGTGCTGAACACCGTCTCGAGCGAGGTTCCCCGGTCCGTGTTCGCACAGTTGCTCTGGCGGTTCTAACCAAGCGCGCGGGCTTCGCGCGCCAAGTTTAGCCGGCCCGCTCGCGGGCCGTGTCCAAGTGGTTCCACTTGCCGACTGACGCGGGTTGTCAGGGTTGTCGGTCAACGTGTGGGGAAGGTCATGTTCGACCATCGCCGACTTCGGCGCACGACAAACACGGTGCTCGCGGCGATCGCCCTCGCCGCGCTGTTCGCCGTCGCCGCGCCGCCCACCCGCGCCGCCGCAGACGCCCCCTCCCGCGAGTTCCAGCTCAAGGCCGCCTACATCTACAACTTCGCCCAGTTCATCGAGTGGCCCGAACGCGCCTTCGCCAAGGCCGACTCCCCCCTCGTCATCACGGTCTTGGGCGACAGCCCCTTCGGAAACGCCCTCGACCAGGTCACCAAGGGCAGGGCCGTCCGCGGCCACGAAATCACCGTCCGCTACGTCCAGCAGCCCAACGCCGTCGGCCAAACCCACATCCTCTTCGTCGCCCCGCCCCACAGCCAGAACCCCGCCGCGATCCTCCGCGGCCTGAACGGTGTCCTCACCATCGCCGACAGCGACAGCTTCATGACCGCCGGCGGTCTGATCCGCTTCTTCTCCGAAGACAACAAGCTCCGCTTCGAAATCAACGCCACCGCCGCCGAAAAGGGGGGGCTAAAGGTCAGCGCCAAACTCCTCCAACTCGCCAAGGTCTACAAGGCCGACTGAGACGGCGCACGCCCCTCGATCCCAGCGCCGTGGCGCCATTACTCCAGAATCTGCAACGGGCGGCCGTCATCCCGCGGCCCCAACACCGAATCCGCGGCGACCGCGAACGGGCCGGAGACGATCGACCTGCTAACCCCCGCCACAGGTGCCACCGCCGCCACCGCCGCGGCGCTTGCCGTCGTCGAGTGATGATGGTGATGCTTCCCGCCGACGATCGGCTGCGAGTGGTCGCGCCGGCGGATCGCGAAGTCGTCCACCAGCGTCCCGTCCTGCGCGACGAATTTGAATTCCATCCGCCGCGGGCTCGCGTAGATCCGCATCGCCCCGAAATCCTTGTTGAATTGCACGACCGACCCCTTCGTGTGCCCGTGAAAGCTCCGCCGGCCCGCCCCCGCCCCGTTCACGAAGTACGGCAGCCCGTCCTTGGGCCCGATGATCCGCTCGTAGTCGTGGTCGTCCCCCGACAACACCGCGTCCGCCCCCCACGCCGCGAACGGCCACTGCATCGCCCCGTTGTTCCCGTGCTTGCCCGACGAGTACGGCGGCGAGTGGTCGTACACCACGTTGAACGCGCTCGTCGACGCCGCCAAACCCGCCTCCAGCCACTTCGCCTGCGCCGAATCCGCCCCCTCCCCGTCGGCGGCCTCGGAGTCGATCGCGAAAAAGTGCACCGGTCCCTTTACGAAATCGTAATACCGCTCGTTCCCCGGCAGTGTGAAGTACTTCAGGTACGGCCCCAGCCCCGACCCGTAATCGTGATTCCCCGGCACCGGGAAAAACCGGTTCTCCCCCGTCGGCGACCCGGCGCCGTACCGCCCCGCGTACGGGTAAATGAAATTGTGAAAGTACTGCCCGATGTTCCGGTCGATCGTCGACGCCGCCCCCTGCGGGTAGTTGTTATCCCCCAGCGTGATGACGAAGTCCGGGTCCCACGACTGCACCAGCCGCGCCGTCTCCGGTTCGCCGACCCCCTTGTACCCGTAGTCGCCGATCGCCGCGAACGTGATCGCGCTGTCCGGGCTGCCCGGCGACGGAATCGGGCTGAAATGATGATGTTTGCACAAGATCCGCGGCTCGAGTGCGTCGAGCACGGATGACGACGAAGGCTTCGGCTGAGACATGGCGTGTATCCGATCGCTCGGACGGGGCGCGCCTACCCCGGCAGCGGGACGAACGTCATCCCGTGCCGAAGAACTCGCGCGACCTGCCGATTCGCGACCTTTACCCGCGCCTTAATGAACAGGGCATGAACGAATCGGACCCGTTCGGTGCAGGTCACCGATCCGCAAAAAATAGGTGTGTCCGACCGTGGGCGACCTCACACGACGATATGAACGGCGTTGGTCGGATGTCCGTTCACTTGATGCGGCGTTAGCGCCGCGGGACGCCCTCACCCCACCACCGCGTCCGCCTCGATCTCGATCTGCGCCTCCCCGTCGATCAGCCGCGCCACCTCCACGATCGTCGTCGCCGGCCGGACCTCCGCGAACACCTCCCCGTGAACCTTGGCGACCTCCTCCCACTTGCTCACGTCCGTCACGTACATGCGCGTGCGGATCACCTGTTCGATCCGCCCGCCCAGAGACTCCACCGCCGCCCGGATGATCGCCAGCGACCGCCGCGTCTGGTCGCCCAGCGACTTCGAATACGTCCCGTCCGCGTTAATGCCGACGCTGCCGGTCACCGCGATCCAGTTTCCCGCCCGCACCGCCCGGCTATACCCCATGATCGGCTCCCACTTCGAGCCCGAGCTGGCGGTCTTGCGCCCCGCGCGATCCGCCGTCGTAATCTTGATGTCATTGGCCATGGTGTCTCCTCAAATACTAACTTGCGTTCAACCCACTTCCACCGGCGTCCGCTCCGCCGATCGCCCCGCGCCGCCGCCGCCGCCACCCCCGCCGGCCGACGCCTCCGACGCCGACTGCACCCGCATCCCGTAGAACGACCGCAGTACGAACACCACCGAGATCGCGAAGAAGATCGCCGCCAGCGTGATCCGCCACCGCACCTGCGCGTCGGTCTTCTGCATCTGCAGCGCCAGCTCGACCGCCAGCAGCCCGAACAGCGTCGCGAACTTGATGATCGGGTTGAGCGCCACGGACGACGTGTCCTTGAACGGGTCGCCAACGGTGTCACCCACGACCGTCGCCGCGTGCAACTCCGTCCCCTTCTCGCGCAGCACCGTCTCCACGATCTTCTTCGCGTTGTCCCAGGCCCCGCCCGCGTTGGCCATGAAGATCGCCTGGAACAACCCGGTGATCGCCAGCCCGATCAGGAACCCGATGAAGAAGGGGGGCGCCACGAACGCCGCCGCCAGCGTCACGAAGAAGATCGTCAGGAAGATGTTGAACATCCCCGCCTGCGCGTACTTCGTGCAGATCTCGACGACGCGTTTGCTGTCCTCGGTGGTCGCCTTGGTCGATCCCTCGTCGAGGCGCATGTTCCGCTTGATGAAGGCCACCGCGCGATACGCCCCGGTGATCACCGCCTGCGTGCTCGCCCCGACGAACCAGTAGACCACCGCCGCCCCGGCGATCAGCCCAAGGAAGAACGGCGCGTTCAGGATCGATAGCGATCCCGCCACCTTCTCCAGCGACGCCGCGCTCGCCGCCGCCCCACCCGCCGCCGCCTGCGCCAGCACGATGATGATCGAGAAGATCATCGTCGTCGCCCCCACCACCGCCGTCCCGATCAGCACCGGCTTGGCCGTCGCCTTGAACGTATTCCCGGCCCCGTCGTTCTCCTCCAGCAGCAGCTTCGCGTGCTCGAAATCCGCCTCAATGTTGAAGTTCTTGCGAAGGTCCTCTCGGATATTCGGCTGACTCTCGATCAGGCTCAGCTCATACACGCTCTGTGCGTTGTCGGTGACCGGTCCGTACGAGTCCACCGCGATCGTCACCGGCCCCATTCCCAGGAAGCCGAACGCGACCAGCCCAAAGGCGAACACCGCCGGGGCCAGCATGAACGGCGCCGCGCGCGTCGGATCAGGGAAGCCCGTGCTGAACCCGTACGCCGCCGCCATCAGCCCCACGATCACCACCCCGCCGATCCAGAAGGCCGAGAAATTGCCGGCCGTCAAACCCGACAGCACGTTGAGCGACGCCCCGCCCTCCCGGCTCGACGTCACCACTTCCTTCACGTGCGTCGAGTGCACCGACGTGAAGAACGTCGTCACCTCCGGGATGATCGCCCCCGCCAGCGTCCCGCAGGTGATCACGCTCGCCAGCCGCCACCACAGATCCCCACCCTCCAGGTCGTGGATCAACAGGTACGACGCAATGTACGTGCAGACGATCGAGATGATCGACGCCAGCCAGACCAGCGTCTTGAGCGGCGTCTCGAAGTTCATCTTCCGCAGGTTCGAGTACCGCGCCTTGGCGATCACGTCGTTGATCACGTACGCCAGTCCGCTCGCGATCACCATCACCAGCCGCATCACGAAGATCCAGACCAGCAGCTTCACCTGGTTCACCTGCGACGGCACCGCCAGCAGGATGAACGAGATCAGCGCCACCCCCGTCACCCCGTACGTCTCGAACCCGTCCGCCGTCGGCCCGACGCTGTCGCCCGCATTATCGCCCGTGCAGTCCGCGATCACGCCCGGATTCCGCGCGTCGTCCTCCTTCACGTTGAAGACGATCTTCATCAGGTCGGCGCCGATGTCGGCGATCTTCGTGAAGATGCCGCCAGCGACCCGCAGCGCCGCCGCGCCGAGCGATTCGCCGATCGCGAACCCGATGAAACACGACCCCGCCACGCTCGCCGGCACGAACAGCAGGATGATCAGCATCAGGATCAGTTCCACGCTGATCAGCACCATGCCGATGCTCATCCCCGCCTGCAACGGGATCGCGTAACACGGGAACGCTTTGCCCGCGAGCGACCCCATCGCCGTCCGCGAGTTCGCGAACGTGTTGATCCGGATCCCGAACCACGCCACCGAATAAGACCCCGCGATCCCGATCAAACTGAACAGCAGGATGATCGCCACCTTCATCGGCGTGGACAGCCGATCGGGGTGCTCGACGATCGCCCCCGCCGGCGTCGCCGCCGTCCCCGACGCCGGGCCCGCCCCGTGTTCGCCCGTCAAAAACCCGAAGTACGCGATCATGATCGCCGCGATGAATACCCACAGCAGCAGGATGAACTTCCCCTGCGTCTTGAGATAAGTCTTGCACGTCTCGTAGATCAGCTCCGACACCTCCAGCATCGATTTGTGAACCGGCAGGTTGCGAAGCTTCTGATAAAAAAACAGGCCGAACGCGAGTCCGGCCACACACACCAAAAGCCCCCACATCAGGAGGGTCCGCCCCGGCACCCCCATGAACGACACGCTCCGCAGATCCGGCAGCACCAGCGCGTCCTCGCTGGCGAATGCGGACGTCGTGCTGGCAAGAACGGCAACGGCGGCGGCGGCAATCGTCGCCCCGCCACCGAGCCGACGCTTCATGGGCTGGTTCGTGTGCATGGTCAGTTGTCCCTCCATGGGGGAAGTGAGCTGGAGTTCCTCGATCCTCGTTCCGATTTGACCTGCCCGGAATGATACCCCTGACCCCCTTTATTGGCCAATAGGGTTTTGACGCCGGAACAATCTCGACCCCCCATTCAGTCTTGTCCGCCAACGGCGACGGCCGTCATTCTGAGCGCAGCGAAGAATCTGGCGCCGGACGGCGAAGCACGTGGCCTTCCACCGCCACGCAGATCCTTCGGAGTACCTCAGGATGACACTCCCAGGTTCGTCGTCCGCTGAAAAAGGCCGCGACCATTAAAAACGGCCGCGGGCCCAAGTTCCATTCCAATTATCGTAAAAACCCGTGAAGGCTACTTCGCCTTCACGTCATAGCAGAACAGGTTATCCATGTCCCGCACGTACAACTTCCCGTTCGCGATCACCAGGTGCGGCCAATACGGCTTGCCGCTCTTGTCCGGCTGCTCGAACCGCCCGACCTCCTTGAACGCCGTCGGGTCCGCCTCGATCAGCACGATCGTCCCCTTCCGCTCGTCGCGCAGGTAGAACCGTCCGTCCGCGTACGAGATCGTCCCCTTCCCCAGCGCCTCCTTCTCCTTCCACTTGATGTCCCCCGTCATCATGTCCATGCAAACCCACCCCTTGCCGTCCGAGTAGCCGTACAGGTTCCCGTCCAGCAGGATCACCCCGCCGTGGTGGTTGACCATGTTCTTGTTCGCGTACACCTTCGACACCGAGAACTTGCCGCCCTGCGCGTCCACCTTGAACAGGTCGCACCCCACGCCGTACCCCGACGTCACGAAGATGTAGTTGTCCTTCACCACCGGCGTCGGGATCACCGCCGTCGCGCCCTTGCGCTCCGTCACCCACAACACCTTGCCGTCCTTGGGCGAGATCCCCGCCAGGTGCGCCGCCGTCATCACGATCGCCTGCCGAACCCCGCCGATCTCCGCGACGATCGGCGAAACGTAGTGCGCCCCGTCCGACAAACCCTTCGACCGCCACACTTCCTTCCCCGTCCGCTTATCCAGCCCCAGCACCGTCCCGCCCCGGCCCCCCGGCACACAGATCACCACGTCCCCCTCGACCACCGGCGAATCGCTGTACCCCCACTGCGGCACCCCGCCGCCGTAATCCGTCCGCAGGTTCGTGTGCCACACTTCCTTCCCGTCCGCCGCCGCCAGGCAATACACCTCGCCCACCGGCCCCTCCACGTACACCATGTCCCCGTCCACCGTCGGCGTAGACCGCGAACCCTTGCCCCCCTGGCTCTCCTGGTTGTTCCCCAGTCCGCCGAACTTCGTCTTCCACGCCGGCTTACCGTCCGCCTCGTTCAGCGCGAACGCGTACACCCCGTCCCCGTCCAGCCCGGTCGTGAAAATCTTTCCGCCCGCCACCGCCACCGACGAATGCCCGTCGCCGATCCCCGTCCCCTTCCACGCCAGCGGCGGCCCCTCCTTCGGCCACGACTTCAACAGCCCCGTCTCCTTCGAAATGTTATCCCGCGCCGGCCCGCGGAACTGCGGCCAATCACCCTTGGGCGCGTCCGCGCGCGCCACCGCGCTCAGACCCCCGCCCGCCAACACCGTCCCCAACACCACCGTCGCCAGTCGTTTGCCAAGTCGCATGTTCGTCAGTCCTTCGCGAAAGGGTTGATCGATTATCAATTGCCAGACCGCAGCGTTCTACCCGCTTTTACGCCGCGAATCGAGACAACGTTGTATGCCCCGGTTTCGATCGCCGTCCCGAGCCCCACTCGGATCGAGCACCGTTTGTGTTTTCGCGCCCCGCCCCATACCTTGTCCGCCTTCCATGCCCACCGCCTTCCTCGCCGCCATCGACTTCAGCCAGCCCGCCCTCTGGGCCGTCATCATCGGCTGGGTCATGTCCGTCACCCTCCACGAGTTCGCCCACGGCCTGGTCGGTTACTGGGGCGGCGACTACACCATCCGCGAGCGCGGCGGCCTGACGCTAAATCCCCTCCAGTACGTCGACCCCCTCATGAGCATCATCCTCCCCATCGTCTTCCTGCTCATGGGCGGCCTCCCGCTCCCCGGCGGCGCCACCTTCGTCCGCCGCGACCTCCTCAAATCCCGCGCCTGGGACAGCGCCGTCTCCGCCGCCGGGCCCCTCATGAACCTCATCCTCTTCGCGCTCCTGGCGATCCCCCTCCTGCCCGGCGTCGGCTGGAACCTCCCCAACAATACCGACGACTGGACTACCCTCCAGAAGTTCGTCGCCGCCATGTGCTTCCTGCAACTCCTGACCGTCATCCTCAACCTCATCCCCGTCCCCCCGCTCGACGGATTCGGCATCATCGCCCCCTTCCTCGACCCCGACCTCCGCCTCAAGCTCTCCACCCCGCCCGTCAGCTCGCTCCTCTTCTTCGGCTACTTCATGCTCCTCTGGCAGGCGCGGGGATTTCTCGACGCGATCATGCGGGGGATGCACGGCATCATGGGCGACGACCTCTTCCACACCACGCTCAAGGGTTACGCCGCGACGTTCTTTGGCCGGTGAACGCGGAATTGCGATCCGCCCGCGCCCCGGTATCCTGTAGCACCGTGCTCATCGACCGACAAAGCCTCAAGGACAGTCGCGCCTGGATCGTCCTCAGCCTGCTGATCCTCCTCGTCGCCAGCGCCGGCTACTTCCTCTACGTCGCCCGCTCCCCCAGCGGCGCGTCGGGCGGCAGTGTGCCCGGCCTGATCTTCGGCAGCGTCGGCACCGCGATCATCCTGTTCGCCTGGGCCCTGACCGTCCGCAAGTGGCGGCGGTCGGCGCGCTGGGGCAAAGCCTATAGCTGGCTGCAAGGCCACGTCTACCTCAGCATCGTCAGCTACCCGCTCATCCTCTACCACGCCGGCTTCCACTGGGGCGGGCCGCTCACGGGCGTCCTGATGTGGGCGTTCACGATCTGCTATTTCAGCGGCCTGCTCGTCCTGCTCCTCCAGCAGATCGTCCCCCGCCTCCTGCTGACCGAGGTGCCGCTCGAGACGATCTACGAACAGATCGACCACGTCGCGCGCAAGAACCTCGCCGCCGCCGACGAGCTGGTCGAGACCAACGTCACCGTCGCCGTCGCCCTCCCCGATCTGGGCGAAGACGAATTCGGCACCACCGCCCGCTCCGCCCGAGTAGGGGGGGCAGGGGGGGGAGGGGGCGGCACCGCCCTCGCGACTGCGCCCTCATCGACGCGCGACATCAACGCCGAGCTCAAGCGCTTCTACACCGACCGCGTCCGCCCCTACCTCGCCCACGGCCTGGTTCCCGTCGTCGGCGAACACGAGCGCCCCGCCCTGGTGCGCACTTGGATCGGCGCCCTCCGCCAGATCCTCATCCCCCGCTTCAAGCCCGCCCCGCTGCCGCTGGAGTTCGCCGACTTCCGCCGCCAGCTCCCCGACACGCTCGTCCCCGTCATCAACGCGCTGGAAGGCTATACCGAAGAACGCCGGCAATTCATTTTGCAAAAGCGCCTCCAGCACGTCCTGCACGGCTGGCTGCTGCTGCACGTCCCCGCGAGCTGGGTGATGGTGCTCCTGATCCCGCTCCACGCCGTGCAGGCCGTCCGCTACCTCTGACCGCCGCCGCTCCTCTTCCACTTGGACGTTCGATGTTCGATGTTGAATGTTCGATGTTCGTCTTCGATTGAATTTAAATTCGAACATCGAACATCCAACACTGAACATCGAACATCGAAGTAAAACGCCCCCGGGGCCGCGATTCGGGGAGAAGACGGTTCACCGC
>Ga0207674_10001048_pt1 | contig 35994 bp, 33 predicted proteins | sample KBSCornC72_FD_184303 | JGI IMG/M metagenome (GOLD analysis project Ga0207674, IMG submission 184303) | Corn rhizosphere microbial communities from Kellogg Biological Station, Michigan, USA - KBS Corn C7-2 (SPAdes) (version 2) | ecosystem: Host-associated > Plants > Roots > Rhizosphere > Soil ... | reverse complement strand
CAACCGGTTCGCCAGCGCCGCCCGACGTACCCCGAGCTTGCGGTAGATGCGGGTCAGGTTCACCTCGACGGTCTTCGGGCTGAGGAAGGTCCGCTCGGCGATCTGCTGGTTGGTCAGGCCCTCGGCGGCCAGTCGGGCGACGCGCTCCTCGGTGGGGGTCAGACCTCCGTCCGACCGGTGGTCCGGGACCCGCGCCAGCTCGGCGCGCACGCGCTCGGCCCACACCGGGGTTCGGAGGTCCTGGAAGACCTGCAACGCCTCCTGCAGCGCGTCCCGAGCGAGCCGCTTCTCCCGCCTCCGTCTGCGGAGCTGACCCACCAGCAGCAGCGTGCGTGCCCGCTCGAAGGGCATCGGGAGGCCTTCGAGCAGCTCCAGGGCTCGGCCCGCGGCGACCACCCCCGCGTCCAGGTCTCCGCGGGCCGCCAGGACCATGGCGTGTCCTCGGGCGGCCACCGCCGAGGAGAAGAGTCCTCCGGACGTCGAGGCCTGGTCATCGAGACGCGCGAGAACCTCCCCGGCCTCGTCCAGCTGCCCAGCCGCCACGAGCGCCTCGACGTAGTCGGCTGCATGGGCGCACATCCGCGGCTCCCGGATCCCAGCCTCCCGCTTCATCCGGTCGAGCTCCCGGAGCTGGCTCACCGCCGGCTCCAGATCACCGCGCGACAGCGCGGCGACGCCGAGGGCGAGCCGGGCTGGGGCCGCGTCGAGGCCGACCTCTCCCTCGGGCGTACCAGCGTCCACGACGACCTGTCCGGCCGTCGACTCCGCCTCCGCCAGCAGGCCGAGCCTGGCCAGCGCCACGGCGTGGAGGCCGACCTCCCACGGCAGACCGCCCTTCCCCCCGGTCTCCTCGGCCCGGTCGAGTGCCTCCCGGGTGAGGTCGCGGGCGGCCACGAACCGCCCCGCCAGGAGCTGTGCCTCGGCCATCCACCCCAGGATCGCCGGCAGGATGGATCGGTTCTCGACACTCGCCCGGTCGTACATGGCGCGCAGCAGCCCGAGTCCCTCGTCGATGCGCCCGTCGTACGCGAGGAGGCGACCGACCAGGTCGTCGCCGTGCGCGGCGGTGCGTACCGGCGGGAAGCGGGGTCTCGCCTCGGGATCCAGCCCTTCGAGGCGCTCCAGGTGGATGCCGAGGCCGGCGTAGAACTCTGCTTCCACCAGCGCGGCACGGACCTGGAACACCACGTCGGGGCCCGGATGCGGGACCTGCTCGACCGCCTCGAGCGCGCCGCGGGCGGCGTCCAGCTTGCGCTCGATGTCGTTGTCGGAGATCCGGGAGAGCAGCTCCAGCACCTCCGCCTGGAGAAGAGGATCGCCGGCCGCTTCCGCTGCGGCTCGGACGCCGTGCTCCACGGCGCGCTCGAGCGCGCCCGAGAGCCGGGTGACGTACATCAGGTGGAAGAGCGCTCCGGCCCTGAGGACGCCCGCGGGCAGGCTCGCCACCACCGACTCGAGCTCGGCGACCGCCCCGGGAGCGTCGCCGGCGCTGTGCAGCAGCCTGCCGTAGGCGATGCGACGCAGGGCGAGCGCCTCGGCGTCCGCCGGTGGCGTCAGCCGACAGGCCTGGCGCAGCAGGTCGGCCGCGGCGTCCGGAGCGCCCCGGCGCCAGGCCTGCTCGGCGGCACCCTCGAGTGCGACCGCCACCTGAGCGTCCGGCTCCTCCGCGGCCGTGGCCAGATGGCGCGCCCGCTCCTCGAGGTTGTCCGACAGCACCGCCAGGGCGCGGTGCAGGTCTCTGCGGCGAGTGCCCGGGATCGACCCGTACGCCGCGGCGGCCAGGATCGGGTGGGTGAAGCGCACCCGCTCCGCATCGAGGGTCACGATGCCCTGTCGGGCAGCGGCCTCGAAGGTCTCCCGGAGGTCGAGTGCCGCGGGGTCCAGATGTGCGAGCAGGTTCAGCCGGGGGTCCCGGGGGACGGAGGCCAGCTCCACCGCGTCCCGCACCCGGTCGGGCAGGCCGGCGATCCTCGACCGGGCGAGCTCCAGCACGCTGTCGGGGAGCGGCCCTTCGAGACCGTCGCCGGCCCGGACCGTGCCGAAGGCACGTGTGAGCTCCAGTGCGTGCAGGGGATTGCCCTGCGAGAGCTCCGCGATCCGGACGACGCGTGGCCAGGCCGGCGCCCAGCCGAGCACCCTGCGCAGGATGCGGGACAGGTCGCTGGGTCCGACCGGGCCCAGCTCGATGGTGTGGTGGCGACCCTCGGGCATCGCCCGGGCCAGCTCCGCGGTCCAGTCGAGCGCCTCGGCGCTCGCCACGGATCGGTCTCCGACACCAGGCATCGGCCCGGCACCCCGGCTGCGCACCAGGGCGATGCGGGTGCCGCAGCCGGCCAGCCGGCGGACCGCGAACGCGAGGGTGCGGGTGGTCGGCTGATCGAGCCACTGGACGTCGTCGACCGCGACCAGGAGGGGTCCCGCGGAGGCCACGGACCGGACGGCTGCCACCGTCGCCAGGCTGAGTGACAGACGGTCGAGGGGTTCGGCGCCGTCGTCCAGGCGCAGGATCGTGCGGAGCACGCGGGCCTGGGGAGCCGGCAGGGAGTCGACGGCCTCGAGCCCGAGGTCACCGAGCAGCGCCACCAGTCCCGCGTAGGAGAGCTCCATCTCGGAGCGGGTGGGGTGACACACCGCAACGGTGTAGCCCCGCTCGCGTGCCGCGTCGAGCAAGCTCCGGAGCAGCGTGGTCTTGCCGATGCCGGGTGCTCCCTCGATGAGCACCGAGCGTGGCTCGGGAAGCCGGTCGCCGAGCATCTCGTCGAGGACTCCGACCTCGACGGCCCTGCCCGCGATCGCCTCTGTCATGCCCGGTCTCTCCTCGCCAGCGGGCCTGCGGAGAACAGTCTCGCGCCCGGCGCACGCTCGGCAAGGTCGACCCGGCACGATCGGACGGCGCCGGAGACCAGGGCGCGTGCCGCCTCGCCCTAGACTCCGCCCATGCTCGACCGCCGCGCCCTGGTTCGCCGCCCCTCGTCCCGCCTGGCGGAGGGCCTCGTCACCCACATCGAGCGAGAACCCGTGGACGTCGACCTCGCGATGCGCCAGTGGGAGGGGTACGTCGCGGCTCTTCGGGAGGCCGGATGGGAGACCATCGAGGTGTCGCCGGCCGACGAGTGCCCGGACAGCGTCTTCGTCGAGGACACCGTCGTGATGTACGGCGACCGCGCCGTCGTCACCCGTCCCGGGGCCGACGAACGCAAGCCGGAGACGGCACCGGTCGCCGACCTCCTCGATGTGCTCGGGTACGACGTGGTGTCGATCGAGACTCCCGGCACCCTCGACGGGGGTGACGTGCTCAAGCACGGCGGCACCGTCTGGGTCGGAACCGGCGGTCGCACCAACCGGTCCGGCGTCGACCAGCTGACGGCGCACCTCGCGCCGTACGGCGTGCGCGTCGTGGCGGTACCGGTCTCGAAGGTGCTGCACCTGAAGTCGGCCGTGACCGCACTGCCCGACGGGACCGTGGTGGGCTACCCGCCCCTGGTCGACGACCCGACGGTCTGGTCGTCGTTCCTGGCCGTGCCCGAGGAGTCGGGTTCGCACGTCGTCCTGCTCGGCGGCGACACCGTGCTGATGAGCTCGGACGCCCCGGCGAGCAAGGCGTTGTTCGAGGAGCGGGGCTGGGACGTGGTCGCGGTGGACATCAGCGAGTTCATCAAGCTCGAGGGCTGCGTCACCTGTCTGTCGGTGCGCTTGCGCCACACCCCCTGACCACTCAGTCGGTGAAGGCGCAGAACTCGTTGCCGTCGGGGTCGGCCAGCACGGTCCACCGCAGGCCGCCGTCACCCTTCGCCCGCAGGACGGCCGCGCCGTGCGCGACGAGGGCGTCGAGGTCGTCGGTGCGGACGTCGACGTGCACGCGGTTCTTCACCGTCTTCGGCTCCGGCACCCCGCCGAAGTCGAACGACTCCCACGGGCACCCGGGGATGTCCTGCACCCACGAGTAGCCCTCCTCGCTGTCGTGGACCTCGCCGCCGACCATCTCGCACCACCAGGTGGCGATGTCGTGGCTGGCCCGCGGGCCCTCGGCACAGTCCCAGCCCAGCTCGTAGGCGCGTCGGTCGAGACCCTGCTCGCGCGGGAACACGCAGTGCTCCTGACCGTCGGGGTCGAGCAGCGTCGTCCAACGCGGGTGCTCCGCGAACACCGTCGCGCCGGCGTCGAGCGCCCGCTGCACGGACTCGGCGTTCACATCGATGTGCACTCGGTTCTTCACCGACTTCGGCTCCGGAACGACGTTCAGCCAGACCTGGATGCGTCCCCCGTCGTCCCGGAGGTGGGCGTCGCCGTCGTCGTGCATCTCCAGGCGCCAGCCGAGCATGGTCGACCAGTACTCGCCGGACCGGCGCGCGTCGGCGACGTCGATGCAGAGGTCCTGGTAGCGCGCGAGTGCCATCCCGGGGAGTGTTCCAGAGCGGCCACGGAATCGGTGGACCGGGACCACTCGGGCGGTGGAATCCGCAGTCCGAGCGGCCGTAGGCTGCTGGCATGAGCACCACAGTCGCCGGCGGCGCGTCCCTCACCCAGCAGCGGAACCTGGTCAGCGAGATCCCCGGGCCCCGGTCACAGGAGAAGCTGGCCCGCAAGCAGGAGTTCGTCGCGGACGGCGTAGCCACCACCCTGCCGATCTTCGTCGAGGCGGCCGGCGGTGGGGTGATCCGGGACGCCGACGGCAACACCCTGATCGACCTCGGCTCCGGCATCGCGGTCACCACGGTCGGCAACGCCGCTCCCGAGGTCGTCGCGCGGGTGCAGGAGCAGGCCGCGGCCTTCACCCACACCTGCTTCATGGTCACGCCGTACGACGGGTACGTCGACGTCGCGGTCGCGCTCGCCGAGCTCACCCCGGGCGAGCACGCGAAGAAGTCGGCGCTGTTCAACTCCGGCGCCGAGGCGGTCGAGAACGCGGTGAAGATCGCCCGCGTCGCCACCGGGAAGGACGCCGTCGCGGTCTTCGACCACGCCTATCACGGCCGTACCAACCTGACGATGGCGATGACGGCCAAGAACATGCCCTACAAGAACGGCTTCGGGCCGTTCGCCGGCGAGGTCTACCGCGCTCCGGTGTCCTACCCCTTCCGCGAGACCGCCGGGATCAAGGGCGAGGAAGCCGCCGCGCGCGCCATCGACCAGCTCGACAAGCAGGTCGGCGCCCAGAACCTCGCCTGCGTCGTGATCGAGCCGATCCTCGGCGAGGGTGGGTTCGTGGTGCCCGCCGACGGGTTCCTGCCGGCGCTCGCGGCCTGGTGCCGGGAGAACGACGTGCTGTTCGTCGCCGACGAGATCCAGTCCGGCTTCTGCCGCACCGGCGACTGGTTCGCCTGCGACCACGAGGGGGTGGTCCCCGATCTGATCACCACGGCCAAGGGCATCGCGGGCGGCCTTCCGCTGGCCGCGGTCACCGGCCGGTCCGAGGTGATGGACGCCGTGCACGCGGGAGGTCTCGGCGGCACGTACGGCGGCAACCCGGTCGCCTGCGCCGCGGCGCTGGGCGCCATCGAGGAGATGAAGACGCACGACCTCACCTCGCGAGCCCGCTCCATCGAGTCGCTCATCCGCCGCCGGCTCGAGGCGATCGCCGCGGATCACCCGGTGATCGGCGACATCCGCGGCCGGGGCGCGATGATGGCGATCGAGCTGGTCAAGCCCGGCACGCTCGTCCCCGATGCGGCTCGCGCGGGCGCCGTCGCGGCGTACTGCCACCGGCACGGCGTCGTGGTGCTCACCTGCGGCACCTGGGGCAACGTCTTCCGCTTCCTGCCGCCACTCTCGATCAGCGACGAGCTGCTCGAGGACGCCTTCGACGTGGTGGCGGAGGCGTTCGCCGCCACCGCCTGAACGCGTCCCGGCGCCGGCCCGCGCGCTGACCGGTTCGTCGGAGCCCCCTGACAGCCCGGGACAGAGGGCACGACGCCGCTGTCTCGGTCCCTTGCGTTTCGCGGTCGCCGGTGTAATTTGGATTACATGATTACAGACGAGGCACGGGAGCGGGTGCGCGGCTGGTTCTCCGGCCGGCTGCCCGCGGACTGGCAGGACGCGCCTGCCGACATCAGCATCGACCGCGACGAGATCGTGGTGATCCTCGCCCTCCCCGACGTCGAGGCGGGCGAGAGCGAGGTCGAGACCGAGGAGGCCCGGGCGGGGCGGGCCAGTGCGTTCCGCGAGGAGACCCGCGAGCAGCGGATGGCGATCGCCCGGGAGGCGCAACGTCGGTACGAGCGAACGGTCAGCTGGGGTGTGAAGCTCGGCGACCACGTGGAGCTCTTCACGCACCTGGCCGCCCCGACCATGACCCGGCTGCGTCAGCCGCAGCGCCAGGTCCTCGACACGCTGGTCGACGCCGGGGTCGCGCGGTCACGTGCCGACGCGCTCGCGTGGTGCGTCCGCCTGGTCGCCCAGCACGAGGACGACTGGCTCACCGAGCTGCGCGGGGCGATGAGCCAGGTCGCCGACGTCCGGACCAAGGGCCCGCAGGCCTGACCCGCACGCACCAGGGCCGGGTACGAGCGTCGTCGTACCCGGCCCCCGTTCACTCGGCTCTCGCCAGCGCCAGGGACGCGCGGCGTGCGGCGTCCCGGGCGCGGCGCGCCAGGTGACCGGCAGCGACGACCCGGCGACCGGGGCGTACGCCTTCGGCCGCCACCAGTCGGGCCGCCACGGTGGCGCGCGCCAGGTCCTCCAGCATCGGGTCCATCCGCCGATGACCTCAGGATCCTTCCGCGACGGCGAAGATCGCGTCCGCCACGAGGCCGTGCGCCTCCTGGTGGACGCTCACCGCCGCGTCGGCGTCCGGGGCCTCCACGAGGCAGAAGATCTTCCCCTGCTCCTGGTCGACCCAGTACCGCAGGTAGCTCACGCCGTACCGCTCCTGCGTCCTCAGGTCCGCCGCGTGCGCCTGCTCGACATCGGTCAGGCCGACCGGACCACCCATCGTGTGCACATCCATGAACAGGGCCATGTGTTGCTCCTCTACTCGACGGCACGGCGACTCTCGCTGTGCCACCATGAGCCTCGTGCAGCGCCCGTCTGCCGGCCATGACCAGGTGACCGGGGCGTCTGATCGGGCAGCCAAGACCCCGTGGAACCCGTCCCTCCCGGACCCCTTCGACGCCGCCCTGCGGCGACTGCGCCTCGAGGGCGCGATCTTCCTGCGCGCGGAGTACCGCGAGCCCTGGGCCTACGAGTCCCTGTCCGGACCGGACACCGCGGCCATCCTGCGGCCCGGCACCGAACGTCTCGTGCTGTTCCACGTCGTCGCGAGCGGGACCTGCTGGGTCCAGGTCGGCGACCGGGAGAAGCACTGGGCGTCCGCCGGCGACGTGATCGTCCTGCCGTACGGAGACCAACACCGGATGGGGGGCGTGGGCGAGAGCGAGTCGGTGCCCCTGATGACGATCATGGAGGCTCCGCCCTGGACCCGGATGCCGCTGATCCGGCACGGCCGAGACGGTGCGCAGACCGACGTCGTCTGCGGGTTCCTGCACAGCGAGGACGTGCTCTTCGACCCGGCGTTGCGCGTCTTCCCGCCGGCCTTCGTCGTCCGCCCGCAGGGAACGGCCGGGGCCGAGTGGGTGCGCGCCAACGTCGACTTCGCGCTGGCTCAGGCGGACGCCTCGCCCCTGGGACCCGACGCGATCAACACCCGGCTGCCCGAGATGCTCCTCGTCGAGGTCCTCCGGCAGCACCTGGCCACGGCCCCCGCGGTCGACCGCGGCTGGCTCGCGGCCCTGCACGACCCCGTGCTCAAGCCCGCCCTCGCCGCGTTGCACGCGGAGCCCGAACGGAAGTGGACGGTCTCCGACCTGGCCAGGGTCGCGGTGGTGTCGCGGTCCGGGCTGGACGAGCGCTTCCGGCAGGTGCTCGGGCGCTCCCCCATCCGCTACCTCACCGAGTGGCGGATGCACCTGGCGGAGGACCTGCTCACCTCCACCGACCTCGGGGTCGCGGCGATCGCGCGTCGGGTCGGGTACGACGCGGAGGAGGCGTTCAGCCGCGCGTTCAAGCGGCACAGTGGCTCACCCCCTGCGCAGTGGCGGGCCCAGCACCCCCTTCGGGCCGCTCCCGGAATGGCCGGCCCGTCCGGCGGCGTTGCTCCCGGGTGACGTCCCCCGCTCTCTCCGTCCTCGACCTCGTCCCGGTGCGCACGGGACAGACCACCGCGCAGGCGCTCGCGGCCACCCGCTCGCTGGCCCGCGCGGCCGACCGGCTCGGCTACCGCCGCTACTGGCTGGCCGAGCACCACAACCTGCCGGCGGTCGCCGCGACCAACCCGCCGGTGCTGGTCGCGATGGTGGCGGCGGCCACCGAGCGGATCCGGGTCGGCTCGGGCGGCGTGATGTTGCCGAACCACGCACCGCTCGTGGTCGCCGAGCAGTTCGCGCTGCTCGAAGCGGCGTACCCGGGCCGGATCGACCTCGGCATCGGCCGCGCCCCCGGCACCGACCCGCTCACCGGCGTCGCGCTGCGGCACGGGGCCGGCGGGGTCGGCGACGACGCGGTCGACCGGTTCCCGCAGTACGTCGAGGACGTCGCCGCGATGATGTCCCCCGACGGCGTGGCGATGCAGGTGATGGGCCGGGTGCAGGCGCTCCGGGCGACGCCGCGTGCCGAGTCGACGGCCGAGCTCTGGCTGCTCGGGTCCTCGGACTTCTCGGCGCGGCTCGCCGCCGCGCGCGGGCTGCCGTACGTGTTCGCCCATCACTTCTCCGGCCGCGGGACCGCGGAGGCGCTCGAGCTCTACCGCTCTATGTACCAGCCCTCGGAGCGCCACCCCGAGCCGCGCACGTTCCTGACCGTGAACGCCGTGGTGGCGAGCACCCAGGAGGAGGCCGAGCGCCGTGCCTTGCCCAACCTGCTGACGATGGTCGCGCTCCGGACCGCGCAGCCGCTCACAGCGCAGCCGACGATCGAGGAGGCCGAGGCCCGAGGGCTCCCGGAGGAGCACCGCGCGCTGGCCGAGCAGATGAGCGCGGGCTGGGTGGTCGCCACGCCGGACGACGCGGCGGAGCAGGTCATCGACCTGGCCGCGACGTACGCCGTCGACGAGGTGATGCTGAACCCGGTAGCCGGCGCATACCGGCGCACGCCCCTCGACCGAGGTCCGCACCGAGAGGAGACGCTCCGGCTGCTCGCGGAGTCGCTCTGACTCAGTGCCCCCCACCAGCGGTCCCGGCGACCACGCCACCGGAGAGTCGCTGGGCGAGGTAGATCGGGATCGCCGACACCAGCACCAGCACCGCCGCGACGACGTTGACGACGGGCGCCTGGTTGGGCCGGAAGAGGTTCTGGAAGATCCAGATCGGCAGGGTCTGTTCCTGGGGCCCGGCGGTGAACGTGGTCACCACGATCTCGTCGAAGGAGAGCCCGAACGCCAGCAGCGCGCCCGCCAGCAGCGCCGAGCGCAGCATCGGGAAGGTGACCAGCCGGAACGTCGTGAGAGGCCCGGCGCCGAGGTCGGCGGAGGCCTGTTCCAGGGAGGGCCCGAGCCGCTGGAGCCGCGCCTGCACGTTGTTGAACACGGTGACGATGCAGAACGTCGCGTGTGCGATCACGATCGTGAGGAACCCGAGCTCGACACCGAGCATCGTCCGGAAGGCGTTGTTGAGCGCGATGCCGGTGACGATGCCGGGCAGGGCGATCGGCAGGATGATCAGCAGCGAGACGACGTTGCGCCCGAAGAACCGGGTGCGCCGTAGTGCCAGACCGGCGAGGATCCCCAGCAGGAGCGCGATCGCGGTCGCCAGGAGGGCGACCTCGATGCTCACCAGCAGCGCCTGCCGTGCCCCGGCGCTGTGCCACGCGACCTTCCACCAGTGGAGCGTCAGCCCGCTGGGCGGCCAGGTGAACGTGCGGTCGACGTTGAACGAGTTGATCATCACCAGCGCCAGCGGCACGTAGACCACCACGAGCACCACGAGGGTGAGCACGCGGAGGACCGCCTTGAGCCGTGCGTCGACGATCATGCGGTGACCCTCGGGCACCGTCCGCGCGGGGTGCTCACAGATTCTCCAGGGCGCCGGTCCGGCGTACGGCGGCGAGGTACACCAGCATCACCACGACCGGAACGGTCGCGAACGCGGCCGCGAAGGGCAGGTTGTTCGCCGAACCGACGTTGGCATAGACCACGGTGCCGATGAGCTGGCCCGCGCCACCGACGATCTGGACCGCGATGTAGTCGCCGAGCGACAGCGAGAACGTGAAGATCGACCCCGCCACCACGGCCGGGAACGCCATCGGCAGCACGACGCGGCGCAGCGTCGTCCACGATCCCGCACCCAGGTCGCCGCTGGCCTCGAGCAACGAGCCGGGCACGCGCTCGAGCCCGGCATAGATCGGCAGGATCATGTACGGCAGCCACAGGTATGCAAGCGTGATCGTGGTGGCGGTCAGTCCGTACCCTGGCGACTGGATGCCGAACGGCTTGCCCACGGAGTCGATCAGACCGCCCTCGGAGAACATCCCTCGCCAGGCATAGGCCTTCACCAGGTACGACGCCCACAGCGGCATCAGCACCGCGATCACCAGCAACCGCTGCACCCGGGCCGAGGCCACCTTGGCCATGTAGAGGGCGATCGGGAAGGCCAGCACCGCGTCGATCACCGTCACCAGCGCCGCGATCCCGATCGTCCGGAAGGCGATCGTGCGGTAGACGGGAACCTCCCACAGCTGCCGGTAGTTGTCGAAGGTCCAGACCCGCTCGATCTGGCCGGTGAAGTCGTTCTGTCCCCACAGCGAGGTGATGAACAGGGCCCCGAGGGCGGCGAGGTAGGCCACGCCCAGCCACAGCATCGGCGGCAGCAGCAGCAGCCCGGTGCGCAGCCCTTCGGAGTGCCCGAGCAGCGGCCCCCGCCGGGGCTCGGGAGCCCGGGCGGGGGCCGGCGCCGTCGGTGCGGACAAGACCTATCCCTTGATCTCGGTCCAGGCCTGGGTCCAGTCGCCGTAGTCGGTGCACGTGGTGTTGGTGCGTCCGTCCAGGCACTGCGAGATCGGCGTGGTCCAGTACCAGAGCTTGTCGGAGAACGCCTGGTCCGTGACGTGGTACGCCTTGCAGAACGCCGCGCCGGTGATCTTGCAGGCCTGCCCGTTGGCCGGTGCCTCGCCGAAGTACTGCGCGACCTCCGACTGCGGCTTCGGCTCGGTGATGTACGACATCCAGGCGTAGGCGCAGTTGGGATGCGCCGCCTGCGAGCTGATCATCCACGTGTCGGACCAGCCGGTGGAGCCCTCCGACGGCAGGATCGCCTTCACCGGAGCCTTCTCCGCCGCGGCGGTCTGCTCGATGATCTTCCAGGTCGTGCCGATCACGGAGTCCCCGGTCTCGAACGCCTGCGCCTCCTTGAGGTAGTCCGACCAGTACTCGGACAGGTTCTGCCGCTGCTCCTTCAGCACCGTGACCGCCGCGTCCAGCTGCTTCTGGTCGAGGGCGTAGGGGTTGTCGATCTTGAGGCCCGGCTGCGTCTTCATCAGGTAGAGAGCGGCGTCGGCGATGTAGATCGGCGAGTCGTACGCCGTCACCTTGCCCTTGTACTGGGAGGCATCGGTGAAGACCGCTCCCCAGCTGGTGGGCGCCGGCTTCACCTCGTCGGTCCGGTACATCAGCAGGTTGGCGCCCCAGCCGTGGGGCACGCCGTACATCTGGCCGCCGACGCTGTTCCAGGCGCGGTTCTTCAGGAACGGCTCGATCTCGGAGTAGTCCTTGATCAGCGAGGTGTTGACGGGCGCGACGTCACCGGCGGCGATCAACCGCAGCGACGCGTCGCCGGACGCCGAGACGACGTCGTAGTCACCGGTCTTCATCAGGGTGACCGCCTCGTCGGAGGTGGCGAAGTACTTGACGTTCGCCTGGCAGCCGGTCTGCTTCTCGAACGGGGAGACCCAGTTGACGTCCTTGTAGTTGGAGCCGTCCTCGGCGTAGCCCGGCCAGGCCAGGATGTTGACCTTGCCCTCCATCTTCCCGATGGACTTCTGCATCGGGATGTCCGGCGGGGTGAAGCCCTGGGCCCCCGGCGTGGCCGTACCACTCGATCCGGCGGACGTGCCACAGCCGGCCACGAGCGCCAGCGCGGCGACGCCGAGCAGGGCACCGAACGGGGTGCACTTCCTGCGGATGATCTTCATGCTGTCTCCTCGGTTTCCTCGGTCACTTCCGAGAGTGCGATCAGTGAGTCGCGATGGAGCGCCACGGCGACCGGCCGGTCGGAGGCCGCGAGCGGCGGGTCGGAGGCGCTGCCGGTGTTGGGCCGCGAGACCGTCAGGCTCGGCCCGGCGTCGAGCTCGACGATGGCATGGGTGATCGGACCGAGGTAGACGACCTCGCGCACCGTGCCCGGAAGGGCGACCTCGCCGGACTCGACCGGCTCCCCGGACGTCACCACCCGCAGCCGCTCCGGTCGTACGGCGTACTCTCCCGGCGTCCCGAGCAGTCGCCTCGCCACGTCGCCACCGATCCGGTTGGAGGTGCCGACGAAGCCGGCCACGAACGCGCTGGCCGGGCGCTCGTAGAGCTCGATGGGAGATGCGACCTGCTCGACCCGGCCCTCGCGGAACACCGCGACCCGGTCGCTCATCGACAGGGCCTCCTCCTGGTCGTGGGTCACGAACACGAACGTGATGCCGACGTCGCGCTGGATCTGCTTGAGCTCCAGCTGCATCTCCCGGCGCAGCTTGAGGTCGAGGGCTCCGAGCGGCTCGTCGAGCAGGAGCACCTTGGGCCGGTTCACCAGGGCGCGGGCGAGCGCCACGCGCTGCCGCTGGCCACCGGAGAGCTGGGTGGGCCGGCGCTTGCCGTACCCCTCGAGCCGGACCGCGGCGAGGGCCTCCTCGGCGCGGCGGCGGCGCTCCCTGCGGTCGACCTTCTTGACCCGGAGGCCGTACTCGACGTTCGCGAGCACGTCCATGTGGGGGAAGATCGCGTAGTCCTGGAAGACGGTGTTCACGTCCCGTCGGTGCGCCGGCAGCGCGGTCACGTCCTGCTCCCCGAGCAGCACCGACCCCTTCGTCGGGTGCTCGAATCCCGCGACCATCCGGAGCACCGTCGTCTTGCCGGAGCCCGAGGGCCCGAGCATCGAGAAGAACTCACCGTCGGCGATCTCGATGTTCAGGTCGTCGACGGCGCGCACGTCGCCGAAGTGCTTGCTCAGCCCGACGGCGGTGACCGCGGCCACGTCAGGCGTCCATCTCGCGGCGGCCCCAGGGCGCGCCGTACTCGGTGAGCAGGTCGAGGAAGGGCACGGCGTCGAACGCCTCGGGACCGAGCACTCCGGCGCCCGACCACGTGCCGCGCGAGAGCAGCTCGAGCGCGACCACCGGGTTGATCGCCGTCTGCCAGACCACGCACTGGTGTCCGTACTCCTGCATCGTCCACTCGTTGTCGGCCACGTGGTAGTAGTACGTCGACCGTGGCCGGCCGTCCGTGCCCTTCCCGGTGACCCACAGGCCGGCACAGGTCTTGCCCTTCATCCGCGGACCGACCGTGGCCGGGTCAGGCAGCACCGCGGCGACGACGTCGCGCGGGCTGACCTCGACACCCTTGACCCGGACCTTCTCGGTGCGGTCCAGGCCGAGCGTGTTCAGCACCTTCAGGATGTTGATGAACTCGTCGCCGAGGCCGTACTTGAACGTCGCCCGCTTGCAGTCGACCCAGCGCGGCATGAGGAGCACCTCCTCGTGCTCGACGTTCACGCACTCGACCGGGCCGATCCCCTCTGGGAAGTCGAACACCTCCGGCTCACTGAACGGCGCGGTGGTGTGCCACGCGCCGTCCTGCCAGATCACCGGCGGGTTGAGGCACTCCTCGATCGTCGTCCACATCGAGAAGGACGGCGCGAAGACCTCCCGCCCGGCATCGTCTGTCACCACGAGATCGGCACCGTCGCGAGTGCCGAGCTCGTCGATCTCGGAGAAGTCGTGGTCGGCGGCGTAGCGCGCGAACACGTCGGACAGGCCGGGCTCGACGCCGATGCCGACCAGGGCGAGACGGCCCGCGGCCTGCCACCGGTCGGCGAGTGCGAACTGCTCGTCGCCGAGCTTCACGCCGGTCTTCTGGTAGGGCGCGTCGGGGTGCGGCTTCGACAGCGACATCGCCATGTCGAGGTAGTCCGCGCCCGCCTCGAACGCACCCTCGAAGATCGACATGTTGAACACCGGGTCCACCGCGTTCATCACGTGGGTGATCGCGTGCTCGCGGCACAGAGCCGTCACCGACGAGGCATCCGACGCGTCGACCTGGGCCGCGACGTACCGGTCGTCAGTGGCGGCGGCCTTCTCGGCTCGCGCCGGGTCGTAGTCGGCCATCACGATCGTCTCGAAGAAGTCGCGCCGCCCCGCGATCGCCGCGAACGCGGCCCCCACGCCACCGGCGCCGACCAGCAGGATCCTCATGTGCTGCTGCCTCCTCGATGCTCGGTGTCGGTCTTCGGTGGCCGGAAGGCCGGTCCGTGTCCCGGTACGACGACGTCGGCCAGCGCGAGGATGCGCTCGCGGCTGCGCTCCAACGCCGCCTGGTCCCACGCCAGCGGGTCCTGCACGGGCGTCATGTCGGCGAACCACCACGCGTGGGTCAGCACGACCGTACCGTCCTCGGTGCTCACGACGAGGGCCGCGCACTCCTGCGCGTGTCCCGGCGTCTCGATCACGGAGACGGCGTCGCTGAGGTGGTGGCCGTCGCCGTCGTGCGAGAGCCAGAGCGACCCGTCGTACACCGAGTCGACGTCGACGACGCGCGCGGTGGGGAACATCCCGACGTTCCGGGTGTGGTCGAGGTGGTGGTGCGTGACGAAGACATGGGTGACGTCGTGTGCGCTGAGGCCGCGAGCCCCCAGCGCATCGGTCAGCAGCCCCTGGTCGGACAGGATCCCGGGGTCGACCACGATCACCAGCTCCGCATCGCGGACCAGGCTCACCGTCGGGTGGACCGACGACTCGCCCGCGTCGGTCGTCTCGACGTGACCGTTGATGAGGACGTCGACGGTCGCCATCTGATTCTCGTCTCCCCGGGCTCTCGCTGTCCTACTCGCCGATGTAGCTCATCACGTGCTTGATGCGCGTGTAGTCCTCGAGCCCGTACATCGACAGGTCCTTGCCGTAGCCGGAGTGCTTGAAGCCGCCGTGCGGCATCTCCGAGATGAACGGGATGTGGGTGTTGATCCAGACCACCCCGAAGTCGAGGTGCTTCGACATCCGCATCGCCCGCCCGTGGTCCTTGGTCCACACGCTCGACGCCAGCCCGTACTCCACGCCGTTCGCCCAGCGCAGGGCCTCGGCCTCGTCGCCGAACTTCTGCACCGTGATCACGGGTCCGAAGATCTCGGTCTGGATCTGCTCGTCGTCCTGCTGCAGGCCGGCGAGCACGGTCGGCTCGTAGAAGTAGCCCACGCTGCCCTGCCGGTGGCCACCAGCAGCGACGGTCGCGTGGTCCGGGAGCCGGTCGACCATGCCGGTGACCCGGGCGAGCTGGTTCTCGTTGTTGAGCGCGCCGTAGAGCACGTCCTCGTCGTCGGGAAGCCCGGTCTTGGTGTTCTGGGCCTGCTCGGTGATCGCGGCGACGAAGTCGTCGTGCACACCCGGGCCGGCGAGCACGCGGGTGGCGGCGGTGCAGTCCTGGCCGGCGTTGAAGTAGCCGGCGACGGCGATGCCCTCGGCCGCCTTCTCGATGTCGGCGTCGTCGAAGACGATCACCGGTGCCTTGCCGCCGAGCTCGAGATGGACGCGCTTGAGGTCGGCGGCGGCCGACCCCGCGACCTCCATGCCCGCGCGGACCGACCCGGTGATCGCCACCATCTGCGGCGTCCGGTGCTCGACCAGGCGGCGACCCGTGTCCCGGTCGCCGCAGACGACGTTGAGGACGCCGGGCGGCAGGAACTCCTGGCAGAGCTCGGCGAGCAGCGTCGAGCTCGCCGGCGTCGTGTCGCTCGGCTTGAGGACGATCGTGTTGCCACCGGCGAGCGCCGGGGCGATCTTCCAGATCATCATCATCAGCGGGTAGTTCCACGGCGTCACCTGGCCGACGACGCCGATCGGCTCGCGCCGGACCCACGACGTGTGGTCGGCCATGTACTCGCCGGCGGAGCGGCCCTCGAGCAGGCGGGCCGCGCCGGCGAAGAACTTGAAGTGGTCGGACGCGTACGGCATCTCCTCGGACATGGTGAGCCCGAGCGGCTTGCCGGTGTCCTTGCACTCGACGGCGTTGATCTCCTCGATGCGGTCCTCGATCGCCTGGGCGATCCTGAGCAGGGCGTTGCCGCGGTCCTGGGGGGTGGTCTGGCCCCAGGACTCGAACGCCGTCGCCGCAGCGGCGTACGCTCGGTCGACGTCCTCGGCGCCCGACATCGGCGCCTGCGCGTAGACCCCGCCGGTGGTGGGGTCGACGATGTCGTAGGTCTCTCCCGAGACACTGTCAACGAGCTCGCCGTTGATCACGTTCTTGAAGGTCTGGTCCGCCATGGGCGGGAGCCTAACGAAAGCCCCTGCGGATTCGACAGTGGCAGGGAGCGGAATCGACGGATTTCGTCATCCGGAGCGCCCGACGATGTCCATTCGGTCTCTATCGTTCAGCTGCGCGAGCCGCACCGGCGAGGGCAGAGCCCCGGGACGCCGCGAGGTCAGCCGATCTCGAAGACCCGCCTCCCGGCCACCCAGGTCGACGCGACCCGAGCGGCGCCGATCTCGTCGGCCGGACCGGCGAACGGGTCGCGGTCGAGGACCGCCAGGTCGGCGGCGTGACCCGGGGCCAGGACACCGGCGCCGTCGGTGCGGTCGCGGCCGTTGACCCACGCGGAGCCCGAGGTGTACGCCGCGAACGCCGCCGTGAGGTCGACGGCCTGCTCGGGCAGGAACGGCGGCTGCGGGTCGTCGTACGACGTGCGGGTGACGGCGGTGTGGATCGCGGCGATCGGGTCGGGTGAGGTCACCGGCCAGTCACTGCCCATCACCAGCCGGGCACCCACGCGCTGGAGGCCGCCGAACGGGTACTGCCAGGTCGCCCGCTCGTCCCCGAGGAACGGGATCGTCAGGTCGTCCATCTGGGGCTCGTGGCAGGCCCAGAGCGCCTGGGCGTTGGCTGCCACACCCAGCTCCGCGAACCGCGGCAGGTCGTCGGGGTGGACCACCTGGAGGTGCGCGATGTGGTGTCGCAGGTCGGGGCCGTGACCGGCGTCGCGTGCGGCTGCGAAGGCGTCGAGCGCCTCACGCGTGGCGCGGTCACCGATCGCGTGCACGTGCACCTGGAAGCCCTCGGCCGCGAGCGCGACCACGACCTCCTTGAGCTCCTCGGCCTCGACGAACGAGTGGCCCGCGTTGCCGGTCGCGCTCCCGTGCTCGTCGAGGTACGGCGACAGCATCGCCGCCGTGAAGTTCTCACACACCCCGTCCTGCATGATCTTGATGCTCGTCGCGCGATACCGGCCACCCGTCTGCGTGCGGCGGCGCTCCACGAGGTCGGGGACCTGGTCCAGACCGAGATCCCGGTCCCACCAGAGCGCGCCGACCACGTCGGCCACCAGGTCGCCGCTGGCTACCGCGTCGAGGTACGTCGACCCGGTGTCGGCCATCCCCGCGTAGGCGCCCACGATCGCGTCCTGCCAGGCCGTGACGCCCAGCGAGAAGAGGTGACCCTGACCCTCGACCAGCCCCGCGGCGTACTCGGCCGGCGACAGCTCGGGGAGGAGCACCGCCACGCGGTCCACCGCACCCTCGTGCAGCGTGCCCTGGGGACCGCCGTCGGGGAGCCGCTCGATCCGCCCGTCCGGCGGGTCGGGCGTCTCGGCGGTGATCCCGGCGAGCTCGAGCGCCCGCGAGTTGGCCCAGGCCCCGTGGTGGTCACGGTTGTGCAGCAGGACGGGCCGGTCCGCGACCACCGTGTCGAGGTCGGCCGCCGAGGGCGTGCCGCCGGGGAACGCCGCCATCGCCCAGCCGCCGCCGGTGATCCACGGCCCGTCGTACCGGGCGGCGTACTCGCGGACCATCGCGACGTACTCCTCGCGCGTGGTGCCGTCGGTCAGATCGCACTGCCTCCGCTCCAGGCCGCCCTGGATCGGGTGGCAGTGGGCGTCGGTGAAGCCCGGGGAGACCAGTCCCCCGGCCAGGTCGACGACATCGGCCGGCCGCTCCACCGTTCCGAGATCGTCGGGGGAGAGCAGCGCGACGACCTTCCCGTCGTCGACCAGCGCTCCGTGGCCGGGCAGGTGGCGGTGGCCGTCGAAGACCGACCCACCGGTGAACAGCGTCGCCATCAGCGTCCCTCCAGCAGCGGGCCGGCGGGGTCGTGGGTGATCCCCACCTTGCGGGTGGCCAGGGCCGACAGGGCCTCGAGGCACACCCGGTTCGCGAGGTACGCCGTGATCTCGGCGTGGTCGTAGGGCGGCGACACCTCGACGACGTCGATGCCCGCGACCGGGAGCTCCCGGCAGATCCGGCGTACGGCGTCGAGGAGCTGGCGCGAGGACAGCCCGCCCGGCTCCGGTGTGCCGGTGCCGGGCGCATGGCCCGGGTCGCACACGTCGATGTCCACCGACAGGAACACCGCGTCGCACTCGTCCATCGCGATCTCGAACGCCTCGTCGAGACACGCCTCGAGCCCGCGTCTGCCGATCTCGGTCATCTCGTAGGACCGCATCTCCTGCTCGGCCATCCAGTCCAGCGTCTCGGGACCGGGCCAGTAGCCGCGCAGCCCGATCTGGAGGAACCGGTCGCCGCGCAGCGCCCCGGACTCGATCAGCCGCCGCATCGGCTGACCATGGCCGTACAGCGAGCCGAACTCGATGTTCCCGGTGTCGGCATGTGCGTCGAAGTGGATCATCGACACCCGGCCGAAGCCCAGGTGCCGCGCGACGCCGGTCGCGTCGGGGAGGGCGATCGAGTGGTCACCGCCGAGCACGAGCGGCACCGAGCCGGCGGACGCGACGGCGTACACGGCCTCCTCGAGGTTGTGCAGCGCCCTCTCGATCTCTCCCGGAGGCATCTCGACATCCCCCATGTCGACCACGGCCAGGTCCTGGAGCGCGTCGACCCGGAGCGCGAGATGAGGCCGCGACCCGTCCTGCGGCAGGTAGTCGGTCTGCCGGATGGCCGTCGGCCCGAAGCGCGTGCCGGGCCGGTGCGACGTACCCCCGTCGAACGGCGCGCCCACCACCACGACATCCGCCGCGGCCAGGGCCGCGGCGTCCTCGACGTCCACGGCCGGGACACCGAGGAAGGTGATGTCGGGACCGAACTGGGCGCCGTACCTGGTCATGGGGACTTCCTATCAGTCCGCCGTATCGCGCGCCCACCTTCGGATTCCGTGACGAATCGCCGACGAGACCTTCGGATCCGCTTGCGATGGCCTCATGCCAGCCTCATGATGGGACCACACCACGACATGCGAGGAACCGATATCCATGCCCGGCGAGTCCCCCTACGACAACTCACGCCTGCAGCAGTCCGCCCGCGACCACCTGTGGATGCACTTCACCCGCCACTCGGCCTACGACTCGGCCGATGTTCCGGTCATCGTCCGCGGCGAGGGTCCCTACATCTACGACGTGAACGGGAAGCGCTACCTCGACGGGCTGGCGGGGCTGTTCGTGAGCCAGCTGGGCCACGGCCGCAAGGAGCTGGCCGAGGCCGCCGCCAGGCAGACCGAGCAGCTGGCGTTCATGCCGCTGTGGTCGTACGCCCACCCCAACGCGATCGAGCTCGCCGAACGGGTTGCCGGCTACGCGCCGGGTGACCTGAACCGGGTCTTCTTCACCACCGGCGGCGGCGAGGCGGTCGAGACCGCGTGGAAGCTCGCCAAGAACTACTTCAAGGTCACCGGCAAGCCGTACAAGCACAAGGTGATCAGCCGCGCGATCGCCTACCACGGCACGCCGCAGGGTGCGCTGTCGATCACCGGGCTACCGGGGATGAAGGCACCGTTCGAGCCGCTGGTCCCCTCGACGTTCCGGGTGCCCAACACCAACTACTACCGCGCGCCGTACTTCGAGGACGACGAGAAGAAGTTCGGGCTGTGGGCCGCCAACGAGATCGCCGTCGCGATCGAGAACGAGGGCCCCGAGACCGTCGCCGCGGTCTTCCTGGAGCCGGTGCAGAACTCCGGCGGGTGCTTCCCGCCGCCGCCCGGGTACTTCGACCGCGTCCGCGAGATCTGCGACGAGTACGACGTGCTGCTGGTCAGCGACGAGGTGATCTGCGCGTTCGGCCGCCTCGGCCACATGTTCGGTGCCGAGCGCTACGGCTACCAGCCCGACATGATCACCTGCGCGAAGGGCATCACCTCCGGGTACGCCCCCCTGGGCGCGATGATCGCGACCGACCGGCTGATGGAGCCGTTCCTGCACGGCACCGAGACGTTCCTGCACGGATACACCTTCGGCGGCCACCCGGTCTCGACCGCGGTGGCGCTGGCGAACCTCGACATCTTCGAGAAGGAGCGCATCAACGAGCACGTGCGCGAGACCGAGGGCGCCTTCCGCGAGACGCTCGAGAAGCTCAAGGACCTGCCGATCGTGGGCGACGTACGCGGCGACGGCTTCTTCTTCGGCATCGAGCTGGTGAAGGACAAGAACACCAAGGAGACCTTCAACGAGGAGGAGTCCGAGAAGCTCCTTCGCGGGTTCCTCTCCAAGGCGCTCTACGACGCCGGCCTGTACTGCCGCGCCGACGACCGGGGCGACCCGGTGGTCCAGCTCGCTCCCCCGCTGATCTGCGAGCAGGAGCACTTCGACGAGATCGAGCAGATCCTGCGCGAGGTCCTCACCAAGGCCGTCTCGCTCGTCGACGATCTCGACACCACCGACCGTCGCGCCCACGTGCGACGGGCCCCCGAGGGCTGAGCCGGAGCTACCGGGCGAGCGCGCGCCGCCGGGCCCGGGTGCGCAGCTCGCCGCTGACGACGATCAGCACCGAGATCACCAGCATCAGCGTGCCCACGACGTTGATCTGCATCGGGATCGTCTTGCGCGAGACGCCCCAGACGTACATCGGGAACGTGGTCCGGTTGCCGGCGTTCAGGTTGGTGATGATGAAGTCGTCGAACGAGAGCGAGAAGCTGAGCATCGCGGCCGCCGCGATGCCCGGCAGCACGAGCGGGAACGTGACCCGCCAGAACGTCTGCGACGGGTTCGCATAGAGGTCCGCGGCCGCCTGTTCGAGGGTGTCGCTGAGCCCGGCCAGGCGCGACCGCACCGTGACCACCACGAACGACAGGCAGAACATGATGTGCGCGATCAGGATCGTCCAGAAGCCCAGCTGACCCGCGAAGCCGGACGCGACGAACAGCGCCAGCAGCGAGGAGCCCATCACGATCTCCGGAGCTGCCATCGGCAGGAAGATCAGGACGTTGGTCGTCGACCGACCGTGGAAGTCGTGCCGCACGAGGGCGAACGCCGCCAGGGTCCCGAGCACCGTGGCGCCCAGCGTGGCCAGGAAGCCGATCTCGACACTCAGCCTGAGCGCCGTGCACATGCTCGGGTCGGCGCACGGGTGCAGCCAGTTGTCGAGGGTGAAGGCGTTGAACTTGTAGATCTTCGACTGCTCGCTGGGGAGCTTGTTGAAGCTCATCAGGATCACGATGAAGATCGGGATGAACGTGTAGACGAGCACCAGGATGCCGAGGAGGAGCACGAGATGGCTGCGGAACCATCGCATCACAGCAGATCCTCCGTCCCCGCGCGCTTCACGTAGACCAGGACCATCGCCACGATCAGCACCATCAGCATCACCGAGAGCGCGGCCGCGGCCGGGTAGTCGTTGGCCTGGGTGAACAGGCTCTGGATGGTGTTGCCGATCATCCGGGTCCTGGTGCTGCCGAGCAGCTGGTCGTTGATGTAGTCACCCACGGCCGGGATGAAGGTCAGCAGCGTGCCCGAGATGACACCCGGCAGGGACAGCGGCCAGGTGACCTTCCAGAAGCCGATGATCGGGTTGGCGTAGAGGTCGTTCGCCGCCTCGATCAGCCGGTAGTCGATCTTGTCGATGCTGGCGAACAGCGGCAGCACCATGAACGGCAGGAAGTTGTAGGTCAGGCCCATGACCACCGCGAACGGCGTATAGAGCAGGTGTCCGTTCGGTCCGAGGATGTGCACGAACTGCAACGAGTTCACGACCCAGCCGTCGTCGGCCAGGATCAGCTTCCAGGACAGGGTCCGGACCAGGAAGCTGGTGAAGAAGGGCGCGATCACCAGCACGAGCATCAGGTTCTTGAACGGCCCGGCCTTGAAGGCGATCGCGTAGGCGAGGACGTAGCCGATGATCAGGCAGAGCAGCGTGGCGATGCCGCCGTACACCAGCGAGCGCACCAGCTGCGGCCAGTAGTTCTTCAGCGCGTCGGTGTAGTTGCTCCACTCGTAGACCATCGTGTAGCCGCGGAAGTCCGAGCCCCCCTTGTTGAAGAGGCTGGTCGCGATCAGTGAGTAGAACGGGACCAGGAAGAACAGCGCGAGCCAGATGATGGCAGGGATCAGCAGGATGTAGCCGGTCAGGCCTCTCCGGCGGACGGTCTCACTCATCCGCCGTGCCTCACTCGTCGTCCAGCTGCGCGCCGGCCGACGCGTCCTGCTCATGGTCGAGCAGGAACGCGTACTCGGGACGCCACGAGAGCTCCACCTGGTCGCCGACCCGGAACAGCCGCCGGCGGCCGGTGTTCTGCTCGAACACCTGGAGCTCCTGGCCCCACGGCATCTTGACCAGGTACTGCGTGCTCACCCCGACGAAGCTCACGTCGGTGACCACGCCGCCCGGGATCGTGTTGCCGGGGGCGTCGAGCGCCTCGCCCACGTCGCCGATCAGCACCTTCTCGGGGCGGATGCCGACCCAGCCCTGCCCCGACTCGGTGTGAGCGCGCCCGCGCAGGACCGAGACCGTGATGCCGTGCATGTCGACCGTGGTCATCTCCGCGCCCTGCGACGCGATCGTGCCCTCGATCAGGTTCGACTGACCCAGGAAGTTCGCCACGAACGTCGTCCGCGGGTTCTCGTAGAGCTCGTCCGGGGCGCCCATCTGCTCGATCACCCCGGCGTTCATCACCGCGATCGTGTCGGCCATGGTCATGGCCTCCTCCTGGTCGTGGGTGACGTGGATGAACGTGATGCCGACCTCGGTCTGGATCCGCTTCAGCTCGATCTGCATCTGCCGGCGCAGCTTGAGGTCGAGCGCGCCGAGCGGCTCGTCGAGCAGCAGCAGCTCGGGCTTGTTGATGAGGGCCCGCGCCAGCGCGACGCGCTGCTGCTGACCGCCGGAGAGCTGGGCGGGCCGCTTGCGCGTCTGGCTGGTCAGCTCGACCAGCTCGAGCATGCGGTGCACCTCCGCGTCCACCCCGTCGGCCCTGCGGCGGCGCGGCCCGAAGGCGACGTTCTCGAAGATGTCGAGGTGCGGGAACAGCGCGTAGTTCTGGAAGACGGTGTTCACCGGCCGCCGGTAGGGCTTCTCGTAGGTGATGTCCTTGCCCCCGAGCCGGATGGTTCCCGAGGTCGGTGTCTCCAGACCCGCGACCATCCGCAAGGTCGTCGTCTTCCCGCAGCCGGAGGGACCCAGGAGCGCGAAGAAGGAGCCGCTCGGCACGTCGAGGTCCAGGCGGTCGACGGCGGTGAAGGCCCCGAACTCCTTGGTCAGCTCCCGCAGCTCGAGACCACCAGTGGGGGTCTCTCCGTCCGACGGGCTGGCCGTCTCGGTCTCAGCCAGATGTGACATCGGACCAGTCCCTTTCGTAGGCGATCTCCTGCTGGTCGTTCAGCGCCATGAAGCCCCAGGTGCTGGCCAGCATCTCGTCGGTGGGGAAGATCAGGGGACTCTTGGCAGCGGGCTTGTCGAGCTTGAGCATCTCCTCCTGCGCACCCTCGACCGGACAGATGTAGTAGTTCCAGTCGGCGAGCTTCGCCGCGACGGCCGGCTCGTAGTAGTAGTTGATCCACTCCTCGGCGTTCGACTGGTGGGTCGCGAGGTTGGGGATGATCATGTTGTCGGCCCAGAGGGCGAGCCCCTCCTCCGGAGTGACGAACTGGATGTCCGGGTTGTCCTGCTGGGCGATGATCACGTCACCCGACCAGGCCTCGCAGGCCAGTGTGTTCCCGGAGGCCAGGTCGTTGAGGTAGTCGTTGCCGTTGAACGACCGGATCTGCCCCGCGGAGACGGCCTTGTGCAGCGAGTCGATGGCGTTCTGCCACTGGGTGTCGGTGAACTTCTCCGGGTCGGCTCCCACCGTGCGGAGCATGAAGCCCATGGTGTCGCGCATCTCGGTCAGGAGGGTGATGCGTCCCTTGAGGTCGGAGCGGGTGAGCAGCTCGGTGAAGCTCTTGACCTCGGTCGTGTTCTTGCGGTTGTAGGCGATCCCGGTCAGTCCGCTCTGCCACGGGGCGTGGTACTTCTCCTTCGGGTCCCAGGGCTTGTTGCGGAGTCGCGGGATGAGGTTCTTGTGGAGGTTCGGCACCTTGCTGGCGTCCAGCGGCTGGATCCAGCCCAGCCCGATCATCCGGGCCGCCATCCAGTCCGTCATCACGATCATGTCGCGCTTGATCGGCTCGCAGGCCGCGAGCTGGTTCTTCACCTTGGCGTAGAACTCGGCGTTGTCGTTGATGTCGTCGGTGTAGCTGACCGAGATCCCGGTCCGCTGCTGGAAGACCGACACCGTCGAGTCCGGCTTGTGGATCGGGTCGATGTACGCCGGCCAGTTCGAGATGACCAGGCTCTTGTCGGTGGCCGACACGTCGGCGGCCTTGCACGTCGCGGGATCCTGCTGCGCACCGGACACGGAGAAGAACGGGAGCTTCAGCGCGGCCAGGCTCGCACCGACGAACGCCACCCCTCCTGCTCCGCGAAGCACGGTGCGTCGCGAGAGGCCCGCCCCACCGGGTCCTGCGGCCATCTGCCCTCCTAGCTCCCGACCGGTTCGGATCGTGTCATGCAGCCCGGGTCGCGACAAGGGATTCCGCAGACCAATTACCGTCGTACGACGAAATCCGATGTCTTCGCGATGCTGGACCGGTGCTGATGCGCCTGTCAGCATAGGGCGGGTGACGAAGAAGCAGCCTCGGGCGACGCTGGACGACGTGTCCAAAGCCATCATCGAGCAGCTCCAGGCCGACGGTCGACGCTCGTACGCCGCCATCGGCAAGGTGGTCGGGCTGTCCGAGGCCGCGGTGCGACAGCGCGTGCAGCGGCTGATCGACGCCGGCATCATGCAGGTGGTCGCCGTCACCGACCCGCTCGAGCTCGGCTTCGCCCGCCAGGCGATGGTGGGCGTCCGCGTGAACGGACCCATGGAACCCGTCGCCGACGCCCTGGCCGACCTCGAGGAGGTCGACTACGTCGTGATCACCGCGGGTGTCTACGACCTGCTGGTCGAGGTCGTCTGCGAGAGTGACGAGCACCTGCTCGAGGTGATCTCCGGCAAGATCCGCCGGATCTCCGGCGTCGTCGGCACCGAGACGTTCATGTACCTCAAGCTCCGCAAGCAGACCTACTCGTGGGGTGTCCGCTGAGCGGCCCCGACGACAGCAACGCCCGCACCGACTACCGCCGACTCAGCCTCTGGCACGAGACCGCTCCGGACGACTGGTCACCGCGACCGTCCCTCCCGGGCGACCGGGACGCGGACGTCGCCATCGTCGGTGCCGGCTTCACCGGTCTGTGGACGGCGTACTACCTCGCCCGCGCCGAGCCGTCACTGCGGATCGCCGTGGTGGAGGCCGAGACGGCGGGTTTCGGGGCGAGCGGCCGCAACGGCGGCTGGGCGTCGGCGCTCTTCCCCTCCTCGCACGCGTCGGTGGCGAAGCGCTCCAGCCGAGCCGGCGCACTGGCGCAGCACGCGGCCATGCGCAGCAGCGTCGACGAGGTGCTGCGGGCCGCCGCCGAGGAGGGCATCGACGCGCAGGCCGCCAAGGGCGGGACGATCGTGCTCGCGCGGAGCCGGTCGCAGTGGACCCGGGCTCGGGCCGAGGTGGACGACGCGCGCGCCTGGGGGCTCGGTGAGGACGACCTGCGACTCCTCGACCCCGCGGAGGCGACCGCCGTGCTGGCCGCCACCCGCGTGCTCGGCGCGACGTACACCCCGGACTGCGCCGCGATCCATCCGGCGCGGCTCGTGCGCGGCCTGGCCGACGCCGTCGTACGTCGTGGTGTCGCGGTCTACGAGCAGACCCCCGCCACCGCGATCGCGCCGGGACGCCTGACGACCCGGCACGGGACCGTGCGTGCCGAGCACGTGATCCGGGCGACCGAGGGCTACACGCGCTCGTTGGCGGGCGAGCGCCGGCGGCTGATCCCGGTCTACTCCCTGATCATCGCCACCGAACCGCTGTCCGCCGAGGTGTGGGAGCAGATCGGGCTGCGCCGGCGCGAGACGTTCAGCGACCACCGGCACCTGATCATCTACGGCCAGCGCACCGCCGACGACCGGCTCGTCTTCGGCGGCCGCGGCGCGCCGTACCACTTCGGCTCGCGGATCCGCGACTCCTACGACCGGGTGCCGAGAGTGTTCGAGGACCTGCACACGACGCTGGTCGACCTGTTCCCCGTCGTCAAGGACGCGGCGATCACCCACCGCTGGGGTGGTGCCCTCGGCATCTCCCGCGACTGGACGGCGTCCGTGGGCCACGACCGGGCGACCGGTCTGGGCTGGGCCGGGGGCTACGTCGGCGACGGCGTGACCACCACGAACCTCGCCGGGCGGACCCTCGCCGACCTGGTGCTCGGCCACGACACCGAGCTCACCCGGCTCCCCTGGGTGGGGCACCGGTCACGCTCCTGGGAGCCCGAGCCGCTGCGGTGGCTGGGCATCAACGCCGGCCTGCGCGGGATGACCTGGGCAGATCACGAGGAGGAGCGGACCGGTCGTCAGAGCGTGCTCGCCAAGGTGGTCTCGCCGTTCGTCCACTGAGGCCCGTCAGAGCCCGTTGGCCGCGGTCTCCGCCGGACGACCGGACTGCCGCACCCAGGTGTCGAAGAACGCGGTGAGGTCCTGCCCGCTCAGCTGCTCGGCCAGTGCCTCGAAGGCCGAGGTGGTGCCGTGACCGTGCCGGTGCCGGGCCGTCCAGCTGCGGAGCAGCCGGGCGAACGTCTGGCTGCCGATGCGGTTGCGCAGGGCGGCCAGGGTCATCGCGCCCCGCTGGTAGACCGGCCAGTCGAAGAGGTCGCCGGGCCCCGGGTCGGCGACGACCAGGTCCCAGAACGATCCGGCCGGCGTCGCGTCGTACGCCTCGTGCAGCCAGCGCGACGTCGTCGGGCCGCCGTGACCCTCGGTCCACCGCTGCTCCATGTACGTGGCGAAGCCCTCGTTGAGCCAGACGTCGGCCCAGTGGTGCACCGAGACGGAGTCGCCGAACCACTGGTGGGCGAGCTCGTGGACCATCAGCAGGCGCGAGACCGCCACCGGGTAGACCGGACGTGTCTGGTTCTCCAGGGAGAAGCCGGGGTCGAGCGCGGTCACGACGCCACCGGTCCGCGCGAACGCGTAGGGGCCCACCTGGTGCTGGAGCCAGGCCACGATCCCGGGGGTGCGGCGTAGGCCGCGCATCGCCGCCTCGCGCCGACCGGGCCCGAGGTGCTTCGACACCGCGAGGTAGTACGGCAGGTGGTGCGACGTGCCCCGGCGGATCTCGAAGCGCCCCGCCACGAAGAACGCGAGGTACGTCGCCATCGGCCCGCCGCCGCTCCAGTGGTACGTCGCGCGCCGACCGTGCGGGCGTACCTCGACGAGCCGGCCGTTGGACACGACCTGCTTCGACGACGGGACGGTGATGTGGACGTCCATCCGCGCCTTGTCGAGCGGGTGGTCGTTGGCCGGGAACCACCACGGCGCCATGTGCGGCTCGTTGACCGCCTCGACCTCGCCCCGGCCCGCGACCCAGTTGCTCTCCCCCGCGTAGCTGACGCGGGAGGGGTGCCCGGCGTAGTGCACGGTGACCCGGACCGTCCTGCCGCTCGGCAGGGGATGCCGGGGCCGGATCCGGAGCTCGTGGTGGTCGGGGCGGCTGAACGTCGCCCGACCGGTCGACAGGTGCACCGCCGACACGGGCAGGAGGAAGTCGAGGTCGAACGAGCGCAGGCGTGCGGTCGTGCGCAGGGTGAGCCGCGTCCATCCGGAGAGTCGCCCGGTGAAGCGGTAGCTGTCGTGGACCTCGTAGGACCGGACGTCGATGCCGCCGTTGCCGTCCTCGGGGAAGTAGGGGTCGCCGACACCCGCCGCGCCGGCCACGGGGGACGAGCCCGCCGCCGCGACCGCGTCGTTCGACGCCGACTGACGCACCGCCGATCCACCCGCGACGAGCCCGAGGGCGGCCAGCACGGTGACGAGGCGGGTGAGCACGGCTGCAACCTAGCCGGAGCCGGCCGCGAGCGACCGGCCGAGGCGCGAACCGATACCGGATCGGTAAATCACGGTTGCGGTTGGGTCCCGGTCCCTGTCACACTCGTCCCCGCCCGGCGTCCGGCCGGTGCCCGAGTGAGAGGAGGCGTCATGACGACCGAAGCCTTCGGCATGTCCACCGCCGTTCACTCTCACGTCTGGAGCACCACCACCGATGCATTCGGAGCACTACACCGAGCGCGCTGACGCGTTCGACGACCTCTTCACCGACAGCTACACCCACGTCGACCCGCTGAGCGGGATCGATCCGTCGTTCGTGTTCGACTTCACCGAGTACGACGACCTCGACGACGGCCAGCGCTGGTCCACCTGGATGAGCGTCGAGCCGCTGCAGCGCGGGCCCGAGCCACGCCCCGACTGGGTGGTCACCTCGCAAGGGGCGATCGACACCGAGCTCGGCATCCTGAAGACCGGCAAGGAGGCCGACGTCTATCTGGTCGAGCGGGCCGACCCGCTCGACCCCGACAACGGCGTCGTGATGGCCGCGAAGCGCTACCGCGCGCCCGAGCACCGCACCTTCCACCGGTCCGCGTCGTACACCGAGGGGCGCTCGATGAAGCGATCGCGCGACAACCGCGCCCTGAAGCGGAAGAGCACCTTCGGTCGCGAGGTCGCGGCCGGCGAGTGGGCGGTCTCCGAGTGGGGCGCCCTGGTCCGGCTGTGGCAGCTCGGCCTCCCGGTCCCCTACCCGGTGCAGATCGACGGCATGGAGATCCTGATGGAGTGGATCACCCACGACGGGGAGACGGCTCCGCGGCTGGCTCAGACCCGACCGGCCCCGGAGCTGCTGGCGTCGTACTTCGACCAGCTGCGCGATGCGCTGGCGACCCTGGTGCAGGCCGGACTCGTGCACGGCGACCTCTCCGCGTACAACATCCTGGCGGCCGGCCCACGGCTCGTGATCATCGACCTGCCCCAGGTCGTCGACCTGGTCGGGAACGCCAACGGGATGGACTACCTGCTGCGCGACTGCGCCAACATCTGCGGCTGGTTCCGCGGCAAGGGGCTCGAGGTCGACGAGCAGGAGCTCTTCGGCGAGCTGATGGCGCACGCCTTCTGACCGCCGGGGGTGCGCCTGCGAACCCGGTGCCGGTGCCTGACGCGGCAGCCACTCGTCACCCGACCACCTAGAGTCGGGCCGTGCGCAAGCTCCGCGGGCGATCGATCAAGGTCCGCCCGATCGCCGAGGCGCCGCGGGTGGACTGCGGCGACGCCCCGGTCGATCCCTACCGGCGGTCGCTCTACTCACCGGCCGAGCTGTACGACGTGGGTCCGTACACCGCATCCCTCGACGCCCGCACCTACGCCTGGTTCCAGACGAGCCCGACCCCGCAGGCGACCCTCGCCCAGGCGCTGCACGACCACGCGATCGACGAGGCGCTCACCGCATGGGTCGCCGGCCGCAGGCTGGTCGGCGTCATGGGCGGGCACGACCTGGACCGCTCGTCGGCCCGGTACGCCGACGCGGCGCGCCTCGGCTGGATGCTCGGCCGGCAGCACGTGGTCGCCACGGGCGGCGGACCGGGTGCGATGGAGGCCGCCAACCTCGGCGGGTTCCTCGCGGGCTCCTCCCGGGACGACCTGGCGGTCACGGTCGCCTCCTTGGCCGCGGTGCCGTCCGTTCATCCGTCGGTGGACCAGTGGGCGGCGAAGGCGATGACGGTCATCGACGGTGTCGCCGGACGCGACAGCCTCGGCATCCCCACATGGTTCTACGGACACGAGCCGCCCAACCTCTTCGCCACGGCGATCGCGAAGTACTTCCGCAACGCCACCCGGGAGGCGATCCTGCTCCAGGTCTGCGACGCGGGGATCGTGTTCCTGCCGGGCGCGGGCGGCACGGTGCAGGAGATCTTCCAGGACGCCTGCGAGAACTACTACGCCGCCCCGGAGTCGGTGGCACCCATGGTCCTGGTCGGTACGACGTACTGGACCGAGACCCTGCCTGCCTGGCCGTTGCTCCGTGCCCTGGCTCGGGGGCGTGCGATGGAGTCGCACGTCCACCTGGTCGAGACCGTCGACCAGGCCGCCGAGCTCTTCTGACCCCTTCAGACCTCGGTCGCGGCGAGCTGGCCGCAGGCGCCGTCGATCTCGCGGCCGCGGGTGTCGCGGACCGTGGTCGGGATGCCGCGGGCCTCGAGGCGGCGGACGAACTCGCGCTCGTCCGCTGGGTCGGAGGCGGTCCACCTGGAGCCGGGCGTGGGGTTGAGCGGGATCAGGTTGACGTGCACCCAGCCCCAGTCGCCGCGGGCGAGCAGCACGTCGGCCAGCAGGTCGGCCCGCCAGGCCTGGTCGTTGATGCCGCGCATCATGGCGTACTCGATCGAGACGCGACGCTTGGTGACCCGCGCGTAGTGCCAGGCCGCGTCGACGGTCTGGTCCACCGAGTACCGGGTGTTGATCGGGACCAGCTCGTTGCGCAGCTCGTCGTCCGGAGCATGCAGCGACAGGGCGAGCGTGACCGGGATCCCGAGCTCGGCCAGCTGGTTGATGCGCGGCACCAGTCCGACCGTCGACACGGTCACCCCCCGGGCACTCATCCCGAGCCCGGACGGTGCGGGCTCGGTGAGACGGCGTACGGCGCCGACCACCGCCCGGTAGTTGGCCAGCGGCTCGCCCATGCCCATGAACACGACGTTCGAGACGCGCGCAGGACCTCCGGGCACCTCCCCCCGGGCCAGCGACCGAGCTCCGGCGACGACCTGCTCGACGATCTCGGCGGTCGACATGTTGCGCTGGAGACCTCCCTGGCCGGTGGCGCAGAAGGGGCAGGCCATGCCGCAGCCGGCCTGCGACGAGACGCACATCGTCACCCGGTCGGGGTAGCGCATCAGCACCGACTCGACGAGGGCGTTGTCGAACAGCCGCCACAGGGTCTTCCGGGTGGTGCCGCGGTCGGCCTCGAGCGTGCGGATCGGCGTCATCAGCGTGGGCAGGAACGCCGACACCAGCTCGTCGCGCTGCAGTGCCGGCAGGTCGGTCATCTCGGCCGGGTCGTCGACGAGCCGGTCGAAGTAGTGGGTGGAGACCTGCTTCGCGCGGAACGCCGGCACCCCCAGCTCCGCGGCGTACGCCGTCCGCTCGTCCAGTGAGAGGTCGGCGAGGTGCCGCGGCGGCTTCGTGCGACCACGGGGCTCGGCCAGCACCAACGGCAGTGCCCGTGGCGCGGAGTCGGACGAGGTCATCGGCCGATCATCGCAGCCGGCACCGGCCCGGCCGAAACCGGGACGACTTGAGCGTCAGCAATCTGATAGTTACTATCATTTTGTAGTTGCTATCTTTTCAGTCTCACTCTCGGAAGGAACCGAGCATGACCCGCTCCCCACACGCCCGCTGGTGGGCCATGGGCGCGACCGCCCTCACCCTGTTGGTGGTCGGGCTCGACATGACGGTCCTCAACGTCGCCCTGCCCACGATCGCGGTCGACCTGCAGGCCTCGAGCTCGCAGCTCCAGTGGTTCGTGGACGCCTACACGTTGGTGATGTCGGCGATGCTGCTGCCCGCCGGGATGCTGGGCGACCGCTACGGCCGCAAGCGACTGACGCTGGCCTCCCTCGTGGTGTTCGGCACCGGCTCCTTGTGGTGCGCGTACGCCGGATCCGCGGCCAGCCTGATCGCCGCGCGTGCGCTGCTCGGTCTCGGGTCGGCGGTGCTGATCCCCCTCGCCATGTCGGCGGCGGTCGTGCTGTTCGAGCCCGAGGAGCGTCCCCGCGCGGTGATGGTCCTCGGACTCTCGACGATGGTCGGCCTCCCGCTCGGGCCGATCCTGGCCGGCGTCCTGCTCGAGCACTTCTGGTGGGGATCGGTGTTCCTGATCAACGTCCCGGTCGTCGCCTTCGCTGTGGCTGCGGTCGCGATCTGCATGCCCGAGACCCGCGGCGAGCGCGACCGCCCGATCGACTGGATCGGTGTCGTGGCCTCCGGGCTCGGCCTGCTCGGGGTGACCTACGGCGTCATCGAGGGACCCGATCGCGGGTGGACCGACCCCCTGACCCTGGCCTCGCTGGTGGGTGGCGCGGCGGTGCTGGTCGCCTTCCTGGTCTGGGAGCGGCGCCAGCGGCGCGCCGTACCCGTGTTCGACCACGCCGTCTGGGCGGACCCGACGTTCCGCTGGGGAGCCGTGGGCGCCACCGTGGCCAGCCTGGCGATGTTCGGCCTGATGTTCGTCACCCCGCAGTACTTCCACGCCGTCCTCGGCAGTGACGCGCTCGGCACGGGACTGCGGACCCTGCCGATGGTGGGGGGTCTGCTGGTGAGCATGCGCGGCTCGATGGTCCTGCTGAGGCGCGTCCGACCGCGGACGCTCGCCAGCGCCGGCTTCGCGCTGACCGCCGTCGGCCTGGCCCTCGGCGCCACCACGGACGTGGGCAGCGGCTTCGCCCGCTGCGCGGTGTGGACCGCGGTGGTCGGGCTCGGCTTCGGCGCGGCGCTGTTCGCCGCGCAGAACCAGGCACTGATGACGCTGCCGCGCCAGCGCGCCGCCTCGGGGTCGGCGCTGATCCAGGCGATGCGACAGGGCGGCAGCGTGCTGGGCATCGCGGTGCTGGGCGCGATCCTGAACGGCGGGTACCGCTCGCGGGTGGGTGACCTCTCCGTTCCGGACGGCGCGCGGACCGCCGTCGCCGACTCACCGCAGAGTGGGATCACGATCGCGGAGCGCCTCGGTGACGCGAGCCTGACCCACGGGGTGCAGGCCGCCTTCGTGCACGGCATGGACGCCACGCTGTGGGTGTCGGCGGCCGTGGCTGTGCTGGGGGCCCTCGCGATGTGGTGGCGACTCCCGGGCGACGTACCGGTCGCATCCCGGCCGGCGGCCGCGCATGCCGCAGAATCTGATCATGCCCTCGCCAGCGACTCCTCCGCCCGGGTCTGACGTGCCCCCACTCGGTCTGCGGGAGCGGAAGAAGGCGCGCACGAAGGCGGAGATCCAGAGACAGGCGCTGCGGCTGTTCAACGAGCAGGGGTACGCCGAGACGTCCGTCGAGCAGATCGCCGCGGCGGCCGAAGTCTCGCCGAGCACGTTCTTCCGGTACTACCCGACCAAGGAGGACGTCGTGCTGGCGGACTTCCTCGACCAGCGGACCATGCACCTGCTGATCGGCGCCCCGGCCGACCTGGGGCCGCTCGCCGCGCTCCGGCACGCGGTGGTGGAGGGGATGGCGACCCTGCCGGCGGAGGACCTGGAGCTCGAGACCCTGCGCAACCGGCTGATCCGGACCATCCCCGAGCTGCGCCGCGGCATGATCGCCGAGATGACGCGACCGATCGCTCTCCTGGCCGAGGCTCTCGAGCGGCGTCTCGGTCGCGAACGGGGCGATCCGGACGTGCGGATGTTCGCGGCGGCCGCGATCGGCGCCCTGCTCACCATCGCCGACCACGAGGACGGCGAGGTGCTCGCGCACCCCGACGTCTCGGACATCACCGACCGTCTGGACGAGGCGATCGCCCGGCTGCAGCGGATGCTCGTGCTGCCGGGCCTCGACCCACCGGCTCAGTAGCCGCCGTTCCCGTACGGCGCCGGGCCACCGGACGAGCTGGTGCCGCTCGTCGGCGAGCTCGACCCGGCGGGCTTGGTGACCGCCTTGCCGGACGGCGAGACGGCGTACCAGGTCCCGCCGAACTCCTGCAGTCCCTCGCCGTTGACGTCCCCCGGACCATGGTCACCGCTGTAGGTGTAGACCGGTTGTCCCGCCACGGTCGCGGTCATCGTGCCGTCCGGGGTCTTGGTCGAGCTCACCGGGACGTTGAGCTTGCTGTGGCCGGGCGCGGTCGCCGGCCAGAACGCGAGGCAGTCCCCACCGCAGGTCGACACGTTGCGACTGTCTCCGGTGAGCAGGTACACGGTGCGTCCTGCGCCGTCCACGAGGACCGTGCCGAACGACGTGGAAGCGGCGTGGAGGCCGGCGCCCGGCGCGGGGCCGGTGCCCTGGCTCCCGGCGGTGGTACCGGACGCCGCGCCGCTGCCGCAGGCGCTCAGGGTCAGGACCGAGGCGGCCGCGAGGCCGGCGAGTGGAACTAGCTTCATGATCTCTTCTCCTCCATGCGTGGTCATGGAGAAGTACGACGACGCGACGCCGCGGCGTTCGGTGGTCCGGCTGTGAAGGTGCTGAGAAACCGAGCGCGACCCTTGCTGCTCAGCCGTCGAGCGCGACCATCGCCCAGATCACCAGGGTCGCCGTCGCGCCGATCACCACTGCCGTGAGCACCACGCCCAGCAGCATGAACTGGGCGAAGCGCCGCGTCTTGCGCGGGATGAGCATCGCCAGTGGCACGACCAGGGCGACGATCACGAGCGGGAAGAGGCGCTTCGCCGCCTCGTCGCTGAGCAGCAGGCCGAGCAGCGTGGCGTACAGGCCGGGCACGATGATCACGTAGGCGACCCCGCTGAAGAAGCCGACCAGGCTCGCGAAGGTGGGATGCGACCGATGCCACCAGCTGGGGTCGGGAGCGGGCTCCTCGTCGACGGTCGGCGTCCCGCTCTCGGTCATGGAGCCAGCATGTCACCCGAGCGTTCGTCCACCGAGCATTGAGCCAGGTCGGGCATCGCGAGGCGCGCCCACCACTCCAGGTCCGGTGCCTCTCCCGAGAGCGCGGACCGCAGCACGGTCCACGCGGTGCCGTGTCCGACGAGGACGACGTCGTGGTCCGGATGCCGGTCCAGGATGGCTGAGGTCGCGGCCACGACCCGGCGTCGGGTGTCGGCCAGCGGCTCCCACCCGTCGTGGGCCGACGTGTCGGGGCGGTCGAAGGCGCGGCGTACGACGGACTCGAAGTCGTCGACCCAGTCGGAGGTGCGCCGCTCGTGCTCGCGGAGGTCCGGGACGACCTCGACGGGCCGGTCGGTGAGCAGCTGGGCGGTGGCGAGTGCCTTCGGCTCCGGCGACGAGTACCACGCGGCGTGCTCGGGCAGCCGCGGACGCAGGGCGCGGACGTCGTCGGCGTACGCCGGGTCGAGCGGCCACTCGTGCGCCGGCCTGGCCCGGTCGATCAGCGGCCGACCGTGCCGCACGAGGTACAGCACGCGAGACCGCGTCACAGGTTGGGCTGGCTGGATCCGTTGAGGGCCGGCGAGCCGCCCGTCTGGACCGGGATGCCGTCGACGGCCGAACCGTACTCCGGCGAGTACTTCGGGTTGTGCCGGAACGCGTCGATGAACTGCTGCAGCCGCGGGTCGGTCGGTGACTGCACCTTGAGCTGGTAGCCCCAGGAGCTGATCACGATCGGGGCCGGCAGGTCGTTGTCGGCCCACGGCGAGACGTCCATGAACCGGTTGGAGCGCCCGCCGTCCTGCGGTTCGGCGATCATCGACTGCTTCTTGAACAGGTCGACCAGGGCGGTGACGTCCGTGCTCGACAGGTCGGGCCGGTAGGTGATCCAGACGGCACCGTGCTCGAGGTTGTGCACGGCGCGCTCGGAGGGGATCGGCTCGGTGTAGACGCCGGCGTTCATCCAGACCGGGTTGTGCGGGCCGCCGACCGGCGGTGTGACGGCGTACGCGACCGGACCGTCCACGTGGTCGTGCGACAGCGCGTCGGGCCCGGCCTTCCCGGGGCCGGGGTAGTCGCCGGTGTTGTAGGCGACGACGCCCTTGATGCCGGTGGGATTGGTCACCGTGGACGGCTTGACCTGCGTGGTCGTCGCGCCGGTCGGGGTCGAGG
>Ga0207674_10001047_pt1 | contig 35996 bp, 22 predicted proteins | sample KBSCornC72_FD_184303 | JGI IMG/M metagenome (GOLD analysis project Ga0207674, IMG submission 184303) | Corn rhizosphere microbial communities from Kellogg Biological Station, Michigan, USA - KBS Corn C7-2 (SPAdes) (version 2) | ecosystem: Host-associated > Plants > Roots > Rhizosphere > Soil ... | reverse complement strand
ATCCGCCCAAATTGCAGTTCAAGAAAGAGCTTGCCGCCGAGATGATGCCTAAGAAATCCGCCTCAATGCGTGATCACCATGAACCACGCCGCCACGACGGGACCGACGGGCGGGCGGCCATTTGGGCCCGGCGGCGCGCCGGCGGGGGCGGGGCCGTACTCGGGCTGGAAGAGATACGCGTTATGCGTGACCGGGTCGACCGTGATCGTCTTCGCTCGCGGCATCGTCTGCACCGTGGCGACGACGCTGTACTTGTCGGGCGAATCCTGGTGCGCCACCGTCACGTTTCCATCCCGGCCCGCCGGGATGTAGATGAGCTTTTCCTTGGGATCCCAGCCGAGTGCGTCGACGCCGTCGCCGTTCGCGATGGTGGCGACGACCTTGCCCGTCTTCGGGTCGAGCACGACGGACGTCTTCCCGCATCCGGAGAAGATCCGGTCGTTCGCGCGGTCATACGCGATACCGGTCGGCCCTTCACACGGCGCGAGCGGCCAGGACGACTGCACCTTCATGGACTTCGCGTCGACCACCTGGATCGTGCTCTTGCCTTCGTTGTTGACGTACAGCGTTCCCTTCCCGTTGCTGGCGGCGCCCTCGGGTGAGTTGTCCTCGAGCTCCGCCTGCCCGACGATGTCTCCCGTGTTCGCGTCGAGCGCTACCACGGTGCCTATGGGCCGGCTGTGATTCGTGAGGATGATCCGATCCGTGTGGTCGTCGTACATGATGCCGTCGAGGCCACCGGTTTTGACCGGGATCTTCTTGATCACCGCGAGCGTCTTGAGATCGAACATCGTGACGGTGGAGTCGCCGCCGTTCGTGGTGAAACCACGGTTGTGCTTCGCGACGAGTCCAATGCCGTGCACGCGCGGCGTGTCGGGAATGTCGCCTAACACTCTGCCGCTCGCGCCGTCCACGACCATCACATGCGTGCCACGCGAGACGAACACACGGCCGGTACCCGGTTCGGCCGTCACGTAGTCGGTGCCGCCGTCGCCGCCGATCTCGAATCTCGTAACCTTGAAGGTCTGGGCCGGCGCGACCGACACATCGAGAGCCGAGGCCACGATGCACGCCGCTAGTAGTGACAGCAGTCGATTCATAGTCCAGTCTCGCGACAGGTGAGGTCAAGCTTTCACTCGGAACTGTGGAGCCTAGACCCGCCAACCTGAACGGTGACTTAACGCCAGTGCACTGACTCCCCTGTGAGCGCGATCATCGGCCGAACAACCGGGCGAATAACCCCGGTTTGGCTGGCGGTCGGGTGAGCGCCCACAATCGATGCGTTCCAAAACGTTGGATATTCGTCCTCGGGCCGTACATGCCCCAGGCGAAGCCGCTTCCCGGACGCGGATCGCGCAGGTCGGCGATGACAGCGTCGGGTGGCAGGTACTCGGCGAACTCACGGAGCGTCACGTCCGGAGAGGCAGCGCCAGTGCGCTGGTCGACGAGCGCGGAATGGTTGCTCCACAACGCGTGCACCACGGTCTCGTGGACGTGGTTGATGGGACTGCGCGCGTCGTCGGGCGGTACGGCCACGATGTCCTTCACGAACTGCTCGATCGACGAAGCCTGGTACGCGATGACCGCCGGATCGTGGCAGGCGTAGAACACCGGACCCCAGTCGGTTGCGCCGGGCAGGACGTCGAGAATCCAGTAATTCCCGAAGCCATCGTGCGCGATGGAGTACGGATGCGGGAACGCTTCGTCCAGACCGAAGCCTTCGAGGTCGAGGAGAGCGAAGGACTCGAGGGGGCCGTTCGCGAACCCGGTCGTGACCGCCAGCGCGGCGCGGATCTCGTCAGGCAGTGGCCCTGGCAGCTTCGCCTCGAGATCGCGGATCTGCTGATCGGTGGCCGGCGGGAGAAGCTCGAGGTGGGTAACCTCACCGTCGGTATCAACGAGGCGTTGTCCCGCGATCGACTTCAGCGTGTCAGCGAGCATGGTCTGTTTCCGATCGTGATCGTGCATCGGATGGCAAAACGCGAGCAGGGATCACCCTGCTCGCGTCCGCCTAACGTACCATCCCACCCGATTACTTCGCCAGATCCCCCACCGCGAACGCCAGCTTGTGCGCCTTCGGCTGATCGCCAGCCGAACGCGCCTCGGTGTGCAACTGCTGCGAGAGCTTCGTGAGCGCGTCCTTTCTCGCCTGTCCCGACAGCTTCTCCGCCGCGGCCAGCTCATTTCTCGTCGATGCGATCTTGTCGGCTGCGAGACCGTTGTTCCGCTCGAGCTGGTCGAGATACGCGCGCGCGAGCGCGAACGAGGGCGGCCACACGAACTTCGGCTGACCCTGCGTGTTGAAGTAGTCGAAGTGCACCGTCTTCGCCGCGTCGATCTCGTTCTTCGACACGAGCCCACTCGGCACGAGCTCGAAGACGTCCAGCCCGCGCGAGATCTCGGAGCTGAAGATGTAGCCGTTGTACCAGTACGCCGACCACGAGCCCGCGTCCACCAGCTTGGTCGCGTCCATCGGGCCGCGATCGAAGAACGCGATCTCCTTGGGGTTCGACGCGTCGGTCCAGTCGAAGACCGAGATCCCGCCCTGGTACCAGCCCTGCACCAGCACGTCGCGACCCGGGATCGGAATCAGCGACCCGTTGTGCGCGACGCAGTTCTCCTCCGACGTCTGGGCGGCCGGGAGCTTGTAGTAGCTCTTGAACGTCATCTGCTTGTTGTGGTCGAGCGTGAAGATCGCGTCGGCGCCCCACTCCGGCTTGTCCGTCGACCGGCAGCGTGGCTGGGTGCCGCCACCCCACTCGTCGGAGAACAGCACCTTCGTGCCGTCGTTGTTGAACGTGGCCGAGTGCCAGAAGGAGAAGTTGGAGTCGGCCACGGCACCAATGCGCACCGGGTTGCCCGGGTTGCTGATGTCGAGCAGGAGGCCGTAGCCGCCGCAGGCTCCGCCCGCGAGACCGATCGCCGGATAGACCGTGATGTCGTGGCACTGCGTGGGCGCGCCGCGGTTGGCGGCGGGCCGCGGCACATCCGGCTGGCCGGCCGCGCGCCGCGCCTTCGCGATGCTGTCACGGCGCGCAGCTGCCGCGCTGTCGAACGGCTCGGCGTGACGCGGCGGCGCCGTGAGGTCCTGGAAGATGCGCGGCGAGCTCACGATGTGCGCCTTCGTGGGATCCGCGAGCGGTACCTGAATGACCTCGATGCGGAAGAGCGCCGTGTTCGGGTCGTCGGCCAGGGGACCGCCGGTGCAGCCCTCCAGCTCGCGCGGCGAGCGCACGGGCGCGGATCCCGAGACGTACACGTAGACGTTCTCCTTGTCGTTAGGCGACACGACGACGGTGTGCGTGTGCGAACCGCGGCAGGTCTGCACGTTCGCGATGTACTTCGGCTTCGCGAGGTCGGTGATGTCGAAGATGCGGATACCGCGCAGGCGATCCTGGCTGACGGAGTCGGGCACACCCTGGAGTCCGCAGTCGAGTCGGCCCGTCGTCGCCTCGCCGGAGACGAACGCGAGATTCACCTTCGCGTCGCGATACACGGACACGTCGCTCTGCGATCCCGGGCAGACGTATGCTTCCTTGAGCGTGGGCTTCACGGGGTTGGAGACGTCCCACAGCTGATAACCGCTGTAGTTGCCCTGCATGACGTCGGTGCCGATGAACGCGAGGTCGGAGTTGATCAGGCGGCGATCGCCGGGCGTCGACAGGTTGAGGAAGTCCTTCGACGGCTTCGTCGTGGACACGAGCCGGAGATTCCACGCGGCAGTGCCGGCGTCGAACCAGCCGGCCTTGAGACCGACGCGCGGGTCGGGGTTCGGCTTCGTGGTGCTGACGGTCATGTTCGGCGAGGGCGCCGAGGAAGACGACGACTTGGCGGGGGCGCAGGCTGCCGCGGTTGCGGCGACGGCTAGTGAGAGAACAGAGAGATGTCTCACGGGGGGAATCGGGAATCGGGAATCGGGAAAAAGGCGAGTCGGTAGCTAACGACTTCAGGCTCGCGACTAACGACTAACGCTCAGCGACCGCCCATCGATTGAAGCATTTGTGTCATGCGATTCACTTCCGTGATCTGATCGACGTGCACGTCCGACGCGAACTTGAAGATGTCCTCGTCCTGCACGGCGCCCTGCGACGCGAACAGCGTTTCGACCATCTCGATTGCGCCGTTGTGGTGCTGGATCATGTCCGTGAGGAACAGGCGGTCCCAGTCAGCTCCCCGCGCCTTGTCAAGCTCCGTGAGCTGCTCCGGCGTGAGCATGCCGGGCATGAGCTTCATGTCCATGCCGGCCATCATCATGTGCGACGTGTCGCCGTCGGGCACGGGAAGCTTCCGCTCTCGCAGCCAGCGCTGCATAAACCTGATTTCGTCTCGCTGGGCCACGACGATGCGTTCGCACAACGCCTGAACCGATGCACTCGCGCCGTGGGACTGTGCCCACCCGGCCATGAGCACCGCCTGCGCGTGGTGTCCGATCATGCCCGAAACGAAGTCCACGTCGGCTTTCGTGAACGGCGCTATGCCGTTGTCGGCGGCCACGACCTCGGCCGGTGAGCGCGGGGCTTGAGTGACCGCGGACCCGAGGCCTGTGCTGGTCGCGGCGCGCGATGCTCCGCCGCACGCAGCGGCGACGACGGTCGCGGCGAGCAGCGCGAGCGCCGATCGCGCGCGAGGTACACTTGTCTTCATTCCAACTCCGTCGGTTGGGATCACGGTAGTGATACGCCGAGCGCCCGGAATCTGCTGGTGCTGCTTGGGGCGCGTCACCGGATTCGCACGTCGTCCCTACTCGAGGTCGGCAGTGAGCTCGCCGAGCAGGTCGCGTAATGCCGGTGAGGTCATTCCTTTTGATTCATGGCCGAAGTCGGCGCTCCGCGAACGGCGGCTCGTTGTCGGACTCGAGGAACGCGACGATCTCGCGCGCCGGCCGTTCGGGCGGCACGGCGACACCTCGGGCAGCGAAGTCGTGGAACATCTGTGCCCACGGGAACTCGTCGGCTGGACGGGTCCGAGCGTATCGCTGCATATCGGTGTCGACGACACCAGGCTCGTAACTCAGGATGGCAGCGTTGCGCCGCGGCCGCGCGGTCGGCGAAGGCGTATCCCACTCCCGGGCGAGCGACATCCCGGCCAGTCGCATCGCAGCCTTGGAGCTCCCGTACGCGGCGAGGCCGGCGAATCCAGTTGTGGCGGCACCCGATGAGACGTTCACGATCCTGAGCGGCGTGTCATCCAACGTCTTTCGGACCGCATAGCCCATGAGCCAGACCGGTGCGATCAGATTGACCGCATAGATGCGGGCGAGCTGACGCGGGTCCAGGCGAGCGACCGGCATGAGCCCTTCGGGCAACGCCGCGTTGTTCACGAGGCCAAGGCGACTCAAGGTCCGCACGTCGTGCAACGCCAACTGCGATTCCAACGACGTCGGGGCTTCGACGATCCCGGCCAGATCGTGCGCGACATGTCGATAGCGCTCGTGGGTGAACGGCGCTGGGCGTCGGGCGATGCCGATCACGGACCAGCCACGCTCGAGCAGCTGGCGTGCGACGGCCTCGCCAAGTCCGGTGCTCGTGCCGGTGACGATCGCGGTGCGTTCGGCGCTCATTGGGTTCGTTGGGGGTCAGAGTTCTAATTCATCATTCCAACGCCGACGGCGTTGGAATGATGAATTAGGACTCTGACCCCCGAAACATCAAATCAATGCGCCAGGACGTAGTCGCGCCCGCGAATCGCGACCAGGAGCGTCGGCACGACGTACAGCGTGATCGGCGTCGAGAGCGCGAGCCCGCCGATGACCGCCAGCGCGAGTGGCCGCTGCAGCTCGCTTCCGGCCCCGAGGCCTAACGCGAGCGGCAGGAGCCCGAACAGCGTGCACAGGGTGGTCATGAGAATCGGCCGAAGGCGAATTCGTGCCGCCTCACGGATGGCCTGTTCGAGCGCGAGACCGTCAGCCCGCATGCGGTGACGCGTGAAGTCGAGCAGGATGATCCCGTTCTTCACGATCAGCCCCACGAGCAGAATCAGCCCCATGAACGACGACACGTTGAGCGCCGTTCCGGTGATGAGGAGCAGCAACAGCGCGCCAACGAACGACAGCGGCGCCGCGAGCAAAATGACGAGCGGCTCCACGAACGACTGGAACTGCAGCACCATCACGCCGATCACGCTCGCCGCGGCCAGACCGAGCACGAGCAGCAGCGCGCGGAAGGCCTGACGCTGGCTCGCATACTGCCCACCGAGCTCCACGCGAACGCCGGCGGGCGGCGGGTTGTCCGCGAGCACCTTCCGCACATCGCCCATCACGGCGCCTAACGACCGATCGCTCAGGTCGGCGGTCATCACGATGAGCTGCTGCTGATTCTCGCGACGGAGCTCGCCGCGCGCCTCGCCAGGCGTGAACGTCGCGAGTGACGCGAGTGGAACCGTGGATTGCGTGGTGGGCGAATAGATGGGCAGCGAACCAAGCAGCCTCGGACTGAATCGGACCGAGTCGGGCGCACGAACGCGCACGCTTACCGAGCGATCATCGAGCCTCACCTCCCCCGCGGTTACGCCGAGGAGCGCACCGCTCACTTCGGCACTGACCTGGTCGGGCGTGAGTCCAACACGATTCGCCTCCGCGCCCGCGATCTCCATCGACAGCTCGGCACTGGGCTCGCTCACGCCGTTGAACAGGTCCTCGAGTCCTTCCACCGGCTCGAGCTTTTCGCCGAGCTTGGTCCCGTAGCCCTCGAGCTGCGCGAGGTCCTGCCCGAACAGCCGGATCTCGACGGGGCTCGCGTTGCCCGCGAGATCGTTGATGATGTCGGACAGGATCTGGACGAACTCGATGCGCATCCGCGGCACCGACCGTTCGATCTTCGTGCGGACCTCATCGATCACGTCGAAGATCGATCGATCCCGCTGTCCTTGCGGCTTCAGCCGCGCGACGATGTCACCGGTGTTCTGCTCCGTGGCGAAGAGACCGAGCTCCGCTCCAGTGCGCCGCGACGTGCCGGTGACCTCGGGCGTCGACGCGAGAATCTTCTCGACGATGTGCAACTGCCGGTCGGTTTCGGCCAGGGCGGTGCCGCCGGGCGTCGTGTAGTCCAGGACGAATGCCCCCTCATCCATTTCCGGGAGGAAGCCCGTTTCGACGAATTTGTAGGCGAGCACGCCAGCGCCGACGAGCACGAGGGCAACCATGGTCATCGGACGGGCGTGGTGGAGGATCGCGCCTAACGAGCGCTCGTAGCGGTCGGACGTCCGGTCGATCCAGCGGCCGAGGCGGGTCAGGATCCCCCTACCAGGTTCTGGCTGCGCATCCGCCGCCGTGAGGAACTGCTCGCTCAGCAGCGGGATGATCGAGAGCGCCAACACCAGCGACACCAGCACCGAGATCGTCAGCGTGATCGAGAGGGCGTGGAAGAACTGGCCTTCCACGCCCGTCAACAGACCGAGCGGCAAAAACACCACCACGGTCGTGATCGTCGACGTCGTCACCGGCCAGATGATCTCCTGCACGGCCTCGCGGATCGCCACGTCGCGGTCGGGGGTCAGATGCAGGTGGCGCACGATGTTCTCCGTGATGACCACCGCGTCGTCGATGACGAGGCCGATCGAGATGGCCATCGCGCCTAACGTCATCAGGTTGAACGTCTGCCCCACGAGCGACATCACGAATACCGTGATCGCCATCGTCAACGGGATGGACGAGGCGCTGATCGCGGTGATGCGGGCATGCCGGAGAAACAGGAGCAGCACGATGACCGCCAGTACCGCGCCGATCATCATCGCGTCGCGGACCGACTTCACCGCATCGCGAACGAGCGCGGCCTGGTCGTACACGGCCTTGATTCGGACGCCCGGCGGGAGTGCCGCGCGGAGGTTGCGAGCGATCGCCGCAATGCTGTCGGCGATGGCGACGGTATTGCCGCCGGGCTGTCGCGTGATGTTGAGCAGCGCCGCAGGCTTCCCGTCACCGGCAATGATGCGGACGTGATCCTCCGTCCCGGACGTCACCGTTGCGATGTCGCGAACACGGACGCCGTGCCCAACGACGACGTTCGCGACGTCATCCAGCGAATGAGCCTCGCCAGCCGAGACGATCAGATATTGCTTGTAGTTCTCGGGCATGCGCCCGACCGCCGTCACCGTCGTCGCCTGGCGGATGGCATCCGCGACGTCCTCGAACGTCAGCCGCTGCCCCGCGAGGCGCGCCGGATCCGCCACCACCTCGATCTCGCGCACGTCGCTGCCCTGCACATCCACGCGACCCACGCCCGGTACCCGCGAGATGATCGGCTTGATCTGATAACGCGCGATATCGTACAGCGTGGCGGGGTCGCCACCTTCGAGGTTGTACGAGATGATCGGAAACAGCGACGGGGTCTGTCGTTCGACCTCGACGTCGAGACCTTGCGGGAGATCGTTCGCGATCTGGTTCACGCGCGCCCGCACCTGCTGCAGCGCATCCACCATGTCGGTCCGTGGCGCGAACGTGATGTTCGTTTCGCTGCCGCCGCGAATCGCGCGAGACTGCACACGCGTGACACCCGGAACGATGCTGATCGCTTCCTCGACCGGCCTCGTTATGCTGAACAGCACCTGCCGCGCACCGAGCGACGTGCCGTTCACGACGACGGTGACGCGCGAGAACTCGAGCTCGGGATAGATGGCCGACGGCAACTGAAGCGCCGACCAGATCCCGGCCACGGTGAGCAGTACGACGGCCAGGTAGACGAAGCGGCGCTGCTGCCCGAGGATCGTGAACAGGGCCCGCCTGGAGCGTGGGCGGGCCGGTGTAGGTACGTCCCGAGCGTCGTCGAACGTGCCGCCGATCATGGATGCGACGCCGTCTCCGCCGGCGCTTTCCCCTTCGATGCGGGCGCCGTCGTCACCTTCACGCTGTCCTCGACGCCGTAGGCGCCGTAGGTCACGACGCGCTCGCCGCCCTTGAGCCCCTCCGTGATCTCGGCGGTCGAGTCAGTGCGCGCACCGATCGTCACGGGCTGCTCATGCACGATGTTTTCCGCATCGACAACGAAGACCTTGAATCCCTCGCCGTCGGGCACCAGCGCGGCGGCCGGGACCGCGATCGCATTCGGATGGATGCCGACGACGATCTGGCCGAAGATCGTCTCGCCGATGCGAAGTGGCCGGCGCGCGGCCGGCGCCCGCACGCGAACCGGCACTCCGCGCGTCGCGGAATCGACTGCTGCCGAAACCTGGGTGACCGTCCCGGTGCCTAACGCTTCGCCGCCCGCCTTCTGGCCCGCCGACAACGTGACCCCCGCGTTCGCCTTCACGCGCGCCGCTTCCGCCGGTGTCACCGTGAAGACGATGTCGAGCGCGCCGGGGTCTACCACCTCGACGAGCGGCTGGTTCACATCGACCGAGGCGCCGAGCACCGCCGTGAGGCGCGTGACCACGCCGGCAATCGGCGAGTGGAGGACGGCGAGCTGCAACGACCGCCGTGCGGCAATCGCCTCCGATCGCGCCTTCGCCACGTCCGAGGCAGCCTGCTCCACGTCCTTGCGCGGTGAAACGCCCTCACGATTCAGTCGCTCGGCGCGCTCGTACGCCTGCTGCGCAGCGGTCAACGCCGACTCCGCCGCCTGCGCCGATGCGTCGATAGCAGTGCGATCGAGCTCGACGAGCGGTTGACCGGCGCTGACTCTGGTCCCCTCACTCACGTAGACGCGGGACACGCGCGTCGCCGTCGGCGCGCCGAGCGATGCGACGTGACCTGGACGTCCGACGACCGTGCCGATCGTGCCGAGCGTTTCGGTGAACGGCTGCGCCTGAACGATCGCCGTCTGCACCGCGACGACCGGAGTGGGCTGTGACTCTTGGTCGCCTCCCTCCCCACCGCTGCACGCCGCGCCCAGTGCGGCCAGTGCACAGATCAGAATGCGACGCGAGGAAAGAGCGGTCATGGAGACGATTCGACGGTAAGCGTGCGGACGCGCAGCGCCGCGGTGGCGATCCATGCCGCGGCGAGGTGGTCGATGTACTGAGCGAGAATCTCGCGGGAGTTGCGCTGTGCCTCGATCGCCGTGGCCAGCGGCGCCGCTCCTTCACGATAGGCGGTGAGCGAGAGTGCGGCGACTCTGCCCGCACTCGCAACCAACGTTTGATCCCGCGCGACGTTGGCCAGCGCGATCGACCGTTCGCGGTCCGTGCGCGCGATGGCAGCGCGCGTCTCCAGCACTGCAACGTCACGTTCGGCCTGCGCGCGGAACTGCTCGGCCTCCGCAACCGCGATCTGCGCGCCGTTCCGGTTGAAGAGCGGGAATGGGATCGAGAAGCCGATCACGGGCAGCACGCCTGGCTCGTCGCCAGTGGGGTCGTGCATCTCGATGCCGGTGGTGAGCGCCGTGGACGCGAACAGGCTCCGCCGCTGCAGACGAACGCCGAGCGATGCGGACTGCAGCGCGGCTTCCGCCGCGGCGATCGGAAGTGGTTGACCCGTGCGCGCCACGATGGAATCCGACGGGGCGACGAGCGAGTCCGTGAGGACCACCATCGGTTCCGTTTCCGCGTGGCCGATCACCGTTTGGAGGTCGAGCAGCGCAGAGATCCACGTGAGCGAGTCGGCCGCGGCGGCGTTCGCCTGCTGGCCTGCGCTCACCGTAGCCAGCTCGACATCGAGATCGCTAGCGTCGCCGGCCTCACGTCGGGCGACGGCGATGCGGCGGAGGCTGTCGGAGTCGGCGGCGTTCCGGCGCGACAGCCGCAGCTTCTCCTGGGCAGCGATCGCGCGCGTGTAGGTGGTATCGGCATCGAGTGCCACCGCCGCGCGCTCGAATGCATAACGATAGCGCGCGGCGGTGCGCGTGGCTTCGGCGGCCGCGACGCGCGTCCCTCGCAGCCACGGGTAGTCGAACGGCACATCGACCGTGAAGTGATACTGCGGGGTCGACTTGGTGTACTGCGCGCTCAGGATCGGGTTCTCGAACGTTTTGGCGACCCGCCACTGGGCGAAAGCAGTCGCAGTGTCGGCGACGGCGAGCCTCAGACGACCGCCGCGTTCGATGGCGCTCGCGATCGCCGCCTGGCGCGTGAGGGCCGGCCCCTGCTGCGCACTCGCGGGGACAGCGACCGTCAGGCACGCCACGGCCAGGACGCGGCTACGAAATGGCACGGAGAGCCCGGGCAGACGTTAGGCGGTCGGCACCAGACGGCCGCGTTCGTCAGGCGAGACGCGAAGCGGCTCCTCCTGAGGCGGACGCGAGAGCGGCAGGGCGAGCAGGAACTCCGCCCCGCTGGCGCTGGACTTCACGAGCTCCAGCCTTCCCCCGTGCGCCTCGGCAATCCAGCGCCCGATGGCGAGCCCGAGACCGGCGCCGGCCGTCGCGTCGCCACTCGTCCGCGAGCGCGCCTTATCCGCACGGAAGAAGCGCTCGAAGATCTGCGATTGTGCCTCCGGCGGAATGCCAGCGCCCTCGTCGGTCACGGCCACGTGGTACTCGTGCGCGGTGCGCGTGAGCGCAAGCGTCACCGTGCCACCCGGCGGCGAGTGCTTGATCGCGTTGTCCAGCAGATTGAGAAGCACTCGACCGAGAAGATCCGCGTCGCCATCGTACGGCGAGTCTTCGAGCGGAAGGAGCTGGACGCGAACGTCGCGCTCGCGGGCGAGGCTCTGGACGGCACGGGCGGCTTCGTCGACGACGTCCTCGAGGTACAGCGGCTCGCGCCGCAGCGGCAGATGGCCGGCGTCCGCTCGCGCGAGAAGAAACAGGTCGTCCACGATTCGGCCGAGTCGCTGCGCCGAATCGCGCATGACCGAGACCGACTCGCGGTATTCGGCTTCCGTCCTCGTCGGCCGCGAGAGCGTGACATCCGCTTCGGTTCGGAGCACCGCCACTGGCGTGCGCAGCTCGTGCGACGCATCCGCCATGAATCGTCGCTGCTGCGCGAAGGCGCGCTCGAGTCGCTCGAGTAAGCCATTCACCACCTCGGCGAGCGCGGTGAGCTCGTCGCGCCGGCTCCCGACGGGCAGACGCTCGTTGAGATTCGAGGAGCTGATCTCGGCTGCGCGGGCGCTCATGGCGGCAACCGGCGAAAGGCTGCGCGTGGCGAGGAAGTACCCGCCTAACGCTGCGATCAGGAGCAGGAGCGGAATGGCGATCACATATGCCGTCGCGACGGCTTCCATCGTTTCGCTGTCATGGTGCAGCGGGTAGGCTGCCGCCACGAGATACGGCTTGCCGAATATCTCGACCGGCTCGGCGGCAACGCGGTAGGCGCGTTCGCCCTGCCCGAGCGAGAAGACGCTGTGTGAGGCGCTCACGTTCCGGTGCAGCTCGGCTCCCAGGCGAGCGAGATCGACCGGATGCTTCAACGCGTACCCGGCAGTCGTGTCCAACGAACCGGCCATGACGAGGACGCCAGACAGGTCATACACCGCGAGCCGGACGTCCCGGAACTGGACATCGTGCAGCGACGAAGTGATCGCCTCGGAGGTCGTCGGCTCTTCGAGCTGTTCGCTCGCCAGTTCCGTCGTGAACGCGCCGAGCGTTTCGTCGAGGAATGCGTCGGACCGATGCATCAGTGCGCGGTCCAGCACGAGGAACGACCCGCCGGCGAACGCCACGAGCGGCAGCCCCAGCACCAGGGTGTACCAGAGCGTGAGTCGTGCACGGAGCGACTGCGGCCAGAGCATCACGAGATCACCCGCGAACGTCGCGTGAGGAAACCACCGGCGACGGACCCGCCGCCGGCGCCGAGAGCATGTACCCGACGCCGCGTCGGGTGGAGATGAGCGCGACTCTCTCGCCACCGTCGATCTTGCGTCGCAATCGACTCACATAGACGTCGATCAGGTTCGAGAACGGATCGTGGTTGTCGTCCCACACATGTGCGTTGATCTCGGCGCGGGTGACGATGCGGCCTGCGTTGCGCACGAGGTGCTCGAGCAGCGCGTACTCCTTCGTGGTGAGGCTGATCTCGCGATTGCCGCGGCGGGCGGAGTGGCGCCGGGTATCGACGACGAGGTCGGCGACGGAGAGCGCGGCCGGAAGGACATCGCCCCGGCGCCTGACGAGTGCGCGGAGCCGCGCGAGGAGCTCGCCGAAGTCGAAGGGTTTGGTGACGTAGTCGTCGGCGCCGGCGTCGAGGCCGGTGATCTTGTCGTCGACGGCGTCGCGCGCCGTGAGCATTAGGATGGGCGCGTGGATGCCCTTGCGTCGGATCTGTCGGCAGACCTCGAGACCATCCATTTCGGGCAAGACGATGTCGAGGACAATCGCGTCGTACTCGTTGACCGCGGCGAGGAAGAGGGCTCTCGCACCGTCCGGGGCGTCGTCCACTGCATACGACGCCTCGCGAAGCCCCCGAGCGATCGATTCTCTTAGCTGTCGGTCATCTTCGGCGAGCAGAATCCGCACGGGGGCTCTCTACGGTTGGGTCGTAAAGTGTCGATTGGAATCAATATACGGGCAAACCTGACGCCAGTCTGAACAGCCGGCGACGGGGGACGGGCGACGGGCGACGGCCAAGATGCGAAAAACCTCCGGACGCTCATCGCAAATACGGCGGCCTCCCCACGGTTCTCGCTTTCTCCCCGTCGCCCGTCCCCCGTCGCCCGTCCGCGGCAGTCGTCGCCCCCCGGCCCGTCCGCCGATCAATAGGCCTGCACACGCGCCGGTGCAGCGAGCGGCGCGATCGTCCGAAGCGTTATGCGCAGCCGACGCACCGACACCGGCGTAAACACATCCAGCTTCCGATATCCGATCGTCGTCCCACGCGACAGCACCTGCCAGGCGCCAGACGCCGGCGCGCCCTCCACCGTGTATTGCGACACCACTTGTCCGTGCACGATCGGCTCGCGCAAGTCGACCAACGATACGCGGCGCTCGCCAGGCAATTCGACCTCGCACCCTATCGAGCCGTCGGCCGCCGTGCGCCACGCCAGCTTGCGACCCTTCAGGACATCGCCTCCCTGCCCCTCCCCCTCAATCAGCTTCGCCATGCCGCGTTTGATCTCCGGGAGTCGAGCGACGTCGGTCTCGTGGAGGAGCCCTGCGCGTGTCGGCGGTACGTTGAGCAGCAGCTTCGAGTTCCGTCCGACCGATGTGAGGTAGAGCTGAAGCAGATCGGCGCCGGATTTCACCTTCGAGTCCTCCGCCGGGTGGTAGAACCATCCCGGACGAATCGACACATCGGTTTCGCCCGGGCGCCACACCGTCCCGTTCGGGTCGCCGTTCTGCAGCGCGGCGATGATCCCCGGCCCATCAGCGCCCGGGTACGGCACGGCGTTCGGGTCCATCGTCGACCAGTTCGTCTCGCCCGCAGATCCTCGCTCGTTGCCGATCCACCGGACGTCCGGGCCTGCATCGGAGAACATTACCGCGTTAGGCTGCAGCCGCCTGACGAGCCCCCAGAAGCGAGGCCAGTCGTACACCTGCTTTCGGCCGCTCGGCCCCTCTCCATTCGCGCCGTCGAACCAGACCTCGTCGATCCGCCCGTAGCGGGTGAGCAGCTCCGTCAGCTGATCGCAGAAGAAATCGTTGTAGCGCGGCGAGTCGCCGTAGACGGGCGAGTTCCGGTCCCACGGCGAGCAATACAGCCCAGCCTTGAGTCCCTCGGCGCGACAGGCGTCGACGAACTCGCGCACCACGTCTCCGTTCCCGCCGCGGAACGGGCTCGCTGCCACCGTGTGCTTCGTGACCCCCGACGGCCAGAGACAGAATCCGTCATGGTGCTTGGCCGTGAGGATCATCATGCGGAAGCCAGCGCTCCTCGCGGCGCGCGCCCACTGCCTGGCATCGAGCGCCGAGGGCGCGAAGATGCCCGGATCTTCTTTTCCGTCGCCCCACTCGCGGTCCGTGAACGTGTTGACGCCGAAGTGAAGGAAGAGGGCAAGCTCGTCTCGCTGCCACTCGAGCTGGGCGGGGGTCGGAACGGGGCGCACGGCCAGCGCCAGAAGCCGTTCGCCGCCTAACGTGCCGAGCGAGAGCCGGCCGGCGACGAGGCCCGAGAGGCCAAGTTGCGCGAACTCCCGTCGCGTTAGTGTCTCTCGGGTGAGGCAACGTGGCAGTTGGGTCATTGGACCGTGAGCTCCCCTCGCAGGCGGATGTCTTTCGACGAGCTGCCAACCATGATGCGAAACTCGCCCGGCTCCACGACCCACCGCATGTCGCGATCAAGCATCCGGAGCGCCTCGTTCGACAACGGGATCGAAACCGTTTTCGACTCCCCGGGCGCGAGGCGAACACGCGGGAAGCCGGCGAGCTGCATGACCGGCCGGGCGACTGACGCCAGCACGTCCCGAATGTACAGCTGAGCCACTTCGTCGCCAGCCACCTGGCCGGTGTTCTTCACCGCGAACAAGATGGCAGCCGAGCCGGTTGCGCCTAACGTCGCTGGCTGGATGACGAGGTTCGAGTAGTCGAACGGCGAACGCGGTCGGCGGTTGGCCGGCGCGCAAAGGTCGAGTGAAGACAGGCCCGGCGTTCACCGTCCGCAGCTTGAGCCGGGCAGGCGCTGATGCGATTCTCCGGTCGTGATCACGACCACCGCGTATCGAGTTGTCTACGACGCTGCGCAGCTTCGGTTCCCCGCCTGGCCGGTCGCGTCGGTCGGACTGGCCGTCGCGCTGGCTGGCGTCGGACTCGGCGCCTACCTGCGTCGCCGACGCGTCACGTCTGCCGCCGCGCGTACGGTGGTGACGAGCGCGATCATCTTCGGCGTGTCGTGGTCGCTGCTGGTCGGTGGTGGCCTGTACGCGCAGCATGGGCAGCTCCGAAGCGCGCTCGCCGACCGAAGCTTCGTAGCCGTTGAGGGTGTGGTCTACGATTCGCCGCAGGGCCCATCGAAGGACGTCGACGGCAAGAGCTGGGTGGTGGAGAGTGGAAGGACCGCGCACTGGTATCGCTACGACAGCTCACCGCTCGCGGTCGGCTATCGCCGCAGCGCTCCGGGAACTGGTGGCTTGCGCGACGGGGCGCGCGTGCGTATTGCGGACGTCGGAGGCCACATTGCTCGGCTCGAAGTTGAACAATGACAGAACAGGGGGACCATGCTACGATCCGTTGCCGGAGTCATCGGACTCGTATTCGCCGCTAGCCTCAATGCCCAAACACCGACGGGTGGCGTCGAGGGCGACTTCGAGATGCGCGACTTCAAGTTCTCCGACGGGTCCACGCTTCCCGTGCTGCGCATCCATTACACGACGCTCGGGCATCCGAAGAAGGACGCGCGCGGTGTCGTGCGAAACGCGGTGCTCATCCTGCACGGCACCACCGGCAACGGCCGCGGATTTCTCTCGCCCAACTTCGGTGGTGAGCTGTTTCAGTCGGGACAGCCGCTCGACACCGCGTCACACTTCATCATTCTCCCTGACGGCATCGGCACTGGCAAATCGACAAGGCCGAGCGAGGGGCTGCACGCGAAGTTCCCGCGGTATGGCTACGAGGACATGGTGACCGCGCAGTACCGGCTCGTGACCGAAGGGCTTGGCGTCAATCATCTGCTGCTGGTCATGGGGACATCGATGGGGGCGATGCACACGTGGATGTGGGGCGAGCGCTACCCCGATTTCATGGATGGCCTCGTGCCGCTCGCGAGCATCCCGACGCAGATCGCCGGCCGGAACCGGATGATGCGGGAGATCGTGAGCAAGGCAATTCGGGAAGACCCCGAGTGGAACGACGGCGAGTACACGAAGCCGCCGCGTGGCCTCATGACCGGCCTAACGATCCTCTGGATCATGACGTCGAGCCCCCTCACACAGCAGCGCGATGCGCCCACGCGCGATAGTGCGAACGCGATCATCGATCGCTACATGGACCAGCGCATGCGCACGACGGACGCGAACGATTTTCTCTACCAGTACGAGGCGTCGCGCGACTACGACCCATCGGTGGCGCTGGACAAGATCCAGGCGCCGCTCGTGGCCATCAATTCCGCCGACGACGAGGTCAACCCACCGGAGCTCGGCCTCATGGAGCGCCTCATGCCGCGCGTGAAGCATGGCAAGTACGTCCTCATTCCGTTGAGCAACCGCACACGCGGGCATGGGACGCATTCGCTGCCAGCGATCTGGAAGCCCTACCTCGTGGAGCTATTGAAGGAGATCGAGCACCAGTAGGCGGGCCGGACCTGTCTATATATGGTATGGTGGTGTGTGGCCCGGATGGCCGGAATTGGTAGTTGTGTCGCCGTCGCGCCAAGCCCAGTGTGTGCCATCCCGAGCGCAGAGGGGAGGTTGTCATCCCGAGCACAGCGAGGGATCGCGATTCTCCCGATTGAGGGCCCTCTACCGTGACACTCGCGATCCCTCGCCTGACGGCTCGGGATGACAACACGCCTGACGGCTCGGGATGACAACACGCCTGCCGGCTCGGGCTGCCTTCTCTCTTACCATGCCAATGCGCGCGCTACTCTCTGCTTTCGTCGTCGGCCTGATCGCCGGGCCTATCTCGGCCCAAGCCCCGCACCGCACCGCCACCCGTTCGGCGATCTCGGCCGACGACCTCCGCGCACGCCTTTTCCTCATCGCGCACGACTCGATGATGGGCAGGCAGCCGGGCGAAGCCGGGAACTACAAGACGGCGGAGTACGTCGCCGGCGAGTTCAAGCGGCTGGGCCTCGAGCCGGCCGGGGAGAACGGCACCTACTTCCAGACCGTGCCGTTCGTCCTCATGGCGGCCGACACGGGCTCGTTCCTCGAGGCTGGCGGGACCCGTTTCACGTTAGGTCGGGACCTCGTCCTCGTGGGGCCCGCGACCACCGTCCGGTCCATCTCGAACGCGCCGGCGATATACGGCGGTTCGGTCCGCGAACCGACACAGTGGGCATCGGGCGACTCCGCCGTTGGCAAGGTGGTGGTGCTCGACGTCCGGCCTGGCCCTGACGGGACGCGCAACGCGCGAGGGCTGGGGATCACGGATCCCAGGTTCAACCGGGCGGCGCTCATCGCCATCGCCGGCTTCGACCTCTTGGCGCCCGAGCAGCGCGCCGCCATCATGGCCGGACGGCTCACGGTCACCTCGACGCTCAACGCCACGGCCGTGCCACGTGTGTTCATCTCGGACAAGGCGGCCTCGGCGCTGCTCGGCGGAGACCCGGCCACCATGACGCCGGGAGCTGCGGGGCGTACGGTCAACGGCAGCGTCGGTTCCGCCCCCCGACAGGTTGCGTTCGCCGCGCGGAACGTCGTGGCGGTCCTGCGTGGATCGGACGCCAAGCTGCGCGGCACCTACGTCGCGCTCACGGCGCATAACGACCACGTCGGCTTCGACCACTCGCCCGTCGACCACGATTCCCTTCGCGCGTACAATCGGGTGATACGCCCGATGGGTGCCGATAGCCCGCCTCGGACCCCGACACCCGAGGAGGCGGCGCGCATCAGCGCGATTCGCGATAGTCTGCGGAAAGCACACCCCGCGCGTCTCGACTCGATCCGGAACGGCGCAGACGACGACGGATCAGGCACCGTCTCCATCCTCGAGATCGCCGAGGCGCTGGCGGGGGCGCCACATCCCAAGCGATCGATCCTGTTCGTGAATCACACTGGCGAGGAATCCGGGCTCGTGGGCTCGGCGTGGTTCACCGACCACCCGACCGTGCCGATCGACTCGATCGTCGCGGAGATCGACCAGGACATGGTGGGCCGGGGGACGGCCGAGGACCTGCCAGAGGCGGGTCCCACATACCTCGAAGTCGTTGGCGCCAAGCGCGTCTCGAAGGAGTTCGGTGAGATCCTCGAGGCGACGAACGCGGCGCAGCCCAAACCGTTCGTCTTCAACTACACCTACGACCAGCCGGGCCATCCGCTGCAGTACTATTGCCGCGCAGACCACTACAACTACGCGCGTTACACGATCCCGGCCGTCGCCTTCTCGCGCGGTGAGCACCTCGACTACCACCAAGTAACCGACGAGCCACAGTACATCGACTACGACGACATGGCGCGCGTGACCCGGTTGGTGTACGATGCGGCGCTGAGGATCGCGAACCTGGACCACCGGCCGAAAGTCGACATCCCGAAGGGCGATCCGCACGCTCCTTGCCGGCAGTGACGAGGTAACTCGGGGACCGTCCGGCGGCACCTAACGTGCATCGGGCGGTCGTGGGCCGAGGAGGGGTCGATGTACGACGCGATTGTGATCGGCGCGCGCTGTGGCGGAGCGCCCACGGCGATGCTGCTCGCGCGTAAGGGGCACCGCGTGCTGCTCGTCGATCGCGCGGTGTTTCCGAGTGACATCCCTCACGGCCACCTCATTCGGCGCGGCGGTCCGGCGCGGCTCGCGAGCTGGGGGCTGCTCGAGCGCGTGATCGCGACGGGATGCCCACCGATCACCGCGATGTCCTCGGACATCGGCGATTTCAGGCTGGCGGCGAGTGACCTTGCCGTGGACGGTGTGCCGGTCGCGTTGGGGCCCCGGCGCACGGCGCTCGATCACGTGCTCGTGGATGCGGCCGTCGAAGCCGGCGTGGAGTTGCGGGCGGGGTTTTCCGTGGAATCGCTGACGATGGAGGGCGATCGGGTCACGGGGATCCGAGGCGGCGATCGGCGCACGGGCACGTCGGTGACCGAGCGGGCGACCCTAACGATCGGCGCGGACGGCCGCAACTCGCACGTGGCTCGCGCAGTGTCGGCGCCGGAGTACCAACAGGAACCGTCGCTTACGTGTTGGTACTTCAGTTACTGGTCTGACGTGCCGAGCGACACGCTGGAACTCCACGATCGACACGGGCGGGCGATCTTCGCGTTCCCGACGAACGACGGACTGTTCGCGGTGTTCGCGGCCTGGCAAAGCTCGGAGCTGTCGGTGGTGCGCGCGGACATCGAGCGCCAGTTCCTCGCGGCGCTCGACGGCGTTCCGCCCCTTGGCGATCGGGTGCGCGCTGGCCGGCGCGCGGACCGCTTCTACGGGGCGACAGACCTCCGCAACTTCCTCCGCAAGCCGTTCGGGCCGGGGTGGGCGCTCGTCGGTGACGCCGGGTGTCACAAGGATCCGTATCTGGCGTTAGGCATCACCGACGCGTTCCGGGATGCGGAGCTGCTGGCGAACGCGGTGCATGAGGGGCTGTCCGGGCGTCGCGATCTGGATGACGCGCTCGCGGAGTACGAGCGTCGGCGCAACGAGGCGACGATGCCCGACTACCACGTGAACATCGAGCGCGCCCGGTTTACACCGATCTCCACGACGGAACGGATGCTGCGGTCCGCGCTCCGCGGGAACCCCGAGGCGACGCGGCAGTTCTTCCTGACGATCGAGGCGCTGGCGCCGCGCGAGGTGTTCTTCGGGCCAGAGAACATGGGTCGGCTCATGGCGTCGGTCCGGCAGCACGTAAGCGCTTGACCGCGGGTATCGCGTTAGGTCCAGCTTTAGTAGCAGGGAGACACAGATAACGCAGACCGCCGCTGACGCGGGCGGGCGCAGATCGGCGGTGCACGGAGCCACAGCCCTGAGCCAGAGATTCACTACGCGGACCCAATCACGAACTGATTGCCATCCGGGTCAGCGAAGACGGCGGCCGTGCCCCAGTCGGCCTTCTGCGGCTCCTGGATGAACGTCACGCCCTTCGACGCCAACTCCTTGCACGTCGCCATCACGTCGTCGGCGACGAATGAGATGCCGGTGAATGTCCCGATGCGGTTCTCCTGGCCCTCGGGCGTGAACAGAGTCAGGCCGGAGCTCGAGCGTCCAATGCCGAGCTCGATCCACCGTTGCTTGTCGTCGAACGGCTGGTCGGTGACGACGCGGAAACCGAGAGTCTTCGTGTAGAAGTCGAGCGCGCGCTGTTGATCCGACACGGGCACGCCGACGAATTTGATGGCCTTGATCATGGAGCCTCCGGTGAGTGATGACGGTCCTGCACTCGTGGGCGAGGCGCAATACTCACGCATCGATATTTCCGTGCAAGGCGCGTGATCGTTACTATGGCAGCCGTTGCCATAGCGCTCGTCATCCCGAGCCGCCGGGCGAGGGATCGCCGTTGTCCTGAAAGAGGGGACCATCTGGATGCCCGCAATCGAAATCGACGACTACGTGGTGGACACACTCATGGCCGATATTGTCGGTCACGATCGCCAGCCGTCGGCGTTTCTCGTGTACCTCTATCTCTGGCGGCACACGCACTCCGCCGGGGAGGATACGGTACAGGTGAGCCTGTTCGACCTCGCGACCGGCACGGGTCTCTCCAAGCGCGCGGTCCAGGAGGCGCTGCGATGGCTGAGCAAGCGCCGCCTGTTGTCGATTCAGCGCGCCGGCATCACGGCCATCCCGGTGTACACGGTGCGTCGTCCGTGGGCTCGCTGACTGCCTAACGTGCGATCGGCGCGAAATTGGTTCGAATGGGGTCAGAGTCTTAATTCATCATTCCAACGCTCGGCGTTGGAATGATGAATTAAGACTCTGACCCCATTCCGCGCCTTTTGACTCTATACGGCGCCTTTTCACGCCCCTCGCGCCCACGACAACGGCTGCATATCGTATCCGATCTGTCCCGTCTCGTCCCTGCCTACGCTTCATCGACACATGCGACTGCTCCCCGCCGCGTTCCTCATAGCCGTCTCTGCCTCATTCGTCTCGGCTCAACCGCGTCCCCGGCCTACGGCCACACCCGCCCAGGACCCCCTCCGCTTCCAGTTCCTCGGCCCCGTCGCCGGCGGCCGGATCTCCGCTGTGTCTGGCGTGGTGGGCGATCCCAAGACCTGGTACATGGGAGCCGCCTCCGGCGGCGTGTGGAAATCGAGCGACAGCGGGTTCACGTACGTGCCCGTCTTCGACGCGCAGCCCGTACAGGCGATCGGCGCGATTGCCGTCTCGCCGTCAGCGCCATCCGTCGTTTGGGTCGGCACCGGCGAGGCGTGGACGATCCGCGACGCGGACGTCACGGGCGACGGCGTGTACAAGTCCACCGACGCCGGCAAGACGTGGACGAACGTCGGGCTCCGCGAGACGGGGCGCATTGGCCGCATCATCCTACATCCCACGAACCCGGACATCGCCTTCGTCTGCGCGTTAGGCCGCGTGACCGGGCCGCAGCAGGAGCGCGGCGTCTTCCGCACTACCGACGGCGGCAAGACGTGGCAGCGCGTGCTGTTCGTGGACGAGCGCACCGGCTGCTCGGGGCTCGCGATTGACGCCAACGACCCCAACGTGCTGATCGCCGGTCAATGGGAAGTCGTCATGCACACGTGGGGGATGTTCAGCGGGGGACCGGGCAGCGGCGTGTACATGAGCCGCGACGGCGGCACGACGTGGAACCACCTCGAGAACGGCCTGCCCAAGTCGCCCGTGGGGAAGATCGACGTCGCGATCGCGCCGTCGAACTCGAAGCGGATGTTCGCGCTCATCCAAACCGCGAACCAGGGCTCGCTCTGGCGCTCCGACGACGCCGGCACGACGTGGAAGACGGTGAGCTGGGACCGCCAGCTCATCGGGCGAGCAGGCTACTACATCCGCATCGAGGTCAACCCACGGAACGAAAACGAGGTGCTGATCGCCAGCAGCACCTTCCGCCGGTCGATGGATGGCGGTCAGACGTTTCCGATCTCGGACCGCGGTTGCGGCGACTGCCACGACATCTGGATGGATCCGAAAAACCCGGACAACTGGGCCGAGACGGGCGACGGCGGAGCGGGCATCACCTGGACCCACGGGCGCACATTCAAGGAGGTCACGCTGCCCATAGGCCAGATGTATCACGTCGCCGTGGACGAGCAGGTGCCGTATTACGTCTACAGCAATCGGCAGGATAACGGGACGATGCGCGGGCCCAGCAGCGCGCCGGAAGCCGGAGAGAACAGCGTGAAGCAGCAGCGTGGCCGGGGTGCCGCCCGTGACTCCACGGGCGCGCCGGATACGACGGGTGGCGCGCGAGGCAACCCGCCTCCGGTCACGTCGCCGGGCGACAGCGCCGCTCGGCGCGCCGCGGCCGACACCGCCGGACAAGGCGAGGGCGGCGGTGGTGGTGGCTTCGGCGGCGGCGGCAGCACGTGGGACCACGGGCTCGGCGGCTGCGAATCCGGGTTCACCATCCCCGACATAAGCAATCCCGACATCGTCTGGTCGTCGTGCTACGGCGCAACCGTCACGCGCTGGGATGCCAAGACGAAGCGGGCGCGCTCGGTAGGACCGTGGATCCACACGCTGGACTCCCCGCCTAACGAGCTCAAGTACCGGTGCCACTGGACGCCGCCGCTCGCCGTCGACCCGTTCGACCCGAAGACCGTCTACTACGGCTGCCAGGTCATCTTCAAGACATCGAACGGCGGGCAGAGTTGGGCAGTCACGAGCCCCGACCTCTCCACGCGCGACTCATCCCGCATCGTCTTCTCTGGCGGGATCATCGGCGACAACCTCGGCCAGTTCTACGGCGAGGTCGTGTTCGCGATCGCGCCGTCGACGATTCGTCGGGGGCTGATCTGGGCCGGCACGAACGACGGCCAGCTCTGGCTCACACGCGACGGCGCGGCAACGTGGACGAACGTCACCAAGAACATCACGGGACTCCCGGTGTGGGGGACGATTCGTCAGATCGCGCCGTCGGTGTTCGACGCGGGCACGGCGTATGTCACGGTCGACTTCCACATGATGGACAACCGCGAGCCGTACCTGTACAAGACGACGGACTATGGCCGCACGTGGGCGAAGATCACAGGCGACCTGCCCACCGGCGGTCCACTCACCTACGTGATGTCGGTGGCCGAGAACCCGAACAAGCGCGGGATGCTGTTCGCGGGAACGGGGAACGGATTCTACTACTCCCGCGACGACGGCGCCCACTGGACGCGCATCAAGGCGGGCCTGCCCGCATCACCGGTCACGTGGATCGCGATGCCCAAGGCGCGCTGGCATGACGTCGTCGTGTCGACGTACGGACGCGGCATCTACGTCCTGCGCGACATCACGGCGCTGGAGCTCGGAGCGACACCCTCGGTCGTCGCCGACGACGAGAACGAGGCCGGCAACGGGCCAACCGCGGCGACGCCGGCACGGGCGACCGATGGTAGCGTTAGGCTGTACCCACCGCGCGCGGGATACCGCGAGGCGCGCGGCGGCTACGCCGACTTCACATTCGCCGTCCCGACGGCGTCGCAGGAGCCGGCGACGCTCGAGATCCTGGATTCCACCGGCACGGTGATCCGTACGCTGCATGCCAAGACGCGCGCGGGCCTCAATCGCGTGACATGGGACCTGCGCTACGACGCCCCCACCAAGGTGGACCTCCGAACGGTTGCGCCGGACAACCCGCACATCTGGGAGGAGCCCCGGTTCAAGGGGAAGCAGGTTCGCCCGATCGTGCACTGGGGCATCGATGGCCCGCTGAACACGGGACCGGTCGCTCTTCCCGGCCGCTACTCCGTGCGCCTCGCCTCCCACGGTACGACGACGCCCGCCGAACGCTTCACCGTGACGCGCGCGACCGAAACTACGATGTCGATGGCGGATCTCGTGGCGTCGACGAAGGCGCAGCTTCGCATTCGCGACGCGATGAACAGCAGCGCGGCGATGATCAATCGCATCGAGATCATGCGGAAGCAGCTCGAGGATCAGCGCAAGAAGTCGAGTGCCGATGCGGAGGCCGTTGCCGCAGTGGACGCGCTGAATAAGAAGCTGTTCGACGTCGAGCTCCAATTGTTGTCGCGGACGGAGATGCACAGCGACGACAAGTGGTACGTCGAGTCGTACAAGATCTACATGAACCTCGTGTGGCTGTCGGGTGAGGTCGGGACGGGCGCGGGCGACGTGGCCGGTGGCGCCGAGTTCCGCCCAACCGATGCATCGCTTGGCGTGCTGGCGATGCTCGAGAAGCAGCTCACCGAGGCGAAGAAAGACTACGATCGCGTGATGCGCGACGACGTCGCGACGTACAACAAGGCGATGTCGGGGAAGGCCCAGATCATACCCTGACGCGACGCTATCACCGGGACGGATGCTTCCTCTGGTCTAGCATCCAAACCAGCGTGCGAAACGGAAACGGCCGGAAACAACTGATCGGGCGGATCGCTCCGAGGACGGGACGATTCCAATCGCAACGAGCTCATTGAAAGGGAGCAGCCTCGGGACGCTCATGCCTCCCGAGGCTGTTCCCAAAGAAATCACGGCTCGATGCGGGCGGAGTTTTCCTCCTAGCGGAGCAATCCGCAAGATCCGATGTTTCCGGCCGTTTCCGTTTCCCCTCTTTCTTGAGTATTGCGCGTGGCATCGGGAGCCCGCCTCATGGCAACGCAACCGGAGCCAAGCTAGTCCCCCCTGCCCCGAGCGCGCGTTGCTGGAATGCCGCGAAGTCGCCAGACACGAGTGTGTTGAGGGATGCGAGGTCCTCGCGCAGCTGCACGCGGAGTTGCTCGAGGGCCCGTTGCTGGGCGACCGTGGGACCAGTCGACGACGCCTGCATCGAGCCGTCGAGATCGAGGAACCCGAACTTCGCGCCGCCGAAGCCACCCCCGAACCGGCGGCCTAACGAGTCGATCTTCTGGCGAACTGTCTTGGACAGCGCGGCGAGCGAATCCCGACGGGCGGGGTTCGACGTGAGCGCCGAGTCGAGCCGGGCAAACTCGGATGCGAGCCGGCGGTGCAGGACCACACCGTCGTTGAACGATTTCTCCAGCGCCGTCAATTGCTGTGAGGCCGTGTGCCGGGCCTCGAGTGCGCCGGACGCGATGTCGAGCCGCGAATCCGCTGCGACCTCCACCGTCTGAGACACCGACTTCCCGCGTGCCGCCAACGTGACAGTGTACCGGCCGGGCAGGACCCACCCGCCGGTGGGTGCCCCGAACCATCCCTCGTCCGTGTCCGTGACGCCGGGAGCGCGGTCGTAATGGAGGTCCCAGCCGGTTCGGTGCAGGCCGGGGCTTCCGGCCACCGTTTGCGTCCGCACGACGCGCCCGCTGGCGTCGGCAATCGTCAGGCGCGCCGCCGCGGTGTCCGTGGGACCGGCTGGCGTGCCTAACGCGTAGGTGATGATCGCGCCGGCTGGAGGGTTTGGCGCCTGGAAGGTCCGCGCGCCGGGCGTGGGGAGGATGCGCGTGATGAAGCGCTGCATGGCCGGACGGATCAGATACAGCACCGCGTCGCCGGCTGCGGCCACCGGCGCGCCTTTATCGAACATCCCGACGTCATCGAGCACGATGATGCTTCGCCCGTGGGTGCCGAGGATGAGGTCGTGCCGAGTGGGGTGGATCGCGATGTCGTCCACGCGGACGCGCGGCAGTGTGCCGCCGGCGCGACTCCAATGCCGGCCACCGTCAACGGTCACGTAGAGGCCGAACTCCGTACCGGCGAATACCACGGCAGGATTAGTCGGATGCTCGGCGATCGACTTCACCGAGTGGCCGGCGGGCAGGTCGCTCGTGATCGACACCCACGTCGCTCCGCCGTCGGTCGTGCGGAACAGGTACGGCGCCATGTCGTCGTCGTAGTGTCCGTCGAAGGAGACCAAGGCCGTTCGCGGGTCGTGCGCCGACCAAAGCACGCGACTCACCCAACGTGGCCCCGGCAGCTTGAAGCGCGACGTGATGTTGGTCCACGTGCGCCCGCCATCAGTCGTTAGGCTCACGACGCCATCGTCGCTCCCCGTGAGGATCGACCCGGCATTCCTGGGCGACTCCGCGACCGTCGTCAGGGTGCCGTAGTCGCTCGTCCCGTCGTCGCGGGAGAGCGTCGTTGAGTCACGCTTCATCCCCATGATCGGAAGCTCTTTCCACTTGGTGTTTCGCGTGAGATCGGGGCTGATCACATCCCAGGACTGGCCACCGTCGCGTGTGCGGAAGAGGCGATTGCCGCCGTAATAGATCGTCTGCGGATCCTGCGGAGAGCGCACCATCGGCGTGCTCCAGTTGAAGCGATAAGTCTCCGTCGTATCCGGCGGGACCGGGCGAATGCCGCGCTCCTCACGCGTCGCCAGGTGAACGCGATACGCGCGCCCACTCTGGGAGTTCGCGTAGATGTAGCGCGGGTCCGCTGGGTCGGTGACCGTGAAGAAGCCGTCGCCGTAGGCGATGTTCACCACGTCGGCGTTCGTGATACCGACGCCGTTGTAGGTGCGAATCGGGACGCCCCAGGTCCCGTTGTCCTGCGTCCCGCCATAGACGAAATACGGGTCGCGCTCGTCGACGTCGACGTCGTAGAACTGCCCGATGGGAAGATTGTCGATGAAATCCCAGTTGCGCGCGCCGTCGTACGTGAAGTAGAGCCCACCGTCGTTCCCGAGCATCATGTGGTTGCCATCATTCGGGTCGATCCAGAGGGCGTGATGGTCCACGTGAATGCGGTCGCCGGTCGTGTCGGTGGTGAACGTTCGCCCACCGTCGATGGACTTGTGCAGGTTGGTTCCCAGCAGCCACAGGCGATCCGGGTGTGCTGGATCCACGCGAATCTGGGAGTAGTACATCGGCCGCGGGTTGAGCGGCGCCTGGCGCCGCCACGTGGCGCCGCGGTCGTCCGACCGGAAGACGCCACCATTCTGGCTCTCGATGACCGCATAGACCGTCGCTGGCTGCGACGGCGCGATCGCGATTCCGATGCGTCCCTTGACCGCGGCCGGCAACCCGACGGACAGCCGCTCCCAGGTGTCCCCGCCATCGCGCGAACGAAACAGGCCGCTGCCCGGTCCGCCGCCGATGAACCCGAAGCCGCGACGCTGCCGCTGGTAGAGCGCGGCGTAGACCGTACGCCCATCCGGATCGATGGCGACGTCCACCGCGCCGGTCACGCTGTCACCGGCCAGCACGCGCTTCCACGTCGCGCCCGCGTCGGTGGTGCGGTAGACACCGCGGTCCGCGTTAGGCCCCCAGAGGTGGCCGAGCGCGGCGACGAACACGATCGATGGATTGCGCGGATGGATTGCCACGCGCCCGATGTGCTGCGTTGCCGCGAGCCCCATGTGGGTCCACGAGTCACCGCCGTCGAGCGAGCGGTAGATGCCATCACCCCAGGTGGAGCTCTGCCGATTGTTCGCCTCGCCGGTCCCCACCCAGACGATGCCCGGATCGCTCGGCGCAATCGCAATGTCGCCAATGGACGTCGACGTGCCGTCGCGATCGAAGACCGGAGACCACGTCGTGCCGTTGTTCGTCGTGCGGAAAACACCGCCGCCCGCCGTACCGACGAAAATCGTGCCCGGTTTCCCGGGCACGGCTTCGATGTCATCGATGCGGCCACCGAACGAGGCGGGCCCGATCGACCGCCACGGCAGCGCGGACAGATCCTGCGCGCACAACGGAACGGCTCGCGCCGTGAGCACGAGCGCGAGGAGACCAGCGTTGAATGGGCGCATCGTCAGGGTGTCGGGCCTTTGAGCAGGTATCCGTCCGGCGGCGTGGCTCCCATCAGATTCCGAACGAAGTAGTCCCACGTTCGCCGGATCATGTACGGATCCGCCGCAAAGCCATGATTGCGGTTAGGCATCACGAGCAGGTCGAAATCCCGATTGGCCTTTATCAGCTCGTCGATCACGAGCTGCGTCGCCACCGGGTGCACGTTGTCATCGAGCGTTCCATACGCGAGCAGCAGCCGACCGCGGAGATTCTTCGCCTTGCGCCAGTTGGACTGCGAATCGAACGAGTCGGTCGAGTCATTCAACTTTTTCATGAGTCCCTGGTACTTCTCTCCCCACGTGAAGTCGTAGCTCCGGTTGTCGTGGTTGCCGGCGCTGGAGACCGCGACCTTGAAGAATTCCGGATATGACAGGATGGCATCGGTCGAGGAGAAGCCGCCACCGGAATGCCCGAAGATCCCGACGCGGTCGAGATCCATCTCGGGGTAGCGCGCCGCGAGCTGCTTGATCGTCGCGATCTGATCGGGGATGCCGTTGTCCGTCATGTTGCCGTAGAAGGTGTCGTGGAACGCCTTCGAACGGCCCGGGGTCCCCATCGCATCGACCTGCACCACGTAGAAGCCAAGCTCCGCGAGCGACCGCGCGTTGCCGGCGGGATTCACGTTGAACTGCCAGGTGCCGACCGAGCCGATCTGCGGGCCCGGATAGATGTAGTCGATCACCGGATACTTCCGACCCGGCACCACCTTCGACGGACGATACAGCAGCCCCTCGAGATCCGTTTGCCCGTCGCGCGCCTTGACGGTAAACGGAATCGGCATCGTCCAACCAGCCGAGACGAGCCGCGAGATGTCGGCGCGCTGCAGCTCCTTTACGACGGCACCCGACGTCGAGCGGACGACCGAGATCGGGATCGTGTCGGGACGCGAGTAGACATCGACCAGGAACTTGCCGTCGGGCGAGAACGAGATGTCGTGATCCGCGTTCTCCGGCGTGAGCAGCTCGACCGGGCCGCCATCCAGCTTCACGCGATACAGGAACTGATAGGACGGATCGCGCCCGGCCTCGCGGCCTCGTCCGGTGAAGTACGCGGTGCGCGTCGGCTCGTCGACGTACAGCAGGTCACTCACCATCCAGGCGCCGCTCGTCACGCTTCGCTTGATCGTACAGGTGACCGCGTCCACGAGATAGAGGTGGCCCCATCCATCGCGCTCGGACCACCAGACGACCTCCTTGCCGTTGCCAACCGGCCGCCAGTTCGGAATGCCACCCGCGTTCTGGTTCGTTTCGACGAACGTCTTGCTCGTCTCTTTCAGAATCGTGCGAGCGCTACCCGTCCGCGCGTCCGCCGCCATCAACGTCAGCTCGTGATAGCCTCGCTTGCCCGCCGTGAACAGGAATTCGTCGCTGCCGTTCGACCATCGCACATCCTTCCAGACGGTATCGGTCGACATCCAGCAGCACGTTGTGTTGACGGACTCGATCGGCGGGACATCCACGCGCGTCCCCTTTCGCGACGCGACGTCGAAGGTGTAGTACTCGAACTTGGGGATCACCGAGTCGCCGGGCAGCGCGTAGCGATACGTGTGCAGGATCGGCGCCGGATTCTTCACCTCCAGCAGGTGCATCTCCCTAACGTTGCGCTGATCCCACTTGTGCGTGATCAGACGCTTGGAGTCGGGCGACCAGAGCACATACGGGCGGAGCTCGGTCTTGTCGCGGGCGTTCGTGACCTGCTGACAGCAGCCGATGCTCGCCAGCCCGTACCCATAGTCCGGCGTTCCGTCGGTCGTGAGTGCCGTCTCCGCGCCACCGTCGGTCCCGCGCAGATAGAGATTGCCACCTTTCTCGTACGCGATCCACTTCCCGTCCGGCGACTTCACCTCGCTCGCCTTGCGGGCCGGGACCGAATCCGGTCCGGTGCACGTGTAGGCGACGATGTCGCAGGTCCAGAAGTGCTTCTTTCCGACGTCGAATTGAATCGCCTGTCCGTTGCGCAGCAGCGTTAGGTCACGAAACGGCAGCTTGGCCGGGTCGTAGGCGGTGTCCGCGCGCTGCGAGAGCACCGACGCGAGCTTGACGGGATCGAACAGCTGCCGCTTTGCGCCGGTTGCGGCATCGACGACGAGAAACTCGTAGCCCTTCGGGCGGTGATTCCTGTACCAGAAGGAGTGAGCCGACGTCCACTTCGGGTTCACCGCGTCGTCGATCACGAGCTCACGCGCGTTCCAGCCGATCAGGGCCTCCGCGCGGGCGTAGTCTGTTGCGGAGACCTCGGCGGGTGGTTTCGTGGCTTCATTGGCGGCTTGCGCGCCTAACGGTTGTACAGCCAAAGCCGCAAACAAGAGAGGAATCCATCGCAGCGTCACGTCGATCTCCGTGATAGAAGATTGTTAGCGAGTCCGCTTGCTGAGCCACGAACGCTGAACACGCTGACGCAAGCGCCGCTGAACCCGCTGAGAAACCAATGAGATGTGCAAGCGCCTGTGCTCTCAGCGGTTGCTCCTCCAGCGTTCTCAGCGCTCGTTTCTCCAGCGTTTTCAGCGTTCGTGGTTGTAGCTGTTCGTGGTTGCGGTTTCGCAGCTCTCAGTGCTGTGCCGCCGACCGATCACTCCAACGAGCCGCCCACGCATCCGGTCGACCTTTCAAGTACTTGTCGAACCAATCCAGCATGATCGCGTCGCGAAGCTGCTCCACGCTCGGCTTCGAGTTGATTCCGTGGTTCTCGCCCTTGACCCGCACGAGCTCCGCCTCACGCCCAAGCATGCGCAGCGCCGTGAACATCTGCTCGGATTCCGTCGGCACCACGTTCGTGTCGTCCGTGCCATGGATGAGCAGCAACGGCGCGGTGATCTTGTCGGCCTGGAACAGCGGAGACCGATCGATGTACACGTCCTTTCGGTTCCACGGATAACATCCCGGGCAGGTTCCCTCCGTGTAGGAGTAGCCCGAGTTTCCGGCGCCCCAGTAGTCGGCGATGTTGCTGATGCCGGCCAGCGCGATGCCGGTGTGGAAGATCTTCGTCCGCGTGTGCAGGTGCATCGTCATGAACCCGCCGTACGAGTGGCCGAAGTTGCCTACCCTCGCCGAATCCACGAACCGATGCGTCTTCGTGAACTGCTCCGTCCCCTCGATGATGTCCGTCGCCGCCGGAAAGCCCCAGTCGTTGATGTGATAGTTCGCGAACTTCTGCCCGTACCCGGGCGTGCCGGCCGGATTCATGTACAGGACCACATAGCCGTTCGAGGCGAACCACAGCAGCCGATTCTCGAAGTTCTTCTTCATCGGCAGCGTGCCACCGTAGTAATGCACCACCATCGGGTACGTCTTGGTCGAATCGAAGCCAGGCGGCGTCCAATACCACGCCTCGACTTCCTCGCCACGGCTGTTCTTGAAGTTCCAGGTTTTCCATGCGGGCATGTCGACGGCTGTCAGTGCTCCGGCGTTAGGCTGCGCGATGGCCGTCGACGCGCTGGTCGCGAGATCGATCCGGTAGAGCGACGGTGGCGTCGTCGGCCCTTCCGTGGCGACGACCAGCGACGTCCCGGCGACATCGACCGCGGACATCACCTCGTTCGGGATGCGCATGACTTCCAGCGTCGTTCGCTCCACCGCCGACGTCACCGCGCGCTTGGTCCGGGCCGGCAGTGTCTTTGCCCCGGCGTCCACCGGAACATAGATCTTGCCGTCGGCCGAGTTCCACGTGATCTGACTGCATCCGAGTCCGCCGCCGACGTTCGGAACGAATCCGTCACTCAGATTCACCAGCGACGGGCGGTCGACGTTCACGGCATACAGGTTGTTCTCGTAGACCGAGAACGTGGAATCTTCGCCCTCGAGCACTTCCTTGGCGCTCGCGCAGAACGCCAGGGCCTTGGAGTCCGGCGACCACGCGAACGTGCTCGGCGCGCTGAACGCCTCCCGGTCCAGCGACAAGAGCTTCTTCGACGCGCGTGTCGCAACGTCGGCCACCCATACCTCTGCATGCAGCCACGGCCGGATGCTGTTGTCGTAAGCGCTCCGCGAGAAGACCACGCGCTGGCCGTCCGGACTGACCGCGGCGCCCGCCACCCCGAAGCTCGAGTCGCCGACCACGGTGTATCGCGTTCCCTGCCTAACGTTGACGGCGAAGAGGTGCACCTTGTCCCCTGACCGCTCGGATCGCTGCCAGACTTCGGTCAGCCGCCGCGCCTCACCGGGCTTGAAGACGTCCGGCGACACCGCGCGTACCGTCCCGGTGTAATAGATCCATTCGCCATCGGGTGACCATCCGATGAGCCTCGCCGCCGGCTCGTACGCTATCACCCGTGTGACAGCACCCGTCTTCGCCTCCCACATCATGAGGTCGCGTCCGCCTCCGCCCGGCGGGTCCCGGTGCTCCCCCGGCGCCAGGTAGGCCAGCCGCTCACCGTCTCGCGACCAGACCGGCGACGACAGGTCACCTGACATCTGCGCGAGCAGACGTCCGGTCGCCACCTCGCGAACCTCCATGGCCTCGACGTTCCGGTCGAGCACCGCGTCCTGATGACGCGTCGTATACGCTGCTCGCGTTCCGGCGGGGTTCAGCGCCACGTCGGTGAACGCCACCATGTCGCGCAGCGTGCGGAACGACGCCGTGTGCGTGGGATCGAGCGATGTCGTCAACGCGCCGCCTGCGGGCGTGGGCGTCAAGGTTGCCACGAGTGGCGCGCCGGCATCGGATCCGCTGCCAACGCGCGCCACGAGCAGGAAATGCTTCCCCTGCGACAGATCCACCGGCGCGGTTCCGACGCGTGTGCCGTCCAGCCACACACGCCGGCTCGCGGCGTCACCACCCGTCACCTGCAGGGTGGCGCGCGTCCAGCGGTCGGCGGTGACGTACGCGGCGGCGAACACGACGCTCCCATTTGTCGCGGCGCCGTTCCCGGGCTGCCAGCGCAGCGGCGCGCCGCCCGGCACCGTCACGGTCCCTCCCTCCGACGGCCACCCCTTGTCGGCCGGGAGGCGGAACGCCTCGAGCCGCGCCGAGTCACTGGAGGGCGCCCCGAAGGGAAGCGGGGCGGTGGCCGGTCCGAGGACCAGCCACCGGTCGATCGATGTCTGCGCCGCCGCAGAGCGGGCGGTGCCTAACGTCGCGAATGCAGCCGCGATCGCGACCACGCTGGAGGAAAGAGTCGACATGGCTCGGCTCGGGTTGAATGCGTTGTCATCCCGAGCGAAGCGAGGGATCGCAGTCGTCCCGAAAGAGAGCCCTCTCCCCGGAGGATCGCGATCCCTCGCCTGCCGGCTCGGGATGACGTTAGTTCGGCAAAACGAAAGGCTTCCAGTACGGCCACCCATCCGGATCAGGATCGTCGGCGTCCGGATTAAACGGCTGCCCGGGACGGAAATCCGGCGGCGGCACGATCAGGTAGTTGTCCGGCGGCGTGACGCCCATGAGATACTGAACGAAGTAATCCCACCGGCGGCGAATGAAGTATGGCTCATTCAGCCCGTGGTTGCGGTTAGGCGCCCACACGAGGTCGAACGAACGGTTCGCCTTCTCCAGCTCGTCGATGAGCTGGATCGTGTTCGCGGGATGCACGTTGTCGTCCATGTCGCCGTGCATCAGCATCAGATGGCCCTGAAGACTCTTCGCCATGGTCTTGTTCGCCGACGTCTCGAAGTTGTCCGTCTTGCGAACGGTGTCCTTCGTCATCAGCCCCTGATACTTCTCCGCCCAGTAGATGTTGTACGAGCGGTTGTCGTGGTTTCCGGAGCTCGAGACGGCGACCTTGAAGAACTCCGGATAGCGGAGCATCGCATCGGTCGACGCAAAGCCGCCGCCCGAGTGGCCGAAGATCCCGACGCGATCCACGTCGATGAACGGGTAGCGCGCGCCCAGCTGCTTGATGGCGGTGATGTGATCGAGCAGGCCGTTGTCGCCGAAGTTCCCGTAGTAGTTGTCGTGGAACACCTTCGAGCGAAGCGGCGTCCCGAGATGATCGAGCTGGATGACGACGAAGCCTAACGCGGCAAGCGAGAACTGCTCGCCGCCGTTCTTGAAGCTCCACGCGCCCACCGAACCGACCTGCGGGCCCGGATAGATGTGGTCGATGATCGGATACTTCTTCGTCGAATCGAGGTTGGGCGGGAGATAGATCACGCCGTAGATGTCCGTCACGCCATCGCGCGCCTTCACAGAGAAGACCTTCCCCGGCTTCCAGCCCACCGCCGACAACCGCGTCACGTCCGCCTGCTCGAGCTTCTTGATGACCCCACCCGTTGCCGTATTGCGCAGCACCGTTACCGGCGGCGTGTCGATGCCCGAGTACGTGTCCACGAAGTACTTGCCGCTCGGGCTGAAGGTGATGACGTGGTTCGCGTCCTCGGTCGTCACCTGCGTGAGACCCGTCCCGTCGTAATTCACGCGGTACAGCTTCGCGTAGTACAGGAAGCCGTCGCGGCCGCGTCCCGTGAAGAAGACCTGCTTCTTCGTCTCGTCCACGTACGCGATCTGACCGATCTGCCACGCACCCGTCGTCAGCTGACCCTTGGGCGCAGGGGCAACCGTCATGCCGCCGTCACCGTCGTTCGAGACCACCGACGTTACGCCGGCGGCGTCGAAGCGGTACAGGTGTCCCCACCCATCACGCTCGCTCCACCAGAAGGCGTCCTTCAGGTCCTTCGTGACGTAGAACGAACCCGGGTCCTGCGGATTGCTGATCTCGACGAACGTCTTGCCCGTGTCGCGGGCGACCACACGCATGTCACCGGTCGACGCGTCGACGACGGCGAGGTACGCGCTCTTCGACCCGCGCGTGTAGTACGACACCTTGAGCGTGTTCGAGTTAGGCGTCCAGGCGGAGTCGCGAACGGAGCCGCCGATCGAGAGCTGATTGGGACGTGGGGAGACTTTCGCCACGACGTTGGATTTCGAGGCAACGTCGACGATGTGAATGTGCGGATACGGCACCGCAGTGTCGCCAGGCAACGCGTACGGCTGCGAGTAGTGCTTGGGGCGCTGCGGCGTATACGAGATGTAGTGCATGTGCTCCACGTTCCGCTCGTCGGTTCGCAGCACCGCGATCTTCTTCGAGTCGGGCGACCAGCGAAGCTGCGGACGCACAGGCGCCGGCCGCTGCAGCTGGCTCGGACGCGGCATGGTCGTGCCGTACGAGTAGTACTCCACGCCGTCGGTCGTGAGCTGCACCGAGTCCTTGCGGGTCTCGGCGTTCCGCACCCAGAGGTTGTTCTTCGAGATGAATGCCTCGAGCTTCTTGTCCGGCGACTTCACGAACGGCACGTCGCTCGGCAGCGTGTCACCCACCGTGCAGCGGTACGACTGGATGTTGCAGACGAAGTGCTTGCGTACGGCGTTGAACTCGATCTCACTCTCGTTGTCGCCGTCCTTCCCGAACTTGAAGGTCTGGAACGGCAGCTTGTTACCGTCGAACGCCGTATCCGACGCCGACGTCAGGGCCTGGGCCAGCTTCACCTGGTCGAAGAGCAGCGACCTCGACCCGGTTGCCGGATCGACCAGCACGAACTCGGCCCCATTCGCCGTCTTGTTCCTATACCAGAATCGATTGCCGTCCTTCATCCACTGTGGGTTCACCTGATCGCCGGACACCAGGCGGTCGGCATTCCAGTTGAGGAGCTGCTCCGCGCGTGAGTAGTTCACCGCTTGCGCGCCAAGTGGCAGGCCGACTGCGCCGAGCGCAATCAGTGACACGCTGGCACCGACGCGCGTGCTGAAGCGTCGGATCGAGATCGCGGTCATGTCTGGTCTCCTGAGGTGAAAGCGATCATTCGGTAACCCGGAGCAGCGCCTTCTCCGAGTTTGGGTGATAACGGCAGTG
>Ga0207674_10001046_pt1 | contig 35999 bp, 35 predicted proteins | sample KBSCornC72_FD_184303 | JGI IMG/M metagenome (GOLD analysis project Ga0207674, IMG submission 184303) | Corn rhizosphere microbial communities from Kellogg Biological Station, Michigan, USA - KBS Corn C7-2 (SPAdes) (version 2) | ecosystem: Host-associated > Plants > Roots > Rhizosphere > Soil ... | reverse complement strand
CCGATCACTACCGGCGACTCCCCCAGCCTGGGGCTGGGGATGGATCCCTCACAGCCGCAGTTCACGCCGATGGATCTGACCGAGGGCGACTGGCCGGTGGGCGCCGGGCAGACGGTGATCGACGCCGCCACGGCCGATCGGGAGAACTTCGGCGTCGGCGACAAGGTGGGCGTCGCCGCCGGCGGTGAGGTCAAGGACTACACGATCACCGGCGTGGCGTCGTTCGGCGACGTCGAGTCGCTGGGCGGCGCGACGATCGCCGTCTTCGACCTGCCGATCGCGCAGCAGCTGTTCGACAAGGAGGGATACGACTCGATCTCGGTGACCGCCGCCGACAGCACCTCGCCGGCCGAGCTGATGCGGCAGATCCGGCCGATGCTGCCGGCGAGCGTCAAGGTCGAGACGTCGGCGGCACGGGCGGCGGCGGACTCCAAGGAGGTGACCACCTTCATCTCGTACCTTCGCTACGCGCTGCTGGCGTTCGGCGGCATCGCGCTGTTCGTGGGCGGCTTCGTGATCTTCAACACGCTCTCGATCACCATCGCCCAGCGCACGCGCGAGCTGGCGACGCTGCGGACACTGGGAGCGTCGCGCCGCCAGGTGATGGGCTCGGTGATCGTGGAGACCGCGGCCATCGGCACGCTGGCCTCGCTGGGCGGCCTGGCCCTCGGCTACGCCCTCTCCCGCGGGCTGAGCAGCGTGTTCTCCGCACTCGGCCTGGCGCTTCCCCAGGCGACGACCGTGATCCAGGCCCGGACGGTGATCGTCTCGCTGGCGATCGGCATCGGCATCACCCTGCTGGCGGGCGTGCTGCCGGCATTCCGGGCCACCCGGATCGCCCCCATCAACGCCGTGCGGGAGGGCGCCACGGCCGGGTCGACGCGGCCGGGCCGGCTCTCGCTGCCGGTGGCAGTCGCCGGGCTCAGCCTGGCTGCGGTCATGCTCGGGTACGGGCTGTTCGCCGACGTGGCCACCAACGTCCGGCTGCTGCTGATCGCCGGCGGAGCGCTGATGGGATTCCTCGGCGTGGCCGCGCTCAGCCCCCGCCTGGTGCCGCCGCTGGCCACTGTGCTGGGCTATCCGGGCCGCCGGCTGGGAGGTGCCACCGGGCACCTGGCCACCCAGAACGCGATCCGCAACCCGGGCCGGACCGCGGCCACGGCGGCTGCCCTGATGGTGGGGCTGACCCTGGTGACAACGGTCGCCGTGCTCGGGGCGGGCCTGCGCAACTCGGCCACCAGCACCGTCGAGCGGCAGGTGTCGGCCGAGTATGTGGTCACCTCCGCCAACGGGTTCGACACCGTGCCGACCTCGATCGGCACCAAGGTCAGCTCGATCCCGGTCGTCGAGAGCTCGAGCGTGCGCAGCGACAAGGCGAAGGTGGAGCGGTCGGACGTGTACGTCACCGGCGTCGAGCCGAACATCGGGAGCTTCTACACGTTCCGGTACTCGAGCAAGGCCGACGGCGACCCGGTCGACGCGCTGGCCGGCGGCGGCGCGATCCTCCGCAAGAGCTTCGCCGAGGAGCATCACCTGTCGGTGGGCAGCCGGCTTTCGGTGCTCACCCCCTCCGGCCACCGCCTGCGGCTGACCGTCTCCGGCCTGCTCGATCAAGGGACGTTCGACCTCGACCCGCTGCTCGGATCCGTGGTCATCGACCAGGCCGCGTTCGACCGGTCGTTCCCACGGCCGGCTGATCTCTATACGTTCCTGAATGTCCCGCCGGAAGCTGCACCGTTCATGGAGCAGGCCGAGGCACAGGCGGCCAGCCGCTATCCGGGCGTCAAGCTGCACACCCGCGACGAGTTCGTCCAGAGCCGCGTCTCCGGGCTGTCGCAGATCCTCAACCTCCTGTACGTGCTGCTGGCGCTGTCGGTGGTGGTCAGCCTGTTCGGCATGGTCAACACGCTGGTGCTGGCGGTGCACGAGCGCACGCGGGAGCTGGGGATGCTGCGGGCGATCGGCATGACCGCCCGGCAGACCAGGAGCATGGTGCGGCAGGAGAGCGTCACCACCGCCCTGATCGGTGCGGCGATCGGCCTGCCGCTGGGCATCGCGCTGGCCGCCGCCGTCACCCGCGCCCTCTCGGAGTACGACATCCAGTTCTCGGTGCCGGTGGTGACGCTGCTGATGTTCGTGCTCGTCGCGCTGGTCGCCGGCGTGCTGGCGGCGGTGATGCCCGCCCGCCGTGCCGGCCGGCTGGACGTTCTGGAGGCGCTGCAGTACGAGTAGCCGGCGTCAGGTCTGCCACGGGTCGGCGGGACGGCACATCCCGCCGGCGACCGGCCGGCCGCCGGCCAGCACCAGCTGGATCGCGTCGCGCCGGGCCAGCACCGCCGGATCAGCCAACGGGTCGCCGTCCACCAGCACCAGGTCGGCCACGGCGCCAGGGCGGACGACGCCGACGTCGTGCAGGCCGAGCGCCCGGGCGGCCGCGGAGGTGGCCGCGACCACGGCCTCGCCCCCCGTCAGGCCGGCGTCGGCCATCCGCACCAGCTCGGTCAGGTTCGCGCCCGGCGGGCCGCTGTCGTAGCCCATCGCCATCGGCACTCCGGCCGTCCGGGCGGCCGCCACAGTCAGCGCCGCCTCCTCCGCCTGGCGCTTGGCCAGGTCGACCAGCACCGGGGCAAAGCAGGGAGCGAACCTGTCGGCGACATCGTGGAACGTGCTCAGGGTCGGCACCAGGGTGGTGCCGCGCTCGGCCATGACCGCCAGCAGGTCGGGGGCGCGGTGCAGGGCGAGGCCGTGCTCGACCGTATCGACACCCTCCTCGATCGCCATCCGCGTGCCCTCCAGGCCCTCGGCGTGAGCGGCGACCCGAAAGCCCATCCGGTGCGCCTCCTCGACGATCGCCCGCAGCTCCTCGCGGGTCATCTGCGCCGGCTCGGGGTCCTCGCGGACGACCGAGCGGGCGCCGGTTGCCATCACCTTGATGAAGCTGGCGCCGTCACGCAGCTGCCGGCGCACCGCGTGCCGCATCGCGTAGGGCCCGTCGGCCTCGTGGTACATCGAGCCGAAGATCGCGCCTCCCGGAGACGTGGCCGAGATGATCCGGCCGCAGGACAGCACCCGCGGCCCGGCCAGCAGCCCGAGCTCGACGGCCTGGCGGACTGTCACGCCCTCCAGGTCGAAGCTGCCGACATCTCGCACGGTGGTCACCCCGGCCGCCAGCAGCTCGGCCGCGCTCTGGGCCAGCACGTAGTAGCCGAGCTCCCGCTGCCTGGGCTCCTCGCCATGCAGCGGCTCCGGGGGCCCGAAGCCCGGGCTGCGCTCGGTGGAGCTGGAAAGGTGGACGTGGGCGTCGATCAGGCCCGGCAGGAGCGCCCGGCCGGCGCAATCCAGCGCCTCAGCCGGCGGATCCTCGCCGCCGGCCGGTTCCACCCAAGCGATCCGCTCATCTCGGACGCCGACCGCCATCCGCTCGCGCGCCGGCGTGCCGTCGCCGGGAATGACGCGGACGTTCCAGAGCACTCGTTCGGCCGGTGGCATGGCCGTCGACGATACAGGGGCCACGGGCGCCGTCATGCGGCCAACTGAATAGCGTGTACGCTATGGATACGAGGTGGTCTCCCGACCCCGGAGCGCCGCGATCCGCGTCTTCGGCCCGCCGGTGGAGACCGCCAGCCCCGCGGCGCCGCTGGGCGCTGACTTCTAGGACGGCGGTCCGCTGATCCAGCGCAATCCGCCGGGCTACACCAGGCGGCCGGATCTTCTCCGGTATGAGGACGTCTCGATCCTCTCGACGCCGACCCCCTACGGCGTCCACAGCATCGTGATCGCCGACCCGACGGCCGCTACCCAGAAGGGCGTCGGCATCGGCGATCCGCTGGCAGACGCCAAGGCCGCCTACCCGGGGCTCGAGCGCCGGCCCGGGCAGTCGAACGATGAGCACGCCCCCGACACGCCCCACTGCACAGGCAAGCTCGCCGACCACCGGTACATCTGGTTCGGCAACGACCCGATCCGGATCATCGCGCTCTCCCCCACCCCGATGGGCTGACCCCGGGGGGAGATGAACCGGGTACCGAACCCGGTTCCATACCCGGTTCGGTACCCGGTTCGTTTGCCCGGCGGGACAACGTGGATCGGGTCGGGGAGCGGGATCGAAGCCGTCAGGTGTGCCGATTCGATCGCGGAAGCGGAACTTCGGAGCGGTCGGGAACCAGGTTCGGTACCCGGTTCGCCCCGCCCCCGGGCTACTCGACGGTGACGGTCTTGGCCAGGTTGCGCGGCTTGTCGATGTCGAGGCCGCGGCGCCGCGCGATGCCGTAGGCGAGCTGCTGGAGCGGCAGGATGGCCAGCGCGGCCTGCAGCTCGGGCTCCGTGCGGGGCAGGTAGAAGACGTGCTCGGCGACCTGTTTGATGTCCTCGTTGCCGTCGGTGGCGACGGCGATGACGTGGGCGCCGCGGGCACGCACCTCCTCGACGTTCGAGATCACCTTCTCGTAGACGTGGTTGTCGGTGGCGACAACGACCACAGGGGTCGACTCGTCGAGCAGGGCGATCGGGCCGTGCTTCATCTCTCCGGCGGCGTAGGCGTCGGTGGGGATGTAGGAGATCTCCTTCAGCTTCAGTGCGCCCTCGAGCGCGATCGGCAGGCCGATGTAGCGGCCCAGGTAGAGGAAGAACTCGTTCTGCCAGAAGCGCTCGGCGACCGGCTCGACGGCATCGATGCGATCCAGTGTGCGCTGAGCGAGGTCGGGCAGGCTCCGCACCTCGGCGAGCAGCTTGGCGGCACGCTCGGTCGCGATCGTCCCCCGTACGAGGCCCAGCTTCAGAGCCAGCAGGTACATCAGAGTCACCTGGGCGGTGAACGTCTTGCTGGCAGCAACGCCGATCTCGAGGCCGGCCCTGGTGTAGAGCACCGAGTCGGCGTCGCGGGTCATCTGGCTGCCCATGATGTTGGTCACGGCCAGCACGTGGGCACCGTGGTCGCGCGCCTCCTTCATCGCTGCCAGGGTGTCGATCGTCTCGCCCGACTGGCTGACGGCGATCACCAGCGAGTGCTCGTCGATCACCGGGTGGCGATAGCGCCACTCGCTGGCGATGTCGGACTCGGCGGGCAGCCGCGCCCACTCCTCGAGCAGGTAGCGCCCGATCAGGCCGGCGTGATATGCGGTGCCGCAGGCCAGGATGACCACCCGCGACAGCCCGCGGATCTGCTCCTCGCTCAGGTTCAGCCCGTCCAGCTGCAGCTCGCCGTGGTACAGCCGCTCACCGATGGTGTCGGCGATCGCCTGGGGCTGCTCCAGGATCTCCTTGAGCATGAACGTTTCGTGGCCCTGCTTCTCGGCCGCATCGTCGTCCCAATCGACGTCCTCGACCGGCCGCTCGATGACCGTGCCCCGGGGGTCCAGGAAGGTGGCGCCGTCGGGGCGGGCGACCACGATCTCGTCGTCCATCACATACTGCACTCGGCGGGTCTCGCGCAGGAAGGCGGGAATGGCCGATGCCATGAACATCTCGCCCTCGCCGACCCCGACCACCAGCGGGCACTGGCGACGGGCGGCGACGATCTCGTCGGCATGGTCGCGGTGCAGGACGGCGAACGCGAAGTGGCCGTGCAGCTGCGCGTAGGCCAGCCGCACCGCTTCCACCAGGTCGCCGCTGTACTGGCTCTCGACCAGGTGGGCGATCACCTCCGAGTCGGTGTCCGTGTGGAACTCGTGGCCGGCGCCGGCAAGGTCGCGGCGCAGCCCGACGTAGTTCTCGATGATGCCGTTGTGCACGACCGTCACCCCCGAGCCCTCGCAGGCCTCGACCGGGTGGGCATTCGACTCGGTGACCCCGCCGTGAGTCGCCCACCGGGTGTGGGCAAGGCCGGTGGTCGCCGGGTGAAGGGCGTCCCCCACCGCCTCGCGGAGGGCGTCCACCCTGCCCACGCGGCGGGTGATGGCGACGTCACCGTTCAGCAGGCAGATGCCGGCGGAGTCATAGCCCCGGTACTCGAGCCGCTCCAGCCCGGCGAGCAGCAGCTCCTTGCAGGGCCGCTCCCCGACATATCCGACGATCCCGCACATCTACGCATCCACTCCGATCTCGGTCTTCACGAGGGCCGCGAGCCGGTCGCAGAGCGCCTGGCAGGTGGCCTCGTCCTCCGCCTCGACCATCACCCGCACCACGGGCTCGGTGCCCGACGCGCGAAGCACAACACGGCCGTGCTCACCAAGCTTCTCGCTCACCGCGCCGACCTCCTGCCAGATCCGGTCAGCGGACGCTAGCAGGCCGCGATCGGCGGGCACGGCCACCAGTCGCTGGGGGAACGGCACCACCAGGTCGTGGACGCCGGCCATGTCGAGACTCAGACGGTCGATCGCCGCCAGCAGCATCAGCGCCGTGGCGATGCCGTCCCCGGTGGTGTGGTGGGCGAGGTCGACCACGTGCCCGGACTGCTCGCCGCCCAGCACCGCGCCGGTTTGCATCATCCGCTCGAGGACGTACCGATCGCCGACGTCGGTCACCTCGACCTCGATGCCGTGGCTCCGCATCAGCCGGTGAAAGCCCAGGTTCGTCATCGAGGTGACCACCACCCGGTCGCCGGGCAGGTCGGAGCGCCGGTGGCGGTCGATCGCCAGCGCAGCGATGATCGCGTCCCCGTTCACCGGCCGGCCCTGGCCGTCGACCGCCAGGCAGCGGTCGGCGTCGCCGTCGAAGGCGATGCCGGCGTCCGCGGCCTCCTCCTGCACCCGGCCGGCCAGCGCATCCAGGTGCGTGGATCCGACGCCGAGGTTGATGTTGCGCCCGTCGGGCTGGGCGCCGATCACCGTCAGCCGGTCGTGCCCCAGGGCCCGCAGCACCGGCCCGGCGACCGGCGTGGCGGCGCCGTTGGCACAGTCGAGGATCAGCCGCGGCGAACGCGCCGAGCGATGCCCGAAGCCGCGCACCAGCCAGTCGGCGTACCGGTCGCCGGCGTCGTCCAGCCGCTCGTAGCGACCGCCGCCGGGCTCGGCTCCCTCGAGCGCCGCCTCGATCGCCGCCTCTTGGCGGTCGGACAGCTTCCTGCCGTCACCGCCGAGGAACTTGATGCCGTTGTCGCGGTACGGGTTGTGGGAGGCCGAGATGACGCAGCCGAGGTCGGCATCCAGCATCGAGGCCACCACGGCGACCCCGGGCGTGGGGATGACACCCGCCAGCAGCGCAACCCCACCGGCGGCCACGATGCCGTCGACCAGCGCGGCCTCCAGCATCGGCCCGCTCTCGCGCGTGTCGCGACCGATCACGATCCGGGCGCCGGGGCCCGCCACGCGGGCGGCGGCGGCACCCAGCGACCGCGCCGTGTCCGCGGTCAGATCGACCCCGGCAATGCCTCGGACGCCGTCCGTGCCGAACAGCCTGCGCACCAGCTCCACGGGGGAGCGCCTAGCGCTTCGAGAACTGCGGCCGCTTGCGAGCCTTCTTCAGGCCCGCCTTCTTCCGCTCCACCACGCGCGCGTCGCGGGTCAGGAACCCGGCCCGCTTGAGGTCGGCGCGGAGGTTCTCGTCAGCCTCGATCAGCGCCCGCGCGATGCCGTGGCGCATGGCTCCTGCCTGGCCGGCGACGCCGCCGCCGTCGATCCGCGCACGGATGTCCCACGTGCCCTCGGTGCCGCTCACTCTCAGCGGGGCGGTGGCGATTGCCTGCAGGATCTGACGCGGAAAGTAGGTGGCCAGCGGCTTGCCGTTGACCACGGCCTCGCCGGAGCCCGGGGACAGGATCACCCGGGCGACGGAGTTCTTCCGCTTGCCGGTGCCGCGATACATCACGGGGGACTTGCTGCTCACGAGCGCTCCTGGATCGGGACCGGGTTCTGCGCCTCATGCGGGTGCTCCGGTCCGGCGTAGATCTTCAGCTTGACGAGCTGCCGGGCGGCCAGCCGGTTCTTCGGCAGCATGCCCTTGACGGCCTTGCGCAGCACCTCTTCGGGGCGCCGCTTCAGCTGCTCGGCCAGCGTCCGCTCGCGCAGTCCGCCGGGATACCCGCTGTGGTTGTAGTAGATCTTCTGCTGCAGCTTGTCGCCGGTCACGTGCACCTTCTCGGCATTGACCACGATTACGAAGTCTCCCGAGTCGACATGCGGCGTGTACTGGGGCTTGCCCTTGCCTCGCAGCAGATCGGCGATCTGGGTGGCCAGCCTGCCCAGGGTCTTGCCCTCGGCGTCGACCAGGTACCAGCTCTTCTCGATCTCGTGCGGTTTGGCGGAGTACGTCTTCAATCTGTCCCTCGGTCGCATGCGAACGGCCCGCAGGCCAACGTGGCCGCGAGGCGGCACGACGCCGAATCCTACATCACGTCAGCGCCAGGCCGCGACGCTCCGCGCGTCGTCCTCGACCGGGATCATCTCGCAGGCGGCCGCGACGACGGCGGGGTCGAACTGGGTGCCGGCGAACTCACGAAGCTCCTCTAGTGCCTGCTCCTGGGTGCGGGGCAGCCGGCCGGGGCGGCCGGAGCGCATCGCGCTGTAGGCGGCGCACACGCTGACGATCCGGGCGCAGTGCGGGATGTCGCCGCCGGCCAGGCCGAGGGGATAGCCGGTGCCGTCCCACCGCTCGCGCACGGCGCCGACGCCCTCGGCGGCCCGCTCCAGGCCGGGGCTGCGCTCGATCAGCCGCCGCCCCAGCATTGCGTGGCGCTGCATCACCGCCCACTCGACGATGGTCAGCGATCCTCGCTTGTTCAGGAGCTGGGTGGGGATGGCCAGCTTGCCGACGTCGTGCACCAGCGCCACCAGCCGCAGCTCGTCGAGCGCATCCTGGCCAAGGCCCAGCCGCCGGCCGATGGCGAGCGCCAGCCGGGGCAATGCATGGTCGGCGATGCCCAGCTCTTCGGCGGTCTTGACGGCGTCTTCGAAGCTGGGCATGGCCGCGGTACCTGCGGGGGAGCGGTCCACGATCCAACACTCGCTCGACAAGGGCACACGCGCCCTCCCCGATTTGCGGTGTCGTGCTGCCCCATTTGGGGGCGCTTGAAGTTTGTCCGGCCCTGCGGTAGACCTCATTGCCACGCGGATCACAAGGCTGATCCGCTGCCGACGGCGATGGAAGGAGCCGCGACCATGCAGGCTGTGACAGTGACCGTCAACGGCGTCTCGCACACCACGGGGGTCGAGCCGCGGACGCTGCTCGTCCACCTCCTGCGGGAGCAGCTGAACCTCACCGGTACACAGGTCGGGTGCGACACGTCCAACTGCGGGGCCTGCACGGTGTGGGTCGACGGAGATGCGGTCAAGGCGTGCACCGTGCTGGCGGTGCAGGCGGACGGACACGAGGTGACGACGATCGAGGGGATCTCCGACGGCGGGTCGATGCACCCCATGCAACAGGCCTTCCACGAGCAGCACGGGCTCCAGTGCGGCTACTGCACGCCGGGCATGGTGATGACCGCAATCAAGCTACTGGAGGCGAACCCGCATCCCACCGACGAGGAGATCCGCCATGGCCTGGAGGGCAACCTGTGTCGCTGCACCGGCTACCACAACATCGTGGCCGCTATCCGCAGCGCCGCCGAGGGGGTGCCCGCCTGATGGCCGTGGCAGTCGACATCACACGCGGCATGGGGGCTTCGGTCCTCCGCAAGGAGGACGGCGAGCTGCTGACCGGCCAGGCGCGGTTCGTCGATGACGTCAAGCTGCCGGGCATGGTGCACATGGTCGTCGTGCGCAGCCCGTTCGCCCACGCCACGATCACCGGCATCGACAGCACGGCCGCGCGCCGGCTGGGTGGCGTCAGCGCCGTGTACACCGCCGACGACCTCGAGTTCGCCGCCGGCGTGCCCTGCGCGTCCAACCCCACCGGCAAGGTGCGCCAACCCGAACGGCCGCCGCTGGCGAAGGGCAAGGTGCGACACGCCGGAGAGCCGGTGGCGATCGTGCTGGCAGCCGACCGCTACGTGGCCCGCGACGCCGCCGATCTGGTTCAGGTCTCCTACGACGTACTGCCGGCGGTGATCGGCGTCGACGCCGCGCTGGCCAGCGGCGCCCCGCTCGTCCACGACCAGTACCCCGACAACGTCTGCGTCGTGATCGAGAACGTCACCGACGGCGTCGAGGAGGCCTTCGCTGCCGCCGACGTGGTGGTCAAGCAGACGCTGCACAACCAGCGCACGATCCCCGGCTCGATCGAGCCTCGCGGCGTGGTCGCGCACTGGATCGGCTCCTCCGACGAGCTGATGGTGCACTCCTCCACCCAGATCCCCCACTTCGTGCGCACGTTCCTGGCCATCTGCTGCGACGTGTCGGAGGCCAAGGTGCGGGTGATCGCCCCCGACGTCGGGGGCGGCTTCGGGGGCAAGCTCAACTGCTACGCCGAGGAGTTCATCGCCGCCGCCGCGTCGAAGAAGCTGGGGACTCCGGTGAAGTGGATCGAGGAGCGCAGCGAGTCGCTGGTGGCGACCATCCACGGCCGCGCACAGGACGCCCATATGGAGATCGCCGCCGACAGCCAGGGCAAGATCCTCGCCCTGCGGGGGCACTACATCCAGGATGTGGGCTCCTACCTGCAGCTGCTGACGCCGAGCATCGCCCACCTCACCCTGTTCATCGCCGAGGGCTGCTACGACATCCCCCAGGTCGATCTGAAGGTGACCGAGGTGTTCACCAACACCGTGCCCACCGACGCCTGCCGCGGCGCCGGGCGGCCCGAGGCCACCCACGCGATCGAGCGGACGATGGACGCCCTGGCCGCCGAGCTCGGCATCAGCCGCGAGGAGGTGCGACGGCGCAACTTCGTCCGCGAGTTCCCGCACCCCACCAACACCGGCATCACCTACGACTCTGGCGACTACGACAAGACGCTCGACAAGGCGCTCGAGGTGTCGGATCCAGCCGGCTTCGAGGGCCGTCGGGCGGAGGCGAAATCGCGGGGCAGGCTGCTCGGCCGGGGGCTGTCGACGTACGTCGAGATCTGCGGGCTGGCGCCGTCGGCGGTGACCCATGCGATCGGCCTCACGCCCGGCGGCTGGGAGAGCGCCACGGTACGGATCCACCCCACCGGCAAGGTGACCGTGATCACCGGCACCGCGCCCCACGGCCAGGGGCATGCCACCAGCTGGTCGCAGATCATCGAGAGCGAGCTGGGGATTCCCTTCGACGACGTCGAGGTGATCCACGGCGACACGGCGTTCGCCCCCTACGGGCTGGGCACCTACGGCAGTCGCAGCCTGGCCGTGGGCGGCACGGCGATCCACAAGGCGGCCGGGCGGGTGCGCGACAAGGCCAAGCAGGTCGCCGCCCACATGATGGAGGCATCGGCCGACGACCTCGAGTTCCGGGACGGTGCGTTCCGCGTCAAGGGCAGCCCCGACCAGAGCACCGGCATCGGCGAGGTCGCCTTCCGCGCCTGGCAGGGGTTCGATCTCCCGGAGGGCGTCGACCCAGGCCTCGATGAGACGGTGTTCTTCGACCCGCCCAACTTCACGTTCCCGTTCGGCTGCCACATCTGCGAGGCGGAGGTGGAGCCGGACACGGGCCGGGTCGAGATCACCCGCTACGTCGCCGTCGACGACTGCGGCAACGTTGTCAACCCAGCGATCGTCGACGGCCAGGTGCACGGCGGCGTCGTCCACTCGGTCGGCCAGTCACTGTACGAGGCGGTGATCTACGACGAGGACGGGCAGCTGCTGACGTCGAGCTTCGTCGACTACCTCATCCCCGGCGCCCCGGACGTACCCTCCGTCGAGACGTACCGCACCGAGACGCCTTCGCCCACCAACCCGCTGGGCGTGAAGGGCATCGGCGAGGCGGGGACGATTGCGGCCACAGCGGCGATCGTGGGCGCCGTCTGCGATGCCACCGGCGTCCGCGACATCGACATGCCACTCCAGCCCGAGCGCGTGTGGCGGGCGATGAACGAGGGAGGTGCGGCATGATCCCGGCTGCCTTCGACTACGAGCGGCCCGGTACGCTGGCCGACGCCGTCGACCTGCTCCAACGCCATGGCGACGGGGCGAAGCTGCTGGCCGGCGGCCACTCGCTGCTGCCGATGATGAAGCTGCGGCTGGCGGTTCCCGAGCTGCTGATCGACCTGTCCGCCATCGACGGACTGACCGGCATCCGCGACGCCGGCTCGCAGATCGCGATCGGCGCCCTGACCACTCATCGCGACGTCAATTCCTCGGACGTGATCGCGAACGGCTGCCCGGTGCTCGCCGAGGCGGCCGGGATGATCGGCGACATGCAGGTGCGTAACCGGGGCACGATCGGCGGCTCGCTGGCACACGCCGAGCCGCACGCGGACTTGCCCGCCGTGCTGGTCGCGCTGGAGGGCGAGGTGGAGGTGCAAGGCCCGGCCGGCACGCGCACCATCGCCGCCTCCGACCTGTTCGTCGACTACCTGACCACCGCCATCTCAGCGGACGAGATCATCACCGAGGTGCGGGTGCCGAAGCTGCGGCAGGCGGCGTACGTCAAGTTCTCGCGGCGGATGCAGGACTGGGCGGTGGTGGGAGTCGCCGCCGCGCTTGACGGCGGCTCAGCCCGGATCGCGATCACGGGCTGCGGGGCGACGCCGTTTCGCGCCAGGGCGGCGGAGGCGGCGTGGAACGGCTCGAACGCGGCAGAGGCGGCGGCCCTGGCCGCCGACGGCCTGGAGCCGCCCGGCGACACAGCTGCCAGCCCGGACTACCGGCGGCACCTGGCCCGGGTGCTGACGGGGCGCGCGCTGGAGGCAGCCGCCGCCCGCTGATCGTCCACTACGATTCCGGACATGCGCGATGTTCTGACCGACGCCCGGCGGCTGCTCGACGGCGGGCGGCGCGTTGCGGTCGCCATGGTCGTCGACTCCAAGCGCTCGGCGCCGCGCCCGCTCGGCTCCCGGCTGCTGGTCACCGAGGACGGCGACATGTACGGCTCGGTGTCGGGCGGCTGCGTCGAGAGCGACGTCGCGCTGCGGGCCGCGGAGGTGCTCGAACGGGGCACGCCGCAGCTGGTCCCCTACGGCATCAGCGACGACGACGCGTTCGACATCGGGCTGCCCTGCGGCGGCGAGATCGAGATATTCATCGCACCGCTCGACCGCGGGGAGGTCGATCGCGTGGGCGCCGCGCTGGAGGCCGGGGAACGGCTGGCGATCACCACCACGCTGTCCGGCCCGCAGGCCGGCGGCAAGCGCTACGGCGAGGGCGAGGCCGACTCGGCTGCCCGGCGCGAGAGCCCCGACACCTTCGTCGAGCATCTGGCACCGGCGCCCGTGTTGATGATCTTCGGCGCGGTGGACACCGCCCAGGAGCTGTCGCGGATCGCCCGCCAGGTCGGATTTCGCACCATCGTCTCGGACGCCCGCGGCAAGTTCGCCACCAGGGAGCGGCTGCCGGACGCCGACGAGGTGGTGGTCGGCTGGCCGGCCAAGGCCTACGAGCTGCACCAGCCCGACGAGGCCACGTATGTCGTCGTGCTCACCCACGACGCCCGCTTCGACGAGCCCGCGCTGGGGCCGGCGCTACGCTCGGCCGCGCCGTACATCGGCGCCCTCGGCAGCCGCCGGGCGCAGGACCGGCGCCGCGAGCGGCTGCGAAACGCCGGCTACTCGGAGTCCGAGATCGCACGCATCAGCGGGCCCCTGGGGCTCGACATCGGCGCCCTGACGCCGGCCGAGACCGCACTCTCGATCATGGCGGAAGTGCTGGCCACCCGCCGTGGCCGGTCGGGGGGACGGCTGGCGGAGGCCGCCGGGCGGATCCACCCCGAACCAGTCGCCTCCTAGGCGGCATGGCAGACGCCCCGCGGATCGCGCTGATCGCGGATGTGCACGGCAACGCGGTCGCCCTGGAGGCGGTGCTCAGCGATCTCTCGCGGTCAGGCGCGGACGAGCTGATCTGCCTGGGCGACGTGGCGGCCACCGGGCCGCGGCCGCGGGAGGCGATCGAGCGGATCGCCGGGCTGGGCTGCCCGGTGGTGCGCGGCAACACCGACCGGTTCCTGCTGCACCCCGAGGTCGAGGAGACCGACGACGAGGACACCCGCCGCACGTTCGAGCTCGACCTGTGGGGCGCCGAGCAGCTGGACGAGGCGCACCGCAGCGCGCTGGCCGGGTACCAGCCGGTGGTCGAGCGGCCCGGCCTCTGCTGCTACCACGGCTCGCCCCGCTCGGACACGGAGGAGCTGTTGGCCACCACCCCGCCGGCGGCGCTGGAGGCAGCCCTCGACGGCCATGCGGCGCTGGTGTTCGCGGGCGCCCACACCCACCAGCCGATGCTGCGCCGCCACGGCACGTCGCTGGTGATCAACCCCGGCAGCGTGGGGATTCCGTTCGAGATGCTGCCCGACGGCCGGTTTCACAACCCGCCGTTCGCCGAGTACGCGATCGTCGCCGGCCGGGAGGTGGAGTTCCACCGGGTGCCGCTGGACGTCTCGCAGGTGGCCGGGGACGCGCTGGCGTCGGGCATGCCCCACGCCGGATGGTGGGTCAAGGACTGGAGCTGGGAGGCCTGAGCCTCAGCAGGGCAGCGTGGCGGCCGACACCTTGACCGGCGTCGACAGCGCGCCGTAGGCGTCCTGCGCCCGTACGAACACCGTCCGCACGCTGCCGCAGCTGAGGCCGTGCTTGGTCAGGGTGGTCGCGCTGGTGGTGCGCTGCCAGCGCGGGGTCGAGACCAGGTACAGGGCGACCGCGCTGGGCGATGCCGTCCAGGTGAGGGTGATCGATTCGGTCGTGGCGGAGGTCTGGGTGAGCCCAGAGGGCGGCAACGGGCAGGCGTCGGTGTCGGCCGTGATCGTGCGCGCCGGCGACCGGTTGCCGGCCAAGTCGACGGCCCGCACCCGCACCGTATGGTCGGTCCCGCAGGGCAGCCCGGTGAGCGACCTGGTGTGGCCGGCACCTGCGTAGACCCGACCGCCGTCCACGTTCACCAGGAAGCCCCAGACGCCGATGTCGTCGCTCGAGCCGCCCCATCGCAGATCGATGCCGGTGCTGGTGGCCGCGTCGACCGACAGGCCGGCCGGAGTTGCCGGGGCGACCGCGTCGCCGGTGCGGACGAACCGGATCGCGTCGGCCAGGATCGCGCCCGCCGAGCGGCTGCGCCGGCTGACCTCAGCCCGCCAGGCCGACCCGCCGGAGAACTCGTAGGTGCCCAGCGGCACCCAGTTGGCGCAGCGAGAGCGCTGGTTGACCCCCACGGTGACGCCGCCGGCGGCGGTCGCCAGCCTGATCCTGGTGCCGGGATTGGCGTCCGAGCGGCACGGCCAGCGTGCGAACACGTCGTAGCGGCCGGCCGACGGCAGCAAGATCCGGTAGCGGGCGGGCGCGGCGCCGCGGGCGGGCCGAGCCGTGTGCGCGCTGCCGCCGTAGGAGCCGCCGCCGGAGGTGGTCGACCAGCCGGCCGCGTCGAAGGCGGCGCCGCGGTCGTCGCCGGTGCGCTGAGCGGTGGTACCGGCGTACAGCCGCAGGTATTCCATGTAGCGCGCCCAGTTCCAGTACCGCCCGGGGTCGGTGTGGTGCGAGGCGCCGCCCCACTGACCGTGGTGGTTGGGGTCGGGCACCTGGTTGTGACCGATCACCCGGCTGCGGTCGGGCCTGATCGCGTACTTTCGGGCCAGGTGGCCGGCCAGACGGGCGGACGCCCGGTACTGGGCCTCCGTGAATCCGCCGGACCGCGTGTAGCCCTCGTGCTCGATGCCGATCGAGCTCTCGTTGTAGGCCCAGTTGCCGGCATGCCAGGCGATGTCGCGCTCGTGCACCATCTGCGCCACCTGGCCGCGTTTTCCGACCACGTAGTGGGCGGAGGACTGGGCCGAGGCGCTGGCGAACCAGTTGTAGGTCGAGGCGAAGCCGCCCTCGGCGACGTGAATGATGATGCGCGTAATCAGCACGTCCTGCGGGCGTGCGGCGTCGGTGTAGTTCCAGACGCTGGCCGGCCGCCACAGGGCGCCGCCGTACTCGACGCCGGTCGCGGCCGCCAGTCGGACTGCGGCCCGCGAGCTGCCGGCCGCGCGGGGATGCGCGATCCCGGCGGAACCAAGGATGCCGCCGCTCTCGTGCGCCGAAGCCGGCGGTGCCGCGGTCGCCGCCAGCCCGGCGGCGACGCCTGCCACGGTCAGCAGAAGCGAACGACGGAGGCGGTCTGCCCTACCCACGGGTGGCTCATCGGCCGGCATCCTGCGAACCTTGAACCCGTGCCGGGCCACCGCCTGTGAAGCCGGTCACACTCCCCGTCCGCGCCCCGGCCACCAGTTCCACTCCCCCAGCACGCGCATGGTTGCGGGCACCAGCAGCGAGCGGATCAGCGTGGCGTCGAGGAAGATCGCGATCGCCAGCCCCAGGCCCAGCTGCTTGACGATGACCACGTCGGTGAGCGCGAAGGAGAGCCCGATCACGACCACGATGGCGGCGGCGGAGGTGATGATCCGGCCGGTGGCGACCAGCCCCGCGGCCACCGCCTCGGGGGTGCTGGCACCGGCGGCATGCTCCTCGGCGATCCGCGACAGCATGAAGACCTCGTAGTCCATCGAGATCCCGAACAGCACACAGAAGATCACCACCGGCAGGGTCGACTCGATGTAGCCCAGCCGGGTGGTGTCGAGCACGCCGCTCAGGTGGCCGTCCTGGAAGATCCAGACCAGCACGCCCAGCGAGCCCGCGATCGAGAGCGTGTTCATGACGATCGCCTTCAGCGGCAGCAGCACCGAGCGGAAGGCGGCGAACAGGATGAGGTAGCTGACCAGGAACACCAGCCCGACCGCGTAGGGAGCGCGGCCCTCGATCTGGTCGAGGAAATCCAGCTCGCCCGCCGTCTGGCCGGTGACCACGAACAGTCCGCCGTGGCCGGGCAGCCGGCGGATCTCGGAAACCAGGTCTCGGGCCTGCGACGAGAACGGGCTGGCCAGCGGCGCGATCTCGACCGCGGCGCCGCCCGGCCCGCGCTCGATGCCGGTGACGCCGGCTGCGCCGGGCAGCTTCGCGGCCTCGGCCGCCAGCGCGTCCGCCCGGGCCGGGTCACGCACGACCAGCACCACCGGGTTCAGCGGCCCCAGGTTGAAGCCCGTGCGAAGCTGCGCCTCGCCCTCTCGGGAGTCATAGCCGCGCGGCAGCACCTCGGCCCGCGGCACGTTGAGCGTGGCCCCCAGTGCCGGCCATGCCAGCACACCGATGATCGCCAGCGAAACGGCGATGAACACCAGCGGCCGCCGCATGACCGCGGCAGCCAGTCGCGCCCAGCCGCCGCGGCCGTGGTCGCGGCGGCGGAACCGGGCCGGCAGCACGGGCAGCCGTTCGATCCGGCCGCCGAGCACTCCCAGCAGCGCCGGCAGCAGCGTCAACGCCGCCAGCACCGAGATGGCCACCACCAGCGAGCCGCCGATCGCCATCGACGTCAGCACCCGCAGGCCGAACACGAACAGGCCGGAGAGCCCGATCAGCACCGCCAGACCGGAGAACGCGATGGCGCGGCCGGCCGTCGCCGCCGTCCGGCGGACGGCGGCCTCGACGTCCCGGCCCCGGCGCAGCTCCTCGCGAAAGCGCGACACCGCCAGCAGGGCGTAGTCCACTCCCACCCCCAGGCCGAGCATGGTGGCCAGGTTGAGCACGAAGATCGACAGTGGCACCCCCTGGACGACGCCGAGCAGGATGCCCAGCGTGCAGGCCACCGCCACGCCGCCCACTGCCAGCGGGATACCCGCGGCCACCGCCGTCCCGAACGCCAGCACCAGCACGATCAGCGCGGCGGGCACGCCGACCGACTCGGCCCGCCGCAGGTCTTCGGCGGTCGCCCGCTCGATGTCGGCGTAGACGGCGGCCGGCCCCGTGACGTGGAGCGTGACTCCGGGCGGCGGGCGCAGCGCCCGCCGGAACGGCTCGACGTCGACCTTGGCCTGGTCGGGGTCGGTGCGAAGCTCGATCGCGGCGTAGGCCTTGTTGCCGCCCGGCGCGACCACGATCCGCAGCGGCCCGACCACATCCGCCAGGCCGCCCAGGGCCGGCGTCACCGTGCGGCGCAGGGCGGCGGCATCGCCGGTGTCCGCCACCACCAGCAGGTACGAGCGCGGGCGGTCGGGAAAGAGCTGCCGGAGCTCATCGCCGGCCTGCACGGCCTCGGAGTCCTGGGCGATGAACCCGCCCGACCCCAGGCTGTCCTGCAGGCGGGGCGCCAGCGGCCCCAGGCAGAGCAGTGCGACCAGCCATGCGCCGAGCACCCACCGCCGCCGGGTGTAGATCCAGCCACCGAGCCGTTCGAATCCCTGGGACACCGGCGCACCAGGGTAGACCCGACCGCCAGCCCGACGGGCCATGGTGGCCTAAAGGGCATTTGCAACAAGACCGATATAGGACACAGGATGAAACGCCAGCTGACCGCGGTGCTGCTCGGGCTGTTGACCCTCGCGGTCATGCCCGCGGCCGGGGCGGCGATCGTGCCCGGCGTCCCCGAACTGCTGGCGACGACGCCGGCGGCCGATGCCGCCGGCCAGCAGCGCTACGGCGTGGCGATCTCCTTCACCTTCGATCAGTCCGTCATTGTGACGCAGCCACCCACGCTGAAGCGGACGGTGAGCGGAGCGGCCGTAACGGCGACGTTCGACGTCAGCGGCGACACCGTCACACTCAACCCGACTTCCAGCCTGGCCGCCGGCGTGTCGTATACGGCGGCCGTCCAGCCGGACGGTGCTTCGGCTCCCAGCACCGTCCGGTTCACCACCCTGCCCGTGCCCGCCCACCCCACCATCCACGTCAAGGTGATCACGGCACTGGCGGCCGAGGCGACGTTCGACATCGTCCGCCGGCTCGATCGCACCAACCTGCTCGCCGTACCCAGGCCCCAGGACGTGCTCGACATCTCGCTGGCCACCGGCCGGCCGCTGACGGCCTCAGACCTGACCGGCTACCAGGCCGCACTGGTGGTCACCGACCGCGACGTCGCCGGCCAGGACGCCGCCGGCTCCGTGCTGGCCGGCTTCGCCGGCAAAGGCCACGGCGTGGTGGCCGGCGGCCAGACACACTGGCGGCCGGCGGGGACATGGACGGCGGCCAGCAGCATCTCGACCTCGTCCACCTCGAACTGGTTCGCCAACTGGGATCCGTACAGGCTGACCGATCCGCCCGCCGTCCTCGAGGGCGGCTCGCTGAAGGCGTCGACGATCAGCTCCCACTTCGTCACCCGCAACCTGGCGACACCGTTCCAGGTCACCGGCCCCGGCTCGGGAGCCGTCGACGTCCAGAACCCCTGGAACGCCAAGGTGCTGGCCCGGCTCAACACCACCGCCGCCTTCCCCACCTACGGCCAGGTTCTGCTGGCCGTCCGCCAACTCAACAACGGCCGCGTTGTCGACCTCGGCTTCCGGCCGTGGTCGAGCAATCTGGCCGGGGGCGGCTTCGATCCGGCGGTGACGGCGGGCGGCGCGCTGGTCGCACGCTCCCTGTGGTGGGCGGCGAACCGGATCCCACCGGCCCGCACCCGGTTCACCAGCACCCCGCCCAGCTCGACGCATTTCACCAGCGTCGTGTTCCGGATGGCGGCCAACGATCCCGACGACACCAAGCTGCGCTACCGCTACCGCGTCAACTCGGGGAACTGGAAGTGGGCGCCCAGCCCGACGCTGGGGCTGTACTACCTCTCCCCCGGCCGCTCCTACACGGTGCGGGCCTACGCGGTCGACCCGGCCGGAAACCGCGATCCCAGGGTCGCCCGCTACAGCTTCCGCGTCACCGGCTGAGCGCGGCCGGCCGACCTACTCCCACTCGATGGTGGACGGCGGCTTGCTCGAGATGTCGAGGGCCACCCGGTTGACGCCCGACACCTCGTTGATGATCCGGCTGGAAATCCGTTCCAGCACGTCGTAGGGCAGCCTCGCCCAGTCGGCGGTCATCGCGTCTTCCGAGGTCACCGCCCGGATCACGATCGGATAGGCGTAGGTGCGGGAGTCGCCCTGCACGCCCACCGAGCGGATGGCGGGCAGGATCGCGAATGACTGCCACAGCTCCCCGTAGAGGCCGGCGCGGCGGATCTCCTCCAGCAGCACGGCGTCGGCCTCGCGCAGGATCTCCAGCCGCTCGCGGGTTACCTCGCCGATGATGCGAATGGCCAGCCCGGGGCCCGGGAACGGCTGGCGCCAGACCATCCGGTCGGGCAGCCCCAGCTCCTCGCCCACCTTGCGCACCTCGTCCTTGAAGATCAGCCGCAGCGGCTCGACCAGGTCGAAATCCATGTCCTCCGGCAGCCCGCCCACGTTGTGGTGCGACTTGATCTTGGCCGCCGTCCGGCTGCCCGACTCGATCACGTCGGAGTAGAGCGTGCCCTGCACCAGATAGTGGACGTCGCCCAGGCTGCGGGCCTCGTCCTCGAACAGGCGGATGAACTCCTCGCCGATGATCCGCCGCTTCATCTCGGGATCCTCGACCCCCTCCAGCCGGCCCAGGAAGCGGTCGACCGCGTCGACGTGCACCAGCGGCACCTGGAAGTGATCCTCGAATGCCTCGACCACGTTGGCCGCCTCGTCCTTTCGCAGCAGGCCGTGATCGACGAACACGCAGGTCAGCTGATCGCCCACCGCCCGGTGCACCAGCAGCGCGGCCACCGCGGAGTCGACCCCGCCCGACAGGGCGCAGATCACCTTCTGGTCGCCGACCTGGGCCCGGATCCGCTCAACCTGCTCCTCGATGAACTGGTGGGCCGTCCAGGTCGGCGGCGCCTCGCAGGCCTCGAGCACGAACTGGCCCAGCATCTCGGTGCCGCGAGGCGTGTGCAGCACCTCGGGGTGGAACTGGACGGCGAAGAAGCCGCGCTCGCGATCCTCCATCGCCGCAATGGGGGTGGTGTCGGTCGACGCCGTCACCTCGAAGCCGGGCGGCGCCGCCACCACGCTGTCGCGGTGGCTCATCCAGCAGCTCTGCTCGGTCGGCATCTCGCCGAACAACAGCGCCCCTCCGGCCAGCCGCACCGGGGTCTTGCCGAACTCGCCGATGCCGGTGTTGGAGACGGTGCCGCCCAGGGCCTTGGCCATCGCCTGCATCCCGTAGCAGATGCCCAGCACGGGCACCCCGAGCTCGAACAGCTCGGGGTCGACGTCGGGCGCCCCCGGCTCGTAGATCGATGCCGGCCCACCGGACAGGATGATGCCGATCGGCTCGCGGGCAGCGATCGCCGACACCGGCAGGTCATGGGCGACGATCTCGGAGTAGACGCGGCACTCGCGGACGCGGCGCGCAATCAGCTGGGCGTACTGGGCGCCGAAGTCGATCACGAGCACCGGGCGATGGATCTCGCCACCGCCGAGGGTGCCGGCCCCGGAGGGGTACTCGAGCGGCGTTTCGCTCAATGGCTCATCCCGACTGCCTGCTCGCGCTGCAGCTTCTTGCCCTCCGTCTGCAGCGCGGGAGCGAACATGATCTCGGCCTTCTGGAAGGCCTGGATGTTGTCGTAGCCGGTGGTCGCCATCGAGGTGCGGAGCGCCCCCATCAGGTTGAGGGTGCCATCGTTCTCCTTGGCAGGCCCGACGACGATCTCGTCCAGCGTCGCCACCTGCTCGGTCTTGACCCGGGCGCCGCGGGGCAGGGTCGGGTGGAACGTGGCCATGCCCCAGTGGTAGCCATGGCCGGGCGCCTCCTTGGCCCGGGCCAGCGGCGAGCCGACCATCACGGCGTCGGCACCGCAGGCGATCGCCTTGGAGATATCGCCGCCGGTGCGCATGCCGCCGTCGGCGATCACGTTGACGTACTGGCCGGTCTCCAGCAGGTGCTGAACACGGGCGGCCGCGGCGTCGGCGATGGCGGTTGCCTGCGGCACTCCCACCCCCAGCACGCCCCGAGTCGTGCACGCGGCGCCGGGGCCGACGCCCACCAGCACCCCGGCGGCGCCGGTGCGCATCAGGTGCAGAGCGGCCTGATACGAGGCGCAGCCGCCGACGATCACGGGTACCGGCAGGGATGCGATGAACTCCTTCAGGTTCAGCGGCTCGACCACCGTCGACACGTGCTCCGCCGAGACGACCGTGCCCTGGATCACCAGCACGTCGAGCCCGGCATCGAGCGCCAGCTGGTAGTGCGCGCGCACCTTCTGCGGCGTCAGCGATGCCGCCGCCAGCACGCCGCCGGCCTTGATCTCGCGGATCCGCTGGGCGATCAGCTCCGGCTTGACGGGCTCGGAATAGATCTGCTGCATCTCACGGGTGGCCTGCTCCTTGGGGTATCCGGCGATCCGCTCGAGCTGCTTGTCGGCGTCCTCGTAGCGCGTCCAGATACCCTCCAGGTTGAGCACCGCCAGGCCGCCCAGCTGGCCCAGCCGGATCGCGATGTCAGGGGAGACGACACCGTCCATGGCGGAGGCGAGCAGCGGCAGCTCCAGCAGGTGCGGGCCCAGCCGCCAGGCGATGTCGACGTCTTCGGCGTCCCGCGTCCGCCGGCTGGGGACGATCGCGATGTCGTCGAACCCGTATGCGCGGCGGGCCTTCTTCCCCCGCCCAATCTCAATCTCCAACCCGAACCCCCTTGAAAAACACACGCGGCCCTGCCGGGCCGCTGAAGGAAAAGTCATTGCGCAAGCGAATGTTCAATGTTCCCGGGAGTCTACCAACGAGGTCGGTCGAAACCGGGCGGCGGCCGCCGCGGCCGCCGGCGGCTAGCGCAGGATGCCCGTGTGGCCCAGCGAGTAGCGGCCCGGCTGCGGCCACACGCACAGCCCGTGCGGGCTCGAGCCGACCGGGATCCGGGCGATCAGCCTGCCGTTGCGGGTGTCGATCGCGTACACCTCGGCGTTGTAGCGGCCGGACAGCCAGAGCACCCTGCCGTCCGCCGACACCCCGCCCATGTCGGGGCTGCCGCCGCCCGGGATCTGCCAGCGCGCGACCACCTTCCCCGTGCGGAAGCTGATCACCGACACCGTCCCCTCGCCACGATTGGTGGCGTACAGGAAGCGCGCGTCGCGGCTGGGGTAAAGGCCGTGCACGCCGGCCCCGGTGGGCAGGAAGCCGATCACCCGAAACCGCCTGGCCGAGATCTTCCACAGACCGTTGGCGCGCATGTCGGCGACGTAGAACACCCGGCCGTCGGGCGACAGCTTCACGTCCTGCGGCATCCCCTGGGCACCGTCGGGCAGCTGCAGCACGCCGATCAGCCGCTCCCGGCGGACGTCGACCTTCAGCATCTCGCCCGAGAACTCGCAGCTGGCGATCAGGAAGCTGCCGTCGGCCGAGAAGTCGACGTGGTCGACTCCCTCGCAGGGCACGTGCAGCGAGTGGCGCAGCTTGAACGTGTGCGGGTCGCGGAAGTCGAGCCGGTTCAGCCGCTCGGCGACGACGATCGCCCGGCTGCCGTCGGCCGTGAAGTACATGTTGTAGGGATCGGCGACGGGGATCGTCCGACCTGGCCGCCCGGTGCGGGGATCGATCGCCGTAAGCGTGTTGCTCTGGTCGTTGGTGACGTACAGCCTCTTCAGGTCGTAGGAGGGCACGACATGCTGCGGCTGCACTCCCACCGCGAAGCTACGGACCACCTTGTAGGTCGAGGGGTCGATGACGTCGACCGTGTTGCTGACGGAGTTGGGCACGTAGACGAGCGGCCGGGCGCTTCTGGCCGCGCCGGTCAGCATGTTCGGGCCGTCCCGGGCGTAGACGTTGATCGGGGAGGGCGGGGCGCTGGGCTTCGCTGCCACCGGGGCCGGCCGGCCGGCCGTAGCGGCCGGGCGGCTACCGGCTGCAGAAGCGGCGTCCGCCGGCGGCCGGGGCTCGGAGTCGCCTGTCACCGCACTGATCCCCAGCACCAGCAGCGCCAGCCCGATCACCCCGCCGGTGAACATCAGATCCCCGCGCCGGCTCACGAGCGGGCCTGCGATGCTCGAGAGTCGGCGGGCATGCCCGGCACCCCAAGGGCTACGACACGGCGGCGGCGCGAGGACGGATCTCTTCCACCTCGACCATGGCCGCGTAGCGGGGCACGTCTCTGAGGTCGAACACGCCGGCGCCCACCGTCTGCGTGTTGGCGGCGCCCACCGCCAGCCCATGGCGCACGCAGTCCGCCTCGCCGCGGCCGGCCTGCTGGGCCGACACGAAACCGCCCAGGAAAGCATCTCCGGAGCCGACCGCCGACACCGCCTCGATCCGCGGGATCCACGCCCGGTACATGCGGTGGCGGCCGCGGCCGCCGGACGCCAGCAGGGCGTAGCAGCCGGTCTTGAGCGTGATCACGACGTTCGCGGCGCCCCGGTCGCGCAGCTCCAGCAGGGCGTTCTGGAAGTCCTCGTCGGTCTGGAACTCGTGGCCGACCAGCGCCTCCGCCTCCCGCTGGTTGGGGAAGATCATGTTCGGCTCGGCGGCCAGCGCCAGCCGCAGTGGCTCTCCCTCCGTGTCGACCACCGTGCGCACGCGGCGCTTGTGCATGTCGCGGACGACATCGGCGTAGAAACCGATGTCGACCTTGCGGGGCAGGCTGCCGGCGAACACCACCACCTTGACCGCACCGGATAGGTAACGGATCTTCTCGAGCAGGGTGGCGATCTCGTCGGCCGTCACCTCCGGCCCATACTCGTTGATCTCGGTCTGCAGGCCGCTGGTGGGGTCGACGACGGCGGTCGACGTGCGCGACTCGGCTCCGATCCTGACGAAGTCGTTCAGGATCCCCTCCTGCGACAGGCCGTCCAGGATGTGCACACCGGTGCGGCCGCCGGCCAGCCCGGTCGCGATCACGGGGTCGCCCAGCCGCTTCAGCGTGCGGGCGACGTTGATGCCCTTGCCGCCCGGCACGATCAGGCCCTGCTGGGCTCGATGGCGGTGGCCAAGCTGGAAGTTGGCGACGGTCAGTGTCTTGTCGACCGCTGCATTGACGGTGACTGTCAGGATCATCGACGTGCCCGGTGACGCGCACCCGATGCCGGCCGGTCGTCTGAGCCTCGGTCCATCGGACAGGTCCAGTCTACACTTGACGCCTGGGTTGGCGACCGTACGGTTGAGGCATGCTGGCAACGCCGGGATGCTCCATCGTCACGTCCGCCGTGGTGCTCGAGGTGGGCATTGCGGGCTGGTACGCGGGCCACGGCGCGCTGTGGCTGCTGGTGATGACCGCGGCCGTCACGCTGGCCGATACGGCCTGGGGTGTGGCCCGCCGGCGGGCGCTGTGTGACCTGGCCGGCTTCGAGGTGGCCGCCACGCTGTGCGCGATGCTGGCGCTGGGCGCCGACCCCGTCCTCTCGCTGCTGGTCGGGCTGGCCTGCGTGGCCTGGTTGGTGCGCGAGCGCCGCCCAGTCGCTCAGGCCACCGGCGCGGCCTGACGCAGCTCGGCCGCGGCCGCCCGCACCGACTGCTGCCAGTCGCCGCGGCGTTCCCGCCAGGCGTAGATGACCGAGCGCGCGGCCACGATCAGCCCGCCCGCCGGGTGGTCGCGAAACGCCGGGGCGAGCGCCGCCGATTCGCCGCCCTGGGCGCCCACGCCGGGGAGCAGCAGGATCGTGCGCGGCATCAGCTCCCGAGCCCGGGCCACGGCGTCGGGCGCGGTCGCCCCCACGACGGCGGCCACGTTCGACAGCCCGCAGTCGCCGACCGATTCCGCGCCCCAGCTGTCGATCAGCTCCGCCGTCCGCTCCCACACCGGCCGGCCGTCGGCCAGCAGCTGCTCCTGGAGGTCGGCGGCACCGGGGTTCGACGTCCGGCAGAGCACGAACACGCCGCGTCCGTCGCGGCACCAGGCCAGGAAGGGGTCGAGCGCGTCGCGGCCCATGTAGGGGTTGACGGTCAGCGCGTCGGCCACCGGCGGCTCGCCGTCGCGTGGGGCCAGCCAGGCCTCGGCGTAGGCGATGCTGGTTGAGCCGATGTCGCCCCGCTTGGCGTCGGCGATCACCAGCAGCCCGGCGTCGGCGGCCGCGGCGCAGATCCGCTCCAGCGCCGACAGTCCGGGCCCGCCCAGTGCCTCGAAGAAGGCGACCTGCGGCTTCACCGCTACGGCTTCCCCGGCCACGGCGTCCATCACCTCTAGGCAGAACCGCTCGTACGCCCTGGCGCGGCCGGCGCGGCCCGGCTTGAGGCCGCCGATCACGGCCGGCGGCAGCAGCTCGATGCGGGGGTCGAGGCCGACGCAGAGCGAGCTCTGCTTCGCGGCCACCGCAGCAGCCAGCCTGTCGGAAAACGTCATCCACGTAAGCCTATCGAGCCGCGCCGCTGTGAGACGGCGGTGGCCAGGTCGCCGCCTGTGGCCGGGATCGCCTGGATGCTGACGCTGGGGCGGGCGAACGCCGCCGCCACCACCCGCCCCTGGTCCGCCTCGACCGGCAGCAAGGGGCGCGGCCGGCCCACCGACGCCGCCTCGATGGCGAGCACCAGCGGCGCGATCTCGAGCAGCCCGTCGCCCGCCCGCGGCAACCGGCGGCGGGCGACCACCCGGCCGCGGGCGCAGGCGAACGCCTGCACGAAACGGTCGTCGGCATCCGGCGCCAGCAGCACGCCGCTGCGAGAGGCGATCCGTCGCAGCCGGGCCAGCGTGCGCTGGGCGCGATCGAGCGCGTCGAGGCCATCGCGGGCGGCGGCCGCCTCCTCGTAGCGCTGGGCCTCACGAAGCGCATACATCCGCTGGCGAAGCGCCGCCAGCGGCCGCTCCCCCTCACCCTGTTCGAGCCAGGCCCGCGCGGCCTCCACCGCCGTGGCGTAGCGCTCGGCGGCGACACCGCCGTGGCAGGGGGCGTGGCAGTTGCCCAAAAGCCCGGTCAGGCAGCTGCCGTCGTCGGTCGGTCGGGCCGGCCGGCAGGTGCGAAGTCCGTAGGCGGAGCGAACGGCCTGGGCCACCGCCTGAGCCTCGCCACGTGAGCGGAACGGCCCGGCGCTCAGCTCCCCCGGAGCGGGCTCCTTGGTCACGCTCAGCCGCGGCACCGGCTCGGACACCGTCAGCGTCAGGTAGCAGCATCGCTCGGGGTGGGCTCCCCGGCTATTGGCCGGCGGTCGCAGCCGCTGGATCAGCTCCAGCTCAACCAGTGCGGCCTCCAGCTCCGACCCCAGCGGCCGGGCCTCGATCCGCTCGGTGGCCGCCAGCGCATGTTCGACCGGCCGCCGCTGGGCGGGGCCGGAGAAGTACGAGCGCACGCGGGCCCGAAGATCGGTCGCCTTGCCAACGTAGAGCACCTGCTCCTGGGCATCGCGGAACAGATAGACGCCAGGCCCGGAGGGGAGGTCGCGGGCCAGGTTGCGGCGGGCCCGGGCCGGCCGGCGCATGGGCGCAGAGAACCCCACCGCGTCCCCCACGGTGCGCACGCCGTGCTCTTGGGCCATGCCCAGCAGGATGGCCAGGATCTCGGCCGTGGCCTGGGCGTCGGGCAGCGCGCGATGGCAGGGCCGCACCCGGGTGTCGAACCGCTCGGCCAGCGTGCCCAGGTTCATCCGCGCCACCCGGCCCGCCAGCAGCCGGCGGGCCAGCATCACCGTGTCGATCACCGGAGCGGCCAGCCGCCGCCCGTGCAGCCGGGCCAGGTCGGCGTCGACGAAGCCGACGTCGAAGCGGGCGTTGTGCGCGACCAGCACCGCCCCCTCGGCGAACCGGATGAACTCCGGCAGCACTCGCTCGATCCGCGCCGCCCGGCGCACGTCACGGGTCTGGATGCCGGTGATGCGCGTGATCGTCTCCGGCACCGGAAATCCCGGGTTGACCATCCGCTCGAAGCTGGCCACCGGCTCGAATCCCAGCATCCGCACGGCGCCGATCTCGACGATCCGCGAGCTGCCCGGCCGGGTGCCGGTGGTCTCGAGGTCGAAGACCACGAACGGTGCGTCCTCCAGCGCCAGGTCGGTGAGCGAGGTGACCTCCTCCCAGGCGGCGAGCGCGACCTCGCCGGCCGAACGCCAGACCAGCCGGGGGTCGGAGCGGATCACCTCGTCGACCAGCTGGCGGACGAGCGCCGACGGTGCCTGGCGGAGGGCGAACAGGCACCGCGCCGCGTCAGCCAGCGGCAGCGGCGCCCGCCGCTCCGTGAGCATCTCGACCAAGCGGTCTGCGCCGTCGAGTGAGAGCTGTGCGAGCGCCGTCTGCCGCATCGAACATATGTTCGCACATCCGCCGGACGGCGGCCGGGCTCACCGCCCGTCGAGCAGGTACGGCGGCTGCATGTAGGGCGGCGTGCGCTGATCGGGCGGGATCACCTCGCCGGCCCGAGCCGGCGGCTGCGCCGGCGCCCGCGGCGGTGTCACCACAAGGACGCCGAGCAGGATCGCGCAGATGAGCAGGCCGGCGGCGCGCATGCGCACTGTCTACTGCCTGGCAGCCGCTCGGCGCAAGCCCGAGACGTCCGGCCGGAGGGGGATGATGCCGGCATGGACGAGGCCGCCAGGGGACGGCTCGAGGCATTCAGCGACGGCGTGTTCGCGATCGCGGCAACGCTGCTGATCCTCGAGATCCGGGTGCCGGACGTCGAGGGAGCCGACCTCGGCGACCAGCTGCTGCACCTGTGGCCGTCCTACCTCGCCTACGCGACCAGCTTCCTCACCATCGGCATCATCTGGATCAACCACCACGCCTGCGTGTCGTGCCTGAAGCGGGCCGACCGCACCCTGCTGTTCATCAACGTCGTGTTCCTGATGGTGATCTCGTTCATCCCCTTCCCCACCCGGCTGGTCGCCGAGCACCTGCAGCACCAGGGCGAGCGGGATGCGGTGTACGCCTACGACCTGACGCTGTTGGGGATGGCCGTGATGTTCAACATCTTCTGGCGTTACGCGCGGCACCACCGCCGGCTGATCGCCGACACTGTGCCCCAGTCGCGGGTGGACGCCATCTCCAGGGCCTTCGACCCCGGCCCGCTGCTGTACGTCGGCGTGCTTCTCGTGGCGATCGTCAGCCCGCTGACCAGTGTCGCCCTGACCTTCGTTTTGGCGGCGTTCTACGTGCCCGCCCAGGCGCTCTTCGAGCGGGGCCAGCCCTGGCAGACTTCGGGGGGTGGAGACCTATGACCGCATCGGTACCGGCTACGCATCGGCTCGCCGGGCCGACCACCGGATCGCCGCGGCCATCGGCCGCGCGCTGGGGAGCGCCGCCACCGTGCTGAACGTCGGCGCCGGCGCCGGATCCTACGAGCCCGGTGACCGCGCCGTGACGGCGGTCGAGCCCTCCCAGGTGATGATCGACCAGCGGCCGCCCGGCGCCGCCAGAACGATCCGGGCGGCGGCCGAGGCGCTGCCTTTCCCCGACCGCCGGTTCGATGCCGCGATGGCCATCCTCACCCTGCATCACTGGGCGGATGTGCCCGCCGGGCTGGCGGAGCTGCGGCGGGTGGCCCGCGACCGGGTGGTGATCCTGACCCGAGATCCCGCCCACGTGGGGTTCTGGATGACGTCGGACTACCTGCCTCAGGCGCTCGAGCTCGACCGGGGGCGGTTCCCCACGCTGGTCGAGCTGGCGCGCGGGCTGGGCCGTGCCGAGGTGCGCCGCGTGCCGATCCCGGCCGACTGCACGGACGGCTTCTTCGGGGCCTTCTGGCGGCGACCGGAGGCGTATCTCGATCCCGCGGTGCGGGCCGGCATCTCGACCTTTAGCCAGCTCGACCCGGCCGCCGTCGACCGTGGCCTGCGGCGGCTGCACGACGACCTGGCCCGGCGCCGCTGGCACGATCGGCACGGCCGCCTGCTCGACCTGCCGGAGCTCGATGTCGGCTACCGCCTGGTGATCGCGGGACGCGGGGACGGCGCCGGGCCGTAGACCTCCGAAGCGACGGAGGAGGAGTCATGGCACGCGGCAGCCGGATCGCATCGGGAGCGATGGCGATCGCCCTGCTGGCACCGGTCCCGGCGGCGGTGGCGGACGGGCCGGTCGTTCCCAACCTGACGTTCGGGGGCAGCGGCGTGACCGACGCCGGCGGCTCTGTCCGGTACGTGGCGCTGCCGGGCGCCGCCGGCTCGACCATGGTGGTCAAGATCGACGCCGCTGCCGGCAGCGTGCTGGTGCAGCGGGTCGTGCCCGGCCGGTGGGGGGTGACGATGGTCAGCGCCGACGGCGTCACCGACGGGCTGTCGGGCGACGGCCGGACGCTGATCCTGGCCGAGTTCCCGCGCAGCGACGGGCCGCGGAGGGCGTACACCCGGTTCCTCGTCCTGGGCACCGAGCGCCTGAGCCCGCGGGCCACCGTCCGCGTGCCCGGCTGGGACGGGCTGGATGCGGTGTCGGCGGACGGGCGGCTGCTGTACCTGATCCAGGCCAAGCCGCAGAACGTGCTCGATTACCGGGTGCGGGCCTACGACCTGGCCGACCGGCGGCTGCTGCGCGAGCCGGTGGTCGATCGCCGCGAGCCGGGGGAGAGGATGGAGGGCTATTCGGTGGCCCGGGTCTGGAGCAGCGACCGGACGACCGCCTACACGCTCTACTCCGAGGGCACCCATAAGGGCTTCATCCATGCCCTGCACACCGACTCCCGCTCGGCCGACTGCATCGACCTGCCGGGCTGGGTGATGGGTCGCAACCCGGCCGGGATCGACCTCACGGCGGACGGGAAGCTGGTGGTGCTGAAGCCGGTGGGCACGCGGATCGCCACGGTCGATCCGGTGACCCGGAAGGTGTCGCCATGGAAGCCGGCCCCGGCACCGCCAGCGGGGGAGCCGCCGGTGCGCGGGGGCGGACACGGCCTGCCGGTGCTGCCGGCGCTGGCCGTGATCGGCGTCATCGGGCTGGCGCTGATCGGCGCCGCCGTGACGGTCAGGCGGCGGCCGACGGCCGGGTGATCGGGGCCGTTAACCCGCGGCGCCCGCCGCGCCCACGTGGGGCGGCGGGCGGCCGCGAGACACCTCGAGGAGCCGGAGTTACTTGACGGCGGCCTTGAGCTGGCTGCCTGCCGAGAACTTCGGGACAGTGCTGGCCGGGATGGTGACCTTCTGGCCCGGGTTGCGCGGGTTCACGCCTGTGCGCGCCTTGCGCTGCTGGACGCTGAACTTCCCGAAACCGGTGAAGACAACATCGTCGCCGCTGGACAGTGCGTCCTTGATCGACTCGAGTGTCGCGTCGACGGCAGCGGTGGCGTCCTTCTTGGACAGGCCGGACTTGGTTGCGACCTTGTCGATGAACTCGCTCTTCGTCACCCTGGTTCCTCCTGGTCTGTTCGGGGTCGGGAACGGGTTAAGCGCTGGCACCTTACCACCCTCTGCGGACGTCAACAATCGGCTTTTCAAGCGGAAAATCAGGCATTCGCGGCCGGGCTGCCCACGCCGAGCGACGAGCTCGTGAACAGCGAGGCGAAGGTGATGCCTGCTGAGGCGATGGCCTCGGCGCCGCCTTCTTCGCGGTCAATCACGCAAATTGCAGCGGAAACGTTGAGGTCGGCCTCGCGCAGCGCGTCCACCGCCTGGAGCAGCGCGCCGCCGCTGGTGACCACATCCTCGACCACACAAACCGTCTGCCCGGGCTCGAAAACGCCCTCCAGCCGGTTTGCAGTTCCGTACTCTTTTGCCGCTTTTCGCACCAAAAGGTACGGAAGTCCCGTCTCGACGGAGGTGACGGCGGCCAGTGGTACCGCACCCAGCTCGGGCCCGGCCAGCAGGTCGACGCCCGGTGCATGTTCGCCCACCATGCGTGCCAGCTCGCGACCGATCCCGGCCAGCAGTGCGGGCTCGGTCTCGAAGCGGTACTTGTCGAGGTAGTAGCGGCTGCGCCTACCCGATCGCAGCACGAAGTCGCCCTCCAGGTAGGCGCGGTCGAGCAGCCGCTGCCCCAGATCCTCCAGGCTCATGCCGAGCCCGCGTGGACCTGGGCGAGGATCTGCTGGGCCGTCGGCAGCAGAGCGTCGGCGTCGGGCGATCCCGCCGCCAGCGAGACCATCGAGCCGTCGTCGAAGTAGACGTCGACCCGCATCCGGTTCCGCACCGTCCGACGGCGGTAGAGCAGCGTGCCGGCGAAGGATCCGGCCCCGACCACCAGGAACCACAGCCGCCGACGCTTCATGCGTCTTCGTTTCCTTCGCTGGAAACGGCGGTCGACGCGCCGGAGGAGTCGGCGGTCTGCCGCAGCAGCGTCTTCAGGTCGTAGAACACCAGGCCGACGGTGGGATCGCCGCCGGTGGTGGCGATCGCCATGCGAGCGTCGTCGACGACCACGAACACGCTGCCCTCCGGCGTCGCCGCCTGCACCTGGGCGAGCGCGTCGCGGCCCAGGTCGGCCCGCAGCTCGTCGGCGCCGGCGACCAGCTCCCGGGCTGCCGACGCCACCGCCGAGGGTGCGTGTCCGCTGAGGCTGGACGCGACGACGGTGCCGTCGCGAGCCGCCAGCGTGACCGTGTCGATCTGGGTGGAGAGCTCCTTGAGCTCTGCGATCGCCTCCGCCGGTTCCACGTATTCCACGCTAGCACAGGAGGTGTGGCGGGTATTCTCAGCCGAATGGCGAACAGCTCATTCGCGGCGTGGCAACGCCCGTACCGTCAGGTGGCGACCCAGACCCAGTCGGTGATCGGCAAGTACCTCGACGACCGCGGGCCCCACCTCGGCGCCATGGTCGCCTACTACGCGCTGCTCTCGATGTTCCCGTTCATCTTCCTGACGATGTCGACGCTGGGCCTGTTCGGGCAGATCTCGCAGAGCTCCTACCTGATCAAGGAGCTGGAGCGGATCCTGCCCAACCAGTCGGTCAACGACCTCACCTCGCTCGTCCGCTCGGTGCAGCGAAACGCGCAGACGTTCCTGGCCATCGGCCTGATCGGCATCGTCTGGAGCTCGCTCGGGTTCTACTCGGCCCTGGAGTCGGCGCTGAACATCGTCTTCCGCGTGTCCAACCGCAGCTTCGTGCGTGGCAAGTGGCTGAGCTTCCTGTTCGTGATGGCGTCGCTGACCGTGCTGTTCATCTCACTGGCCCTGTCCACGCTGGCCATCGGCTGGCTCGACCGCCATGCCCCGGGCACGCTGAACAGCGGGATCATCCCGTACGCGATCTCGATCCTGCTGACGGGGGTCGGCTCGTTCGTGTTCCTGATGGTGGTCTACCGGGTGCTGACCAACGTCGAGCTCGACCGCGGCGATGTCTGGCCGGGGGCGCTGTTCGGCACTGTGCTGTTCGAGGTCTCCTTCCAGGCCGTGCCCTTCTACCTGCACTTCACGGATGTGCTGCCCGCCCTGCGCGCCTTCGGCGGGCTGGTGCTCGTCCTCGTCTGGCTCTACCTGATGGCCAACATCATCGTGCTCGGCGCCGAGATCAACTGGCGCCACTGGGTGCGCCACCAGCCCCCCGGCTCAGGCGTCATCTGACCGCCCGCGGGCGGGGGAACCGGGTACTGAACCCGGTTGGGTACCCGGTTCGGTACCCGGTTCGTTTGCCCGCGGAGACAACGGTGGGTCGCCCAACCAGGCCATTCGCGGCGCTCAGCTGTGCCGGTTCGGCGCCGGATGCGTCACGCCGCGATGGGAGGGAACCAGGTTCGGTATCCGGTTCAGCCCGGCCGCGCGAACCGCTCGAAGATGCGGAGGCCGGCTCCCGTGCGGGGGTGCTCCTCATTGCCGCAGGGGGTCATGCCGAGCTTTTCCGCCACCCGGATCGACGCGGCGTTGGCCGGGTAGATGACGCTGATGATCCGCTCCAGGCCCAACTCGTCGAAGCCGAAGCCGAGCGACGCCAAGGCGGCCTCGGTGGCGTAGCCGCGGCCCCAGTGTGAACGAGCCAGCAGCCAGCCGGCCTCGACCGCCGGCAGCACGGCGGGCAGGAAGGTCGGCACCGCCAACCCGGCCCAGCCCACAGGCACCTGCTCCGCCTTGGGGACGACCGCCCACAGCCCGAAGCCGTGATCTTCCCAGTGCGCGATCAGATGGCCCAGCAGCTCGCGCGACCGCTCGTCGTCGCAGGTGTCGCCGGCACCGATGTAGCGCATCACGTCGGGATCCGCCCAGATCGGCGCCAGAAAGGGCAGGTCGTCCGCCTTCAGCGGCCGCAGCAGCAGCCGCGCGGTCTCGACGGAGGCGTTCACGAGGGCAGCAGCTCGCGCAGGGCGGCGGCGGCCCGGGCGCGATGGGACACGGCGTCCTTCTCCTCCGCGCTCATCTCGCCCACCGTGCGCTCCTCGCCCTCGGGGACGAAGGCCGGGTCGTAGCCGAAGCCGCCGGTGCCGCGGGGCTCCGCCGCGAGCGTGCCGCGGAGCTCTCCGCGGGCATAGAGCTCCCTGCCGTCAGGCGAGATCATCACCAACTCGGCCACGTAGGCCACGCGGCGGTCATCCGCAGCCGCCAGTGCCTGCAGCAGGGCCATGAGGTTCTCGGCGTCGGTCGCCCGCTCCCCGGCGAACCGCGCCGAGCGCACGCCCGGTGCGCCGCCCAGGGCGGAGGCCGAGATGCCGGAGTCGTCCGCCAGCACCCACACGTCGCCGTCCACCTCGCCCCGCACGTGCCGTGCCTTCAGCAGCGCGTTCTCGCGAAACGTCGCCCCCGTCTCCTCCGGCAGCTGGCCTCCATACGGCTCGACCTCCCACCCCGGCAGCAGGCGCGTCAGCTCGCGGGCCTTGTGGCGGTTCCCCGATGCGAGCACGACCCTCATCGCCGGGAAGCGACGGCACTTGCGATCACGCGGGCCTGGATGCCCGCGATGTCCTCGATCCCGCCGGCGGCAAGCTCGAGCAACGCGTCCAGCGATGCCCGGCCGAACGGGGTGCGCTCGGCGGTGGCCTGCACCTCGACCAGTTCCCCACCACCGGCCATGACGACGTTCATGTCGACCTCCGCACGCGCGTCCTCGACGTACGCCAGGTCGAGCAGTGGCTGGCCGTCGACGATCCCCACCGACACGGCCGCGATCGAATCGCTGAGCGGCATCTGGCGCAGCAGCGACTGGTCGACCAACCGGGACAGCGCCACGTGCAGCGCCAGGTAGGCACCGGAGATGGCTGCGCAACGGGTGCCGCCGTCCGCCTGGATGACATCACAGTCGAGCCAGACCGTGCGCTCGCCGAGCGCCTTGAAATCGACCACCGAGCGCATCGAGCGGCCGATCAACCGTTGGATCTCGACCGTCCGGCCGTCCAGCTTGCCGCGGGAGGCATCCCGGGTCTTGCGCTGGTCGGTGGAGCCGGGCAGCATGCCGTACTCCGAGGTCACCCAGCCGGTCCCCCGGCCGCGCATCCACGGCGGCACGCTTTCCTCGACCATGGCCGTGCAGATCAGCCTGGTGTTGCCCTGCTGGTAGAGCACCGAGCCTGTGGCGCTGGAGATGAAGTCCGGCGTGATCTCGATCGGCCGAAGCTCGTCGGGTGCGCGCCCGTCGGCCCGCGTCATGCGGCCACCGCCAGGGCCGCCGGATCGACCCGCTCGACCTCGGTCAGCGGCAGCTGCAGGAAACGGCCGGCCACCTCGCGGAACGCCTGCTCGTCGCCGGTGCACAGGAAGCGGTACTCGCCCTCCCGGCCGGGTTGGTTGCCCACCCCGCGGCGCTCGAGCGTGTCCCCCACCTCTCGGGCGATCTCCTCCGCGGAGGTGATCAGGATGACGTCTCGGCCGAAGATGCGCTGAAGCATCGGGCGGATCAGCGGGTAGTGCGTGCAGCCCAGGATCACCGTGTCCACCGCGGCCTCCTTGAGCGGCTCGGCGTACCGTTTCGCCGCCTCGTGCAGCTCTTCGCCGTGGGTGTCCCCAGCCTGGATCAGCGGCACCAGGTCGGGACAGGCGACCTGCGTCACCGCGACGCCGGCATCGAGCAGCGCAATCGCAGCGGGGTACCGGAAGCTGCAGACCGTCGCCTCGGTCGCCATCACGCCGATGTGACGGTTTCTCGTGGCCTGGACGGCGGCGTGCGCCTCGGGCGTGATCACGCCGATCAGCGGCACCTCGAACTCCCGCTGCAGGTCGGGCAGCGCGGCCGCCGTGGCGGAGTTGCAGGCGACCACCAGCAGCTTGACGTCACGCGCGGCCAGGTGGGCGGCGATTTCGTGCGCGTAGCGGCGAATCACGTCAGGCGGCTTCGTCCCGTAGGGGAACCGCTCCGGCGCCGAGTCGCCGAAGTAGATGTAGTCCTCGTGCGGCAGCGTGACCAGGCACTCGTGGAGCACCGTCAGCCCGCCCACCCCGGAGTCGAACACACCTATCGGCCGCGTATCCATTGGCGCAGTCTAGGCGCGGCCTCGGGCGCCGGCGCCCGGCACGGAGCCCGGCACCCACCCCGCCACCGAGCCCGGCACCCACCCCGCCACC
>Ga0207674_10001045_pt1 | contig 36002 bp, 43 predicted proteins | sample KBSCornC72_FD_184303 | JGI IMG/M metagenome (GOLD analysis project Ga0207674, IMG submission 184303) | Corn rhizosphere microbial communities from Kellogg Biological Station, Michigan, USA - KBS Corn C7-2 (SPAdes) (version 2) | ecosystem: Host-associated > Plants > Roots > Rhizosphere > Soil ... | reverse complement strand
TAAGCGATCTGTATTGTTGTTCTCGTGCTTCGGGAGTCGAAAGACAAACGAAGCATGGAACCCCGGCAACTTCGGTTGCCGGGGTTTACTCGTTTATGGGCCCGGCCCTCCCATCATTGCGAGGAGCCGCAAGGCGACGCGGCAATTCAGAAAGGCTGGATTGCTTCGCTACGCTCGCAATGACGATCAGAGATCTTCAGCTCTCGCCTCGGCGAGCTTCAGCCGCTTTGACCGGTCGGGCAGCGGATATTTGTTGCCGTTGGCGCAATTGAACAGAAGCACGCGCTCGTCCTTGCCGACCAGCCCCTGGCCGAGCGCCTTCCGCCACGCTGCCAGCACCGCACCGCCTTCCGGACAGAACAGGAAGCCGTCATCGCGTGCAGCGTCCTCGACCGCTTCGAGAATCGCCTCTTCGGACACGGCGATGGCCGCGCCGCCGCTTTCGCGCACCGCGCGCAGGATCAGGAAATCGCCGACCGCCTTGGGAACACGGATCCCGGTCGCGACCGTCGCCGCATTCTCCCAGCGTTCGGCGAACTCCTCGCCCTTCTCGAACGCCCGGACCATCGGCGCGCAGCCTTCGGCCTGGACAGCGTACATGCGCGGCCGCTTTGAGCCGATCAGGCCCACGGCCTCAAGTTCGTCGAAGCCCTTCCACATCCCGATGAGGCCGGTGCCGCCGCCAGTCGGATAGAAGATCGCGTCGGGAAGCTCCCAGCCGAGCTGCTCGGCAAGCTCGAAGCCCATCACCTTTTTGCCCTCGAGGCGGTAAGGCTCCTTGAGCGTCGAGCAATCGAACCACAGGTCTTCGGCCGCCCCCTTTCCGACCAGCGCGCCGCACTCGTCGATCTGGCCGTCGGCGACATAGACCCGCGCGCCGTACGCCGCGGTCTCGGTCACGTTGATCTCCGGAGTTTCGGCCGGGCAGATGACGATCGTCTCGATCCCGGCACGCGCGCCATAGGCCGCGAGCGCAGCACCGGCATTGCCGTTGGTCGGCATCGCAATCCGGGCGATCCCGAACTGCCTGGCCATGGTGACGGCCATCGCCAGCCCACGCGCCTTGAACGAACCCGTGGGCAGCCGCCCCTCGTCCTTGACGAGGAGGCTCGAAGCGCCTTCGCGCGCCGCGGTCTCTGGCAGCTCGATGATTGGCGTCTCCGGCTCGCCGAGGCTGACCGGCTCGACATCATTCGGAAGCAGCTCGCGCCACTTCCACATATCCGAAGCGCGGCCCGCCAGGCTGTCGCGGGTCAGCGTTCGCTTCGCCGCTTCGGTGTCGTAGCGCACGAGCAGCGGCTTGCCGGCGCGGCTGAGATTGTGGCGCTGACCGGCTTCGTAGCGCTCGCCGGTCAGCGAGCATTCCAAATGAGTGACATTCACAGGTGGACCTATCAGCAGTCGTGATGGTGAGCAGGATGGCTCCGTTCGACCTGTATCGTGCAGTGCTCGATATGGAACAGGTCGTGGAGGATGGTTCGCGCATTTTCCAGCAGCACGTCGGGGTAATCGGCATGGGCGGTGACGATGTGGGCGGTCAGCGCGGTCTCTGTCGTGCTCAACGGCCAGACATGCAGGTCGTGCACCGCCTCGACGCCGTCCAGCTCGGCGAGCGCGGCTCCAACCCGATCGAGGTCGATTCCCGCCGGCACTCCGGCCAGCGAATTCCACACCGATTCCTTGAGGAGGCCGATGCTGCCCCACAGGATCACGACTGCAACGGCGATGCTCATCACCGGATCGACCCATTGCTGGCCGGTCCACAGGATCACCAGCCCCGCGAAGACGACGGCGAGCGAGACGAGGGCGTCTGCCGCCATGTGCAGGAAGGCGGCGCGGACATTGATGTCATGCTGGCCGCGCGAGAACAGCATGGCGGTCAGGCCATTCACGAGGATCCCGATTGCCGCGACGACGATCACCGTTTCGCCATTGGTCGGAGCGGGGTGGAACAGGCGCCGGACCGCCTCGGCGCCGATTGCCCCGACGGCGATCAGCAGGAACAATGAATTGAATAATGCGGCGAGGATCGGCGCCTTCTTGAAGCCGTAGGTGAATCGCGGCGACGCGGCGCGTCGCGCCATGATTGCTCCGGCCCAGGCGACGACGAGCCCGAGCACGTCAGAAAGATTGTGACCGGCGTCGGAGATCAATGAGATCGAATTGGCGTAAAATCCGAAGACCGTCTCGATTGCGACGAAGCCAAGATTAAGGGCAATTCCAGCCGCGAAAGCGCCGCCGAACAATGCCGGGGCGCGGTGATGATGCCCCTCACCGGCGGCGTGAGCATGGTCGTGCGAATGAGCATGGGCGTGAGCGGCCATCGCTGTGTCGTAGACGAGCCGGACGGCTCAGTTCAAACGATGCTCTAACATCACACGGGACCCCGAACGGCTGGCGAGGAAAGAAAACGGCCCGACAGGAGAGCACGCCTGCCGGGCCGCCGCATGTGTGGAACCTCGCTCGCGACGCAAGGTAGCGAGGCTCCTGAGACGATGACTAACTAAAGTTAGGGGTCGCTGTCCACCCCGAGGGGCAAATTTTTTTGAACCGAAAACGAGAGAGGCGGTCCGGTGAAGGGGGCCGGACCGCCTCTGTTGGGCCCCATCAAAGCACTACTTTGATGGGAGCCCTCTTTGCGCGCCTCGGGGAGCAAGAGCGCGCTGGTGGAACGTGAGATCTAGAGATCGATCCCCGCGGCAATCGCTTCGAGCTTGCGGACGCGTTCCTTGAGGTCCGCCATCTCGATCCGGCCGCCGGCCGGGGGGAGACCGCGGTCGCCCGCGACCTGCGTCAACTCCATCTTCTTGAGCTCGAGCCAGCCGTTCCAGGCCTTGAGACCCGCGAGCGCTGCTCCGGTCAGCCCGACGATGACACTCGCGCTCAGTACTGCAATCGTGACCGGGTCCATCACTTCTCCTCCTGGCGGAGCGCTTCGATCTCGCGCGCCAGCTCTTCGTTCTGAGTGTTGATGTGGTGATCGATCGCCATCAGCCGGCGGTCGGTCTCGTCGAGGTCGTGAACCATCGCATGGGTGGTCGGACGACGCTCCGCGACCTGGCCCATGCGGTCGAAGTCGCTCATTCGGCGTTCGCCGGCCATCGACTTCTTCTTCTGCACCGCCAGGTAGATGCCGATCGCGGCATAGGCGACCAGAGTCAGCTTGAAGCTGATGAAGATCGCGGCGGCGACAAACCCGACCCGAATGAAGGTCGGGTCGATCCCCGTCATGGCACCAATCGTCGAGGCCACTCCGGCGATCTTCGCGTCCTTGCGGTCGAGCGAATATGGATAAATCTTGCGGGCCATCGTCATCTTCCCCTTCCTTGCATTCAGTTGGCCAGCTGAGGCCCTTTGGCTTTCAGCGCGGCTTTCATGGCTTCCAGTTCGGCGTCGATCTGCTCGTCGGCCCTGAGCTGGTCGATCTCGTCCTCCAGGCTGGTGATGCCCAGCGCATCGCAGCGGCCTTCGGCAAAGTCGGCGCGGCGCTCGAGGACGTCGAACTTGGAGAAGGCATCCTGCGTGCGGCTGCCGTTCATGATCTCGCGTGCCCGGGCGCGGGTCACCGCGCTTTCGAACCGCGCGGCGATCGCATTCTGGCGGGCGCGGGCCTCGCGCAGCTTGGCCTGCAGCTTGGCGATGTCGGCTTCGTAGCCGCGCAGCACCTGCTCGAGCTGCGAGAGCTCGTCGCGAAGCCCGTCCGCCATTTCGCCGGCCTTCTGCCGCTCGAGCAGAGCCGCCTTGGCGAGGTCGTCGCGGCCCTTCGACAGGGCCAGCTCGGCCTTCTCGGTCCAGTTCGCCTGGAGCTCATTCAGCCTCGCCTCCGAGCGCCGGATTTCCTTGATGTCGGCGATCGAACGGGCCGCCGTGGCGCGAACCTCGACCAAAGTCTCTTCCATCTCCAGGATGATCATCCGGATCATCCGGGCCGGGTCTTCGGCCCGGTCGAGAAGGTCGGTCATGTTCGCCGCGAAGATGTCACGAGCGCGGCTGAACACGGGACCGCTGAGCCAGCCGGCGACCGGGGCGAAGCGCCCCGATTTCGGCTCGGTTTCAGCCTCGATCAAGCGAGGCGTGCGGACCGGGACCTTGGCTTCAAGAACTTCGAGTTCAGGCATTGACGGAGACCTTTACGGGGTTGGCGTTGGCCGAAGCCGGGCCGACCGCTGCGCCGACCGCGACCGTGCTCATGACGATCGCTGCGGCGATGGCGACCAGGGTGCGGGTGAACTGCGACTGCGACGACATTGAAATTCTCCTCTTTTCGGCTGCCGGTTGGCCGGCTGGTCCGATGACCACTACTAATCAAGGAGCGTGCCAATCCCGGAAAACTGCCAAAAACTGGCTGGCCTGTCGTCTATTGGCGGAATTTCCCGACCAAGAGTTGGCGCGAAATCCCAAGCCCGAGTTGGGAACATTCGCCACCTCCGGCGCGTCGAATCCCAACGACTGGACGAGGAGTGGTTGAGCTTATGATCGGCAAATTGTTCGGGGCATGGCTCGGCGAGAAAGTCGCCGGCGAGAATGAAGGCGCCAGGGGCGCGATCCTGGGATATGGCGCCGCGGCGCTGGCCAAGCGAAGCATCCCGACGCTTGCGGCGCTGGCGCTCGGCGGTTGGGCGTTCAAGAAGTGGCGCGACAAGCGCCGCGCCGAGCCGTCCTATCCGTCGGAGGCCACGCCGCGCACACCTGCGTCGGAAACCAGCTCTCCTTCGTGAGCTATTCGCCGGAAGCGGCGCCCTCTTCCGTGCCGGAATCCTCGGGTGGCTTTTCGAAATAAGGCTCGACCGAGCCCTTGAGCTTGATCGTCATTGGCTGGCCGTAGCGGTCGCGGCTGCGTCCCGCGGCGACGCGGATCCATCCTTCCGAAATCGAATATTCGATGACGTTGGTCTTTTCCTGGCCGTTGAACTTGATCCCGACGCCGCGGCCTAGAAGCGCCTCGTCATAATAGTCGCTCCTCGGATCGAGCGAGAGGCGGTCGGGCGGCGTGTCGGAAGCTTCTTCGGCCATCCGCGCGCCCTACTCTGCAGGTGCTGGAACGGTCAATCGAGAGCGGTGACACGGCAATGTAAAGTATACTTGTCATCGCCAGTTGCCGCGCCCGCGACTCCGGACTAAGCGCGCTCGCGGAGAGGACATGAGCGACAAAGATCCATCACTTCGCCGCAACGCGCCGAAGCTTGAGCTGCACGTGCCCGAGCCGGCATTCCGTCCCGGAGATACGCCCGATTTCTCCTCGCTCAAGGTCCCGCCCGCGGGAAGCGCGCCGCGGCCGGACACCAACGTCTCCGCAGCCCAGACTCATCCGCTGACCACCGCGCTCGTCCGCGTGCTCGGCGACGATGACAAGGCGGTCGGCGCCTGGGACCCGAAGCTCGATCCGGACACGCTCCGCAAGATCCTGAAGGACATGGTCACGGTCCGGATCTTCGACGACCGGATGTACCGCGCGCAGCGGCAGGGAAAGACCAGCTTCTATATGAAGTGCACCGGCGAGGAGGCGATCGCCACCGCCGCCGCAGCGGCACTCGACCGCGACGACATGCACTTCCCGACTTATCGCCAGCAGGGGCTGCTCATCGCCCGCGGCTATCCGCTGACGGAGATGATGAACCAGATCTACTCCAACCGTGGCGACAAGCTGCGCGGGCGCCAACTGCCGATCATGTATTCGGACCGGGCGCACGGCTTCTTCTCCATTTCCGGCAACCTGGCGACGCAATTCCCGCAGGCGGTCGGCTGGGCGATGGGCGCGGCGATCAAGGGCGACAGCCGAATCTGCATGGGCTGGGTCGGGGACGGAGCGACCGCGGAGGGCGACTTCCACAGCGCGATGACCTTCGCCGCCGTGTACAATGTGCCAGTGGTGCTCGCCGTGGTGAACAACCAGTGGGCGATCTCGAGCTTCTCCGGAATTGCCGGCGCCGAGCGCGCGACTTTTGCACAGCGCGCGGTCGGCTATGGCGTCGCCGGGCTGCGCGTCGACGGCAACGACGCGCTGGCCGTCTATGCGGCGGTCAAGTGGGCCGCCGAGCGCGCACGCTCGAACGGCGGTCCGACGCTGATCGAGTTCTTCACCTATCGCGCCGAGGGCCATTCGACCTCCGACGATCCGTCCGGCTACCGCCCGACCAACGAGGCCAAGGCATGGCCGCTCGGCGATCCGATCGAGCGGTTGAAGGCGCACCTGCTGGCGATTGCCGAATGGGACGAGGAGCGCCACGCCGCGATGACGGCGGAATGCGATGCGGCGGTGCGGGCGGCGCAGAAGGAATCGGAGAAGATCGGCATCCTCCCCCAGCAGGGGAAGGACAATGTCGAGAGCATGTTCGACGATGTCTATGCGGACGTGCCGTGGCATCTCGCCGAGCAGCGCGATGAGGCATTGAGCGAAGGCCGCGACTGATGCCGACGATGAACATGATCCAGGCGCTGAACGACGCCCACAAGGTCATGATGGCGCGCGACGAGGACGTCGTCGTGTTCGGCGAGGATGCCGGTTATTTCGGCGGCGTCTTCCGAGTCACCGAAGGCCTGCAGAAGCAGTTCGGCAAGACCCGCGTGTTCGACGCTCCGATCAGCGAGGGCGGCATCGTCGCGACCGCCGTCGGCATGGCCTGCTACGGACTCAAGCCCGTCATCGAGATCCAGTTCGCCGACTACATCTATCCCGGCTACGACCAGATCGTCAGCGAGGTCGCCAAGATCCGCTACCGGACCGCGGCGGAATGGACGATGCCGATGGTCATCCGCACGCCCTATGGCGGCGGCATCTTCGGCGGGCAGACTCACAGCCAGTCGCCGGAATCGCTCTTCACCCATATCGCGGGGCTGAAGGTCGTGATCCCCTCGACGCCGTACGACGCCAAGGGCCTGCTGATCGCGGCGATCGAGGACCCGGACCCTGTCGTCTTTTTCGAACCCAAGCGCATCTACAACGGTCCATTCGACGGCCACCACGATCGGCCGGTCACGCCTTGGGCCAAGCACCCGGCGAGCGAAGTCCCGCAAGGCCATTACACGGTGCCCATCGGCAAGGCGGCAGTCGTGCGCGAGGGTAGTGACCTCACCGTCCTCGCCTACGGCACCATGGTTCACGTCGCGCTCGCCGCGGTCGCGGAGCGCGGGCTGGACGCCGAGGTCATCGACCTGCGCACCCTCGTCCCGCTCGACCTCGATACGATCCAGAAATCGGTGAAGAAGACAGGCCGCTGCCTCGTCGTGCACGAGGCGCCGCGCACCAGCGGCTTCGGCGCCGAGCTCGTCGCGCTCGTGCAGGAGCGCTGCTTCTATCATCTGGAAGCGCCGGTCGAACGCGTCACCGGCTGGGACACGCCCTACCCGCACGCCTACGAATGGGCCTATTTCCCCGGCCCGAAGCGCATGAGACACGCGCTAGAAAAGGTCATGGCTGACTGATGGCTCGCTACGAATTCAAGCTGCCCGACATCGGCGAAGGAATCGCCGAGGCGGAGATCGTCGCCTGGCACGTCAAGGTCGGCGACGAGATCCGCGAAGACCAGCAGATCGCCGACATGATGACCGACAAGGCGACGGTCGAGATGGAGAGCCCCGTCGCGGGCAAGGTGATCGAGCTTGCGGGCGAAGTCGGTGACCAGGTGCCGATCGGCTCGGTGCTCGCCGTGATCGAGACCGAAGGTGCGGACCGCGCCGCGGAGCCGGTCGAGGACAGCAAGGAAGAGCGTCCGCTCGCCGACGGTGCTGTCGAGGCCACGCCCGCGCAGGCTGAGGAAATTCCCGTCGTTGCTGTGGAGGAAGCTGCGCCCGAGCTGTCGAAGCCCGCGCCAGCGCCAGCGCCTCGCGTCGAACCGGAAGTGGCGAAAAAGGAACCGGCCTCAGCCCACGTTCTCGCTTCGCCCGCCGTGCGCGCCCGCGCCCGCGATCTCGGCATCGACCTGGCGCAGGTGAAGACCGCCGGCGACCGCATCCGTCACTCGGACCTCGACGCATATCTGCTCTACAATGGCGGCACCGTCCCGCAGCGCGGCACCGCCACGCGGCCCGACGAGACGATCAAGGTTGTGGGCCTCAGGCGCAAGATCGCCGAGAATATGCAGGAGGCGAAGCGCCGAATCCCGCATTTCACCTTGGTCGAGGAGTTCGACGTCACCGCGCTCGAGGAAACGCGGGCGATGATGAACAAGGATCGCGGCTCGAACCCGAAGCTGACGCTGCTGCCCTTCCTCATCACCGCGATGACGAAGGCACTCGCCGAATGGCCGATGCTGAACGCGACCTACGATGACGACGCGAATGTCATCACCCGCCACGGTGCGGTGCAGATGGGGATGGCGACGCAGACTCCGAACGGGCTGATGGTGCCGGTGATCCGCAATGCCCAAGCCTTGAGCGTCTGGCAGATCGCGTCGGAGATCCTCCGCCTTTCCGACGCCGCGCGCACCGGCAAGGCGGCCCGAGAAGAGCTGATGGGTTCGACCATCACGATCTCCTCGCTCGGACCGATGGGCGGGATCACCTCCACACCCGTCATCAACCGGCCCGAGGTCGCCATCCTCGCCGTCAACAAGGTCGAGGAAAAGCTCGTGCCGCTCGACGGCGAGATCGAGATTCGCAAGCGCATGAACCTGTCGCTCAGCTGCGATCACCGCGTGGTGGACGGCTGGGACGCGGCGAGCTTCATGCAGACGCTGAAGGGCTTTATCGAGAACCCGCTGCGCCTGCTCTCGGCCTAAGGCCTTGGGCTATTTCTCCGGCGTTGGTGCGGCGGTGGCCGAGTAGGTCCAGCTGGAAATCTTCCAGCCTGCAGCTTCCTTCTTCATGACGAAGGTCATGCTGCTGGGTTCGGCCATCTTCGTCCCCTTCTGGACGAAGCGGTACGTCGTCGGAAGGACGATGTAGGCCGTCGTGCCGTTGCTCCTCGCCTGCAGCGGCTTACCGTAATCCACGCGTCCGCCACTGACGCCGTTCACCTGCGAGTCCTTCATGTAATCGTCGAGCCAGTGCTGCGGCGAGCCGGAGCCAGTCCACACATGCGGCGCGAATTCGTCGACGATCATGGCATCGTCGTCTTGGGCGGAAAGCCACGCCTTGACGTCGCCACCGTTGAACTTGTCGATGATCGTGGTGACGAATTTTGCCGCATCGTCTGCCGTATTGGCCGGTTGAGCCGGTGCCGGTGCTGCAAGAAACCAAGACAGGGCCGCAGTGGCGGCGAGAATGGACTTCGGCATGGCGGAACCCCTTCGTCGGCCATGCGAACGCGAACAGGAGGCGCGCGGGCCGAAGCACGCGGGACGCCGCGCAACTGCGTCCGGCACCCCGTTTAGTCAAGCCAAGCTAGGTGCGCGCGCTTCGGTTCTTGCGGATGATCGCGACGATGATCAGCGCGAAGGCGACGAGCCGGAAGAGATAGATCGAGCCCCGTTCCTCGGTAGCGATGTTGGCGAGCGCCAGGATCGATTGACCGACACCGAGCAAAACGAATGCAAGCGCGAAAGCGAGGAACAACTGGTCGCGCGTCCGCCGCCAGAAGCACAGGAAAAAGAGCGAGCAGACGAAAAAGCCGAGGGCCACCGCGCCCGCCAGGAAGTCATAGACGGTCATGAAATCACGCATCTTCGACTTCCCAGATGAAGCCCCAGATCAGGGACACGACGGCGGCGAGGGCGAGCGCCAGCCGGACCAGCCTCAAGTCGACGTCGTCGGGCCAAACCACGAGATCGAACACGAGGGCGAGATTGTTGAGGGCGAGGAAGACGAAGCAGATGCTGCTCCACAACAGCAGCCGAGTGCCGTTGCGCGAATAGCTGCGCCCCAGCAGCCAGGCGCAGGTGACGCTTGTGCCGAGGCACAGCAGATAGACGATGGTCGGAAAGATCTCAGCCATCCTCTTCCCTTCGAAGTTTGAACGCATCGGCAAACGCCGTCGCACTGCTTGTGCCCGCGGTCACGATTGCACGCCGCACTCTGTTCGGGCGAGTCCTGTACAGCTGCTCGACTTGCTCGACACAGTCAGCCACGCCGGAGTTCACGGGGAGATACACTGCGCCCTCACCTTCGATCGAGATGAGGCCGGCGGCGAGCAGCGCATCAATCGCCTTGCCGACCACCAGTTCGCTCGCCCGCAGTGTCCTGACGAGCTCCTCGCGCGGCCACGGGCGCGGCTCGCGCTTGAGCGCCAGCAGCAGTTCGAGCGTCCAGACCGAAGGGAAGCTCGCGGCGACGAATCGCAGGATATCTTCCTCGGAGCGGCTCACGCGCCCCGGTTCGTCACCGATTCATGCATGGCCAGACTCTAGCCAAGGCCGGTCGAACATCAACCTTCGATAAGGATCGATTTAGCCTCTCGGCTATTTTTTCCCGAGCTCGTGCCAGCTTTTCTCGTGCACCTCGACGCCGAACTTGTCGGCAGCCTTCTTGATTCGCTTCCAGGCTTCGTCGCGCTCCGAATCGCTGACGCCCTCGACCTGGTCGAAACGCGCGATCGCGTTCCTCACATGGCTGGCGTTGTTGAGCGGTTCCTTGCGTTCCTTGGGGAATGCAAAAGCGCTCTTGGGAAGGTCGTCCTTCTGTTCTTCGCTCAGTTTCGACACGGCTGTTGCTCCTTTCTTCGGGAATCAACGCCTCAACAGCCATGAAGTGACATCAATTTTGAGGGCCCCGACCTCGGCAAGGGAGTTCAGGAGCCGAGGCCGGGGCCCTCATCTGCGGCGCGGGAGGAGGGCACTCGCGCCGGCTTGAACTCAGGCGGCGAGGCGGACCGTTTCGCCCAGCGCCAGGTTGACGGACTGCTCGCGCTGCTCGGGGCTGACGGCGAGGCCATCGGCGGCGACGAATTCGGGCTCGATGCCGATGAAGTTAAAAATCCCGCGCAGATAGGTTTCGAGATGTTCGAGCGCGGCCGCCGGCGAGCTGTCGTTGTAGAACCCGCCGCGGGCGAGTGCGATGATCACGCGCTTGCCCCGTGCAAGGCCCTCTGGCCCCTCCGCCGTGTAGCGGAAGGTCTTGCCGGCGATGACGATGCGGTCGATCCAAGCCTTCAGCTGGGTTGGCAGAGTGAAATTGTACATCGGCGCGCCGATCACGATCGTGTCGGCGGCGAAGAATTCGTCGAGGACCGAGCTGTCGGCGAACGCTTCGAGCGTGAGGTGCGGAAGCGGCTCGGTGACCAGGTCGCGAGTCACGAGCGTCGCCTTGGGGTTAACTGTCAGCAGCTGGTCGACGATCGAGCGCGAGATGGCGCGGCTGGCGCTGTTCTCGCCATTGATGCTGGCGTCGATGTGCAGGATGGTCACTATTGCCTCCTAAGTATGGATTTGTTACCGAGGCACCCTAAATAACCTCGAGCAGAACGCCCGCAAGAACGCACTTTTTTGTCGCCCACGAACAAATTTGTGGCGCAGGAACAGAGAGGGTACCGATGAGAGATCCGAGCAATCCGACCTGCCGAATCATCAGCACGTTGCTGTCGCGGATCGGCGACAAGTGGACAGTGCTGGTCGTCGAGACTCTCGGGACCGGCCCAAGGCGCTTCAACGAGCTGCGCCGCGAGATCCCGAGCGTGTCGCAGCGCATGCTCACGCTGACTTTGCGCAATCTCGAGCGCGACGGCCTCGTCAGCCGCACCGTGACACCGACAATCCCGCCGCGCGTGGATTATGAGCTGACCGAGCTTGGCTATTCGCTGCAGAAGCCGATTTGCGGCCTTGCCACCTGGGCGAAGGAGAATGTCGAAACAATCCACGCCGCCCAAGCACGCTTCGACGCGGAGGCCGACAGGGCGGCTGCGGCTTAGGATTTCCGCGGCGCGTTCAACCGGCTACGGCGGGCGCATGCTCAAGCCCGTTACCACCGACATCGAAGCGCTGAAGATTCTCGACGAGCGGCTGCGCTGGCTCAGCGCGTGGACGATCCATCACGCCAACCACATCCGCGAGAACAGGGACGGACTGAAGGTCGGCGGGCACCAGGCGAGCTGCGCGTCGATGACGGCGATCATGGCCACGCTCTACTTCCATGCGCTGGGGCCGAACGATCGCGTCGCCGTAAAGCCGCACGCAGGGCCGGTCCTGCATGCAATTCACTATCTGCTCGGTTCGCAATCACGCGAGGCGCTCGAGAATTTCCGCGGGCTCGGCGGCGCGCAAAGCTATCCCAGCCGCACCAAGGACAGGATCCCGGTCGACTTCTCGACCGGCTCGGTCGGCCTCGGCGTCGCGGTCACGCTCTTCGCGAGCCTGGTGCAGGATTACCTCACCGCTCACGGCTGGATGGACGAGGCTGATCGCGGCCGCTTCGTCGCGTTGATCGGCGATGCCGAGCTCGACGAAGGCAATATCTACGAAGCGATCATCGAGGGCGTGAAGCACGACGTTAAGAACCTGTGGTGGATCGTCGACTACAACCGCCAGAGCCTCGATGCGACAAGCGCCGACCGCATGTTCGAGCGGTTCGACGAGATCTTCCGGAGCTGCGGCTGGCGCGTGGTCGAGCTTCGCTACGGAAAGAAGCTGAGCCGAACTCTCGACGGCAACAAGGCGCTGAAGGACTGGTTCGAGCGGCTGTCGAACGCCGAGTTGTCGGCGCTCCACTATCAGGGCGGCGCTGCGTGGCGCTCGCGGATCGAGGCGGAGCTCGGCAACGCGGCGGCGACCTTCCTCAAGAGCTACAACGATGACGCCTTGGCTTCCCTGTTCACCGACCTCGGCGGGCACTGCATGGAGACGCTCGTCGAGGCCTTCGACGCGGCGGATGACGATGTCCCGACCCTGTTCATCGCCTGGACGATCAAGGGTTTCGGGCTGCCGTTCGCGGGCCACAAGGACAATCACGCCGGCCTCATGAACCCGACTCAGATGGCCGCGCTGCGCGAGTCCATGGGCGTTCGCGAAGGTCGCGAGTGGGAGCCGCTCGAAAGCATCGGCGACAATTCCCGGCCGGGTGTCGAGGCCTTGATCGAACGCAGCCGGATCGCGCGCGAGAAGCGCAGCCGCCCGTTTGGGCGGGTCGCGGTCCCGTCGATCCCGGCACCCGCAGGCGATGAGCAGTCGACGCAGGCGGCGTTCGGGCGCATCCTGCTCGACCTCTCGAAGGCGGGCGGCGATCTCGCGGACAAGATCGTCACGACCTCGCCTGACGTGACGGTCTCGACCAACCTCGGCGCATGGGTGAACCAGCGCGGGCTGTTCCGCCGCAGCGAAATGCCTGACATCTTCGCTCAGGCAAAGATTGCATCTGCGCAAAAATGGGCAGCAAGCAACGAAGGCCAGCATATCGAGCTCGGCATCGCCGAGAGCAATCTCTTCCTGATGCTCGCCGCCGCGGGCCTGTCGGGCGACCTGTTCGGCGAGCGCCTCTTCCCGATCGGGACGCTCTACGACCCGTTCATCGCCCGGGGCCTCGATGCGCTGAACTACGCCTGCTACCAGGACGCGCGCTTCCTGTTGGTGGCGACTCCGAGCGGGATCACCCTCGGCCCCGAGGGCGGTGCACACCAGTCGATCAACCCGCCCTTGATCGCACTCGGCCAACCCGGCCTCCGCCATTACGAACCCGCTTATGCCGACGAGCTGGCGGCGATGATGGAAGAAGGCTTCCGGCTGATCGACGACCCCGCAGGCGAAAGCACCTACCTCCGCCTCTCCACCCGCAGCATCCGCCAGGTCGAGCGCGCGGATGACGGCTGGCGCGAGGGCGCCCTCAGCGGCGGCTACTGGCTGCGCGAGCCAGCACCGAACGCTGAAGCCGCAATCGTCGCCATGGGCGCGGTCATGCCCGAGGCGCTCGCCGCCTGGGACGAGCTCAGCGAGGACATTCCCGGCCTTGGCCTGCTCGCCGTCACCTCGCCCGACCTGCTCCACCGCGGCTGGACCGTGGCCCAAGCCGCGCGCTGGGGCGGACAGCGCAAGCCGAGCCACGTCGAGCAACTGCTGTCACGCCTGCCGCCAAGCGCTGGCCTCGTCACCATCGCCGACGCCGCGCCCGCATCGCTATCGTGGCTCGGTGGAGTGCTAGGCCAGCGGGTTGCGCCGCTCGGCGTCGAGAAGTTCGGCCAGACGGGGAGCCTAGCCGATCTCTATGCCACTTACAGGCTCGACGGCGACGCGATCACCAAAGCCGTTGCGGAGCTACTGCTGCCCGCCTGAATCGTCACTTGGATCGCCAAGTTGCTGGTTGATGAGCGCGATCAGCGTATCAATCCGCGACCGCATGCCCTCGATCACGCGCAGGTTGAACTCGTTATGCTCGGCCAGCCCGGGCAGTTCGTCGACCGCCGCGCGACGCCGGGCCCATGCAGCGGCAAGGATCCGAGCGCGCACCGGACTTACCGAAGCCATCCGTCTGCAATCGCCGTCGGCCTGCTCGATCGCGATCGCTTCCGACGTGGACAGAAGCCCCGCCGCCTTGCTCTCGAAGCGATCCTGACCCGTACGATCCTGCGCCGGCCGTTCAAAGTCCGCGATGGTGGCATAGTGAGCGGCCAGGGCGCGGCGTAATTCGACCGATCGGATCAGGCTTGTGCGGCCGGTGTTTTGAAGCTCGTCGTATGAGATGTTGTGGACCGGCGGGAACGAGCCCCAGCTGACGGTTGCGAGTGCGCAGACGACGCTTCGCGGCTCGGTGATGGGCATGGCCGGATTTCCCGCGAGCTGCTCGAGCAAAACAATGGCGGCAAGTCGGTCTCTGGCAATCGAGGTGAAGTGGCTCGCCTGACCGCCCTCCATTTGCAGATCTTCCTTCAACCGGAGCAGATAGGCATGTTCTAGGGCGCGCGTTTGGCGCTGCTCCGCCCATTGGTTGAGCTCCAGCGCGACCAAGACGCCAATCACCACCACCAGCAGTTCGATCGCGACGGCGACCCAGTCCTGCCGTTTCAATGCCGCCGACAGACGCGCAGTCGGTCTCGCCGCCCTTGTCGTTTCCGCCACTTCTGATCCCCCCGGACGGTCCGACGAATAGCAGTTATTCGGCCGAAAAGCGTGCCACCGTTGCGGAGCTGTTGCTGCCTGCCTAGGAGAGGCGCCCATGGCTGGGCGTTACTTCGAGGAATGGCAGGTCGGCGATCGCGTCGAGCATACGCTGGTCCGAACCGTCACCGAGACCGACAATCTGCTGATCACGACGCTGACCCACAATCCGCAGCCGCTGCACCTCGATTATGAAGCCGCCGCGAGGACCGAGTTCAAGAAGCCGCTCGTCAACAGCTGCTTCACGTTCAGCTTGTTGGTCGGAATCAGCGTCCACGACACGACCCTGGGCGTGCTCGTCGCCAATCTCGGCTTCGACAAGGTGAAGCTGCCCGCGCCCGTGTTCGCCGGCGACACGCTGCGCTGCGAAAGCGAGTGCATCGACCTTCGGGAAAGCAAATCCCGCCCAAATGCGGGCATCGTCACCTGGGCGCACCGGGCCTTCAACCAGCGCGACGAGCTAGTCTGCGAGATGACCCGGACCGCGCTGATTCAGAAGCGCCCGCAATGATCCAGCCCCGCTCCTGGCTGTTCGTCCCGGCCGACAGCGAGCGGAAGATCAGCAAAGCGCTCGACAGCGACGCCGACGCGGTCATCTTCGATCTCGAGGACAGCGTGGTGCCGGCGCAGAAGGCGACGGCCCGCGACATCCTGAAAGGCCTGCCGAAGCGCTCCAATGGGCCGGAATGGTGGGTCCGGGTCAACCCGCTCGGGTCCGAGTATCACAAGGACGATCTGAAGCTGATCGGGAGCGCGTACGTGCACGGCATCGTGCTGCCCAAGGCCGAAAGCGGCGCCGACGTCACACAGCTCGCACACCGCACCGGAAACATCCCCATCCACGCGATCGTGACCGAGACGGCCGCGAGCCTGTTCGGACTGCTTTCTTATCGTCAGCCGAGCTCTCCTCTCACCGCGATGAGCTGGGGCGCGGAGGATTTATCGGCGGCGCTCGGCGCCTCGTCGAAGTGCAATGCGGACGGCGGCCTGAGCTTCACGTACCAGCTCGCCCGGACCTTGTGCCTCGCCGGTGCCGTTGCCGCCGGAGTGCAGCCGGTGGACGGGATCTTCGCGGATTTTCGTGACGACGAGGGCCTGCGCGCCGAAGCCGAAGCCGCGGCCCGGGAGGGATTTACCGGGAAGCTTGCGATCCACCCGGCACAGGTGCCGATCATCAATTCAGCGTTCACCCCATCAGACGACGAAATTCGTCACGCCGAGGAAATTGTCGCCGCCTTCGAAGCACATCCCGACGCAGGTGTGCTGTCCGTCGGCGGTAAAATGGTCGATCGGCCGCACCTAGTGCAGGCCAGGCGCGTACTGGAACGAGCACGATAGGAGGTTCTTATGGCGACGACGGTGCAGCCTTCTCCCGCAGAGACCGCCACCCGGACCACTCAATCGCAGGCATATGGAGTCGCGAACTCCCAATCGCCAATCGAACCGATGACGATCGAGCGACGCGCGCTTCGGCCCGAAGACGTCGCGATCAAGATCACTCACTGCGGAATTTGCCATTCCGACCTGCATATGGCGCACAACGATTGGGGCATGAGCGTCTATCCGATGGTCCCCGGTCATGAGATCGTCGGCGTGGTGACCGGCACCGGCTCCGCGGTGACCAAGTTCAAGGTCGGAGACCGCGCTGCCGTCGGATGTCTTGTCGACAGCGACCTCACCTGCGAGCACTGCATGGCGGGACACGAGCAATTCTGCCCGAACTGGGTCATGACCTATGGCGGCAAGGATCTGCAGGACGGGTCCGTCACCTACGGTGGTTACAGCGACCATGTCGTCGTTCGGCAGGAGTTCGTCTGCCGCCTTCCCGCGAGCCTGGACATCAGCCGCGCTGCGCCTTTGCTCTGCGCCGGAATCACCACGTATTCGCCGCTTCGCAAATTCGGCGTCGGGCCGGGCACCAAGGTAGGAATCGCCGGGCTGGGCGGCCTCGGGCACATGGGCGTCAAGCTCGCTGCGGCCATGGGCGCCGATGTCACGATGATCACGACATCCCCGGAAAAAGGACAGGACGCGCGTGAACTTGGCGCGCATCACGTCCTCATCTCGACGGATCAGGCCGCGATGGACGCCGCCGCCGAGCATTTCGACTTCATCCTGAACACCATCCCCGTGACTCACGACGTCGCGCCTTATCTGAACCTGCTCAAGCCGAACGGTGTCATGGTCATTGTGGGCGCGATCGACATGCTCCAGGGGGTGCACGGCGGAGCCCTTGCAATGCGCAATCGCGTGATTGCTGGCTCGTTGATCGGCGGCCTGCCCGAAACTCAGGAAATGCTCGATTTCTGCGCCGAGCATAACGTTCATCCGGAGGTCGAGCATATCGGGCCCGCACAGATCAACGAGGCATGGGACAGGATGGTGAAAGGGGACGTCCGCTACCGCTTCGTTATTGACATGGCCAAGACCGAAGGCGCCGCATGAGCGAACCGATCCATCCCGTCCCCCAGGATTTCAACGCCCGCATCGGTCCGGAGCAGTTGCGGCAACTGCACGATTTCGCCGAGTCCGATCCCGACCGGTTCTGGCTCGACCAGGCGCAGCGGCTGACCTGGAACAAGTTCCCGACCAGAGCGGGCGACTGGTCCTTCCACGAGAACGACTTCCACATCAAATGGTATGAGGACGGGCAGCTCAACCTGTCGGTCAACTGCCTCGACCGGCACCTCGCCCAGCATGGCGACCGCACCGCGCTCATCTTTGAGGCTGACGAGCCGGGCCACGGCCATAGCGTCACCTATCGTCAGCTCTATGAAGAGACTTGCCGCTTCGCCAACCTGCTGAAGGAACGCGGCGTCGGACGCGGCGACCGCGTCATGATCTACATGCCGATGATTCCCGAAGCCGCGGCGGCCATGCTCGCCTGCGCGCGGATCGGAGCTATCCATTCTGTCGTGTTCGGCGGCTTTTCGCCGGAAAGCGTCGCCGGACGCGTCGCCGACTGCGACGCCTGCGCGGTGATCACGGCGGACGAGGGCGTCCGGGGGGGCAAGAAGATCCCATTGAAGCGCAACGTCGATACCGCGCTCGAGCAGCGCGACGTGCCGACCGTGATCGTCGTCACCCGCACCGGCGCGGACGTGCCGATGAAGGAAGGCCGGGACGTCCGCTACTCGGACGTGCGAGAGCGCCTTTCGACGATATGCAATCCCGAGATCATGAACGCGGAGGACCCGCTGTTCATCCTCTACACCTCGGGGTCGACGGGAAAGCCCAAAGGCGTCGTCCATGCCACCGGAGGCTATGCGGTCTGGGCGGCTACCACGTTCGACTGGGTGTTCGATTATCGCCCAGAGGACATCTTCTGGTGCACCGCCGACATCGGGTGGATCACCGGGCACAGCTACGTCGTTTACGGCCCACTCGCGATGGGCGCGACGAGCGTGATGTTCGATGGCGTTCCCAATTACCCCGATTTCGGTCGCTTCTGGGAAACTGTCGATCGCCTGGGCGTGACGATCTTCTATACCGCGCCCACGGCTATCCGCGCGCTGATGCGCGAGGGCGACGAGCCGGTGAAGCGATACAAGCGCACGAGCCTGCGCCTGCTCGGAACGGTCGGCGAGCCGATCAATCCCGAAGCGTGGGAATGGTACTGGCGCGTCGTCGGCGACAAGCGCTGCCCAGTGGTCGACACCTGGTGGCAGACCGAAACCGGCGGAATCCTGATCTCCCCCTTCCCGGGCGCGACCGAAATGAAACCGGGATCGGCGACCAAGCCACTACCGGGCGTGAAGCCGCTGCTCGTCGATGCCAGCCACAATGTCCTCGAGGGCGCGGCCAGCGGCAATCTCTGCATCGCCGCGTCCTGGCCGGGGCAGATGCGCACGGTGTGGAACGACCATGGCCGTTTTTTCGAAACCTACTTCAAGGCTTATCCCGGGCTCTACTTCACCGGTGACGGCTGCCGCCGGGACGAGGACGGCTATTACTGGATCACGGGCCGGGTCGACGACGTGATCAATGTCTCGGGGCACCGGATCGGCACGGCCGAGGTCGAAAGCTCGCTGGTTTCGCACCCGATGGTCGCGGAAGCGGCCGTCGTCGGCTTCCCGCACGAGATCAAGGGCACTGCGATCTATGCTTTCGTGACTCTCAATGCCGGCGAGGAGGGCAGCGACGCGCTTCGGCAAGAGCTCAACCAGGAGGTACGCCACGACATCGGCGCGCTCGCCGCGCCGGAGAAGATCCACTTCACGCCCGCGCTTCCCAAGACTCGGTCGGGAAAGATTATGCGCCGCATCCTGCGCAAGATTGCGGAAGGCGAGACCAGCGGTTTCGGCGACATCTCGACATTAGCCGACCCGACGGTCGTCGACGCACTGGTCGCGGGCCGCCAGTGAAGTTCGCCGCGGCTGCGCTGCTCCTGATTGCCGCCGGCATAGCTCCAGCGGCCGCCGACCCTGGTCCCAGGCTCGACATGACCGGCTTTTTCACCGGCAAGACCCACGCCGACAACGTCATCAAGATCGCGCTCCACGGCCCCCACAAGCTGATCGTCGACAGCGTGGGCGGACATAACAAGGAAGGCGAGTTCGTCCTGATCGATACCGTGCGCGAGGAAGGAAAGCCCGTGCGGACTCGGACTTGGGTCATGCACCCGGCCGGGCCCGATCATTTCAGCGGCGTGCTCAGCGATGCGATCGGGCCGGTCGATGTCGTCGTCCGCGGCGATTCGGCGACCATCAGCTACGTGATGAAGGACGGTCACCTGAAAATCACGCAGCAGATCCAGCTGCAGCCCAACGGCACCATGTCGAACCACGTGATGGCGAAGAAATTCGGACTCAAATTCGCCCAGGTCGACGGCATGATTCGGAAAGTCGACTGACTCGTCAGTCGGAGCGCTTGACGAACAGCCCTTCGAACTGCCGCAGCTCGGCCGCGGGGATGTCCGACACCGCCGCGTAGCGAAGCCCGTTGCGGCTCCATTCGGTCACCGCGAAGCCGTCCTTCACGAACGAGCGCTGGGCGCTGTCTTTTGCCGGCCAGATGAACAGGTTCACGGTGTGCAGCCTCCGGTGATAGACGATGGCGGCAACGGTCTTACCCTGTATCGAATCGAGGCGGCCTCCCGCAAGCGGGAACCCCAGGTCGGCAAGCTCAGGGACCGGCGGCGAGAAGTCGATCTTGCCGTTGAACCATGGCTTCACGATGTGCTGGTTGGTCGTCTGCACGTCGGTCAGGTGACCGGGCTGAAGCGAGCGGACGTGGCTCGAGACGATCTCCTGGTCGAGCACGGACTGGCTCGATGGCGGAACGAAGGCCACGAATGCGAGCGTCGCGGCAAGCGCACCGGCGAGACCCGGCGCGAGCCATCCCGGCAGCCAATTACGATTGGCCGGCTCGGGCGCAAGCTCGGGCAGCGCGGCAATGCGGTCCGCGAGCGATTCCGGGACGGCATGGCGTACGCCCTCGGACCGAAGCAGGTTCCTCACAGCGTGGAGGCGCTCCAACTCCTCGCGGCAATCCTCGCATCGCGCGACATGCGCTTCCACGAGTGCCGTGTTCGCCGCGTCGAGCTCGCCGTCGACTAGCCCGCCGAGCAGCAGCTCCTGGTCAACACAGGCCGGCATCTATTTCGCGCTCCTTGATTGCTCGCCCTCTTCACTCCGTGCCGGCAGCAATTCCTTCGCGAGCATCGCACGCCCGCGCGACAGTCGCGACATCACGGTCCCCACGGGAACGCCGGTCACCTCCGCAATCTCGGCATATGACAGGTCCTCAAGGTCCCTCAGCACGATCGTCTCTCGAAAGGGCTCGGGGATGGCCTCGATCGCCGACCGGACACGACTGGCGTCCGCCTTCCGAAATACCTCTTCCTCGGGACTCGGACCTGGGTCCGGTTGCTGGTTCAGCTGAGCGGCGGCATCCTCGCTGAGGCTGCTTTCGTGAACGACGAGTGACACCATGCCGCCGCGGCCTGCGAGCGCCGTCCGGCAGCAATTGCGCACGATCGTGAACAGCCAGGCGCGTGGGCTTCCGCCGCGGAATTGTCCGAACCCCCGAAACGCGCGAAGCATCGCATCCTGCACCACGTCCTCGCTCAGCACTGCGTCGCGAGTGAGGTAGCGAGCGAGATTGTAAGCACCGTCGAGGTGGGGAAGGATCAAGCGCCGGAATTCGTCGCGCTGGACGGCGCCCGGCGAGGAACGACCGGGCGCCGCACCGTTGCCGGCCGCGGCATGTGGCGTGAAGAGCGTGGGGGGCGGGGTCTTCACGATGTTGCGGCCAGTCCCATGCCTCACGCCTTGACGACGATGGTTCCCGTCATGTGCGGGTGCAGGGAGCAGAAATAGCCGAACTGTCCGGCTTTGGCGAAAGTGAACGAGAACTTGTCGCCGGTATCGAGCACCTTCGACTTGAACACGCCGTCCCTGGACACGACGGTGTGCGGGATGTCGTCGGCGTTGGTCCAGGTCACCGTGGTTCCCGCCTTCACGGCCAGCACCTGCGTCTTGAACGTGAAATTTGCGATCTGCACCGAAGCTGCGGCGGGCGCCGGGGCGGCCCTCGTCATGGCCGCTGTCGCCGACAGCATAAGCCCCGCAGTCGCAAGCGTAGCGGCCTGGAACGTCAGCATCTTGAATGCGCGAGTCATTGGGAAGTCCTTCAGGCGGAGAGGGTGGAGTCGATCAGGGCGATCCGGTCGTGACCGCGCACGAACAGAGCGTCGGTGACGCCGAGCATCGAATGGAGCTGCTCGGCCGGCACCTTGAGCGGTCCGGGCGACGGAGCAGTGCCCGGCGCCGGCTGCGGGAAGGCGGTCGAGCGCGCGGTGTGGAACGCGATCCGCCCTTCGACCTTCTGGGTGATCTGGTGGATGTGCCCGTTGAGGACCGTCACCGATCCGAAGCGGGCGAGCAGCTTGAGCGCCTCGGCCGCATCGTCGGTGCCCCAACCCCAGTCGGCATAGACCGTCCACAGCGGGATATGGGCGAAGACGACGATCGGCTGCGATGATGGACGGCCGGCAAGGTCGTCCTTGAGCCAGGCGAGCTGCGCCGCACCAAGATTGCCCATGCCGCCGGGCTTCAGGTCCGCGACATTGACCAGAGCGACGAAATGCACACCTCGATGATCGAAGCTGTACCAGCCGACGCCTATGCTCCCCTTGCCGAAGCGGTTGAGGAATGCCTTGCCGCCGTCGGGATCGAGCATGTCGTGCTCGCCCGGGACGAAGAAGACCGGAAGCCCGAGTCCTTTGAGCATCTGGTCGGCGTCGTCGAATTCGTCATCGCGCGAGAGCTGCGACACGTCGCCGGTGTGAATGACGAAATCGGGCCGCTGCGGCAGCGCCTTCACCTTTTCGATCGCTTCGCGGAAGGTGGCGCGCGCGTCGGCGTTCGGCGGCTTGTTGAAGCCGATGTGGCTGTCGCTGATCTGGGCGAAAGTGAAGGGCGCCGCAGCGGCCCGCTTCAGTGGCGCGGCAAGCGCGGCCTCGAGCCCGATCGAGCTTCCAATTCCGCCGTCGAACGCAAACAGCGCGCCGGTTCCGGCCCAAGCCATGCATTTCAAGAATCCGCGGCGGTCGCCGTCCATGTCATCGAGCATTCGAAGCCCTTTCTCGTGTGGCATTCGGATGTGATGACCGGCCGAGGCGCGGACTTATTCCCGGTTCGCGAGAAAATTCCCCCCGCTCGTACCCACCCCTTTGCCCCTCCCTTGCAGGGAGGGGAAACTAGGTTATCCCTCTCGCTCGAGGGGGAGTGACGATGGCGAGCGTAGCCGAGCAGCACCAGCACAAGCCCTGGACGATGGCGCGCGTCGTCATCGCCTCTTCGGCCGGCACCGCGTTCGAATGGTACGACTTCTTCATCTTCGGCAGCCTCGCCCCGGTGATTTCGAAGGTGTTCTTTGCCGGCCTCGATCCGACGCCGGCCTTGATTGCGGCGCTCGCGCTCTTCGCCGCAGGCTTCGCATTCCGCCCGCTTGGCGCACTGATCTTCGGCGTCGTCGGCGACAGGCTCGGACGCAAAGGCGCCTTCCTGATCACGGTGACGCTGATGGGTGGGTCGACCTTCCTGATCGGCTTCATCCCGACCTATGCCCAGGCGGGGACGACCGGCCCCACCCTGCTCATCCTCCTCCGAATCCTCCAGGGGATCGCGCTCGGCGGAGAATATGGCGGGGCCGCGATCTACGTCGCCGAGCATGCGCCCAACGACAAGCGCGGAGCATCGACCGGATGGATCCAGTCGACCGCTTCGTTCGGCCTGCTCGCAGCGCTTCTGGTCATCGTCGCCACGCGCACGGCGATTGGCGAGGACGCCTTCGCGGCATGGGGCTGGCGGGTGCCGTTCCTCGTCTCCGCGGTGCTGCTCGTCATCTCCGTCTATATGCGCGCGAAGCTCGCCGAGAGCCCCGAGTTCGCGCGGCTGCGGGAGGAGGACGACGTCGCCAAGGCGCCTCTTCGCGAGGCATTTTGCAAATGGACGAACCTGCGCCGCGTGCTGATCGCCTTCTTCGGCATCATGTGCGCGCAGGGTGCCGTCTGGTACTTCACTTTCTTCTACATGCAGGTGTTTCTCGAGAAGTCGCTGGGTCTTCCGAGCCAAACCAAGGACCTGCTGCTGATCGTGATGACCGTCGTCAGCGCACCGCTCTACGTCTATTTCGGCTGGCTGAGCGACCGCCTCGGCCGCAAGCCGGTGATGGTCGGCGGAATGGCGCTTGCGCTGGTGATGTATTTTCCCGCCTCGCACTGGATCGCGGGCGCTGCCAATCCGCAGCTGGTCGAAGCGCAGCAGTCGACCCCGATCTTCGTCGACACCAATCCCTCTACATGTGCGGTGCAGTTCGACCCGCTCGGAACGGCGAAGTTCGTCAGCGCGTGCGACATCGCCAAATCGACGCTCGTCACCAAGGGCATCAACTTCATGACCCGGCGCTCATCGGACGGAGGCACCTACGTCATCGTCGGCACCGAACGCATCGCCGTCTCCGGCGGCGAAGGCCTGACCGGCGCCGGTTTGAAAGCGCTGAAGACCAAGACCGCCGACGCGATCGGTTCGGAGCTGCACGCGGCCGGCTATCCCAGGTCAGCCAATCCGGCGCATGCGAACATGACGCTGCTGATCGTCATCCTGCTGGCGTTCGTCGTCGCAGCGACCGCGCTCTACGGGCCGCAGGCCGCGGCGCTGGTCGAGATGTTCCCGACGCGCGTGCGCTATACGGCGATGTCGTTCCCGTACCACGTGGGCACGGGCTGGGTCGGCGGCTTCCTGCCCGTCACCAGCTTCGCTCTCGTGGCGGTGACCGGCAATATCTACTCGGGCCTGTGGTACTCGGTCCTGTTCACCGGCATCTCGGTGGTCGTCTCGCTGCTGTTCCTCAAGGAGAGTGCTGGGCGGCGGCTGAAGGAAGTCTAGCTTAGGGACACCAATGGATGTCGATCGGCTGCTCGATCTCCGCGAGCACGCGGCCGATCGGTAGCTTCGAGCTCTGCCCGTCGGCGATCGCCTGCTCGAGCACTTCGCGCTTCTCGGCACCTGTAATCGTGATCAGGACCGTCCGCGCCGACAGGATCGCGGAACGCGTTAGAGTTACCCGCGCAACCGGCGCTTCGGCTGGAAGTGGGTCGGGCATCACGCCGATCGCGCGCCGTGCCTTGGGCGCGTCCAGCGCCGCCTGCAGGTCCGGCCCCGGGAAGATCGAGCCAGTATGTCCGTCCTTACCCATGCCGAGCCACACCAGGTCCGGCGGCCATGGCAGATCCTGAAGGCGCGCGTCGGCGGAATTGCCGGCGAGCCGATAGTCGGCAATGTCGGCGGCGATGGGGATCACGCGCGCGCCGCTCGGCAGGAAAGCCTTGGCAATCGCGCGGACGTTGCTGCGATCGTCCTCCATCGGCACCAAGCGATCGTCGGTCGGGATGATCGTCACCTTCTTCCACGGCACCTTCTGCGCGGCGAGCTTTCCAAAGACGGCCGGCCCGGTCGTTCCGCCAGGTACTGCGACCAGCGATGCATCGCGCGCATCGACCGCGCTTTCGATGATGAATCCGACGTCGCCGGCGACTGCGTCGGCGAGCTCGTCAACGGAGTCGTACTCCCACCATTCTGCTTCGATCATGCGAATCCCTGTCGGTTAGCGCGGTGCTGGTTGCGCGTATCCGAACCAACCTGCAACCGCTTGTCCGCTGCGATTGAGCGCCGGGCGGAATCGCAACCGGTCGTGCGCGAGGTTGCACATGACTGAATCGATGCCCGGATTTCCGGTGCCGCGGTCGACCGAGCATTCGCTGACGTAGCCGCGAGCGTCGACCCGCAGCCGCAGGAAGACGGTGGTTCCATGCGGCCATTCGTCGATCAGCCCGCGTGGAAAATCGCGCCCGCTGAGTACGGGACTGACAAGGTGCGGCGGCTCCGCGACATCCCCGCCGCCGCCGCCCGAACCATTGCCCCCGCTCCCGCTGCCGGTTCCGGTGCCGGTCCCGCCGGCGCCGGTCCCCGGCCCGCGCACGTCGGAGGCGCCTTGCGTGGGTGCGCTGCCCGTCCGCGGAGTGTCGCTCGCAACGATGCGCTGCACAGGCGGAGTGACGATCTCAGGCTTGGGCGCAACCACCGGCGTCGCTTCGCTCTTGATGTTCTTCGGCGATGATGCGCCTTCCTTTTGCTTCGGCTTTTGCTGCTCGCGCTCGGGTGGAGGCGGAGGAGGCGGCGGGTTGCTGATGTTGAACACGCTCATCGCGTTTTGCACCTGGCCGATATCCAATTTCCCGGACAGGTGCAGGAATGCGAACAGTAGCGCGGCATGGATCGCGATCACCGCGGCGATCGCTCCGCCCCTGTCGCGCGTGTTGATGTCCGTGCGATAGGCCACGGCCGATCAACGCCAACCGCGACCGTGCGTTGCGAGCGGCACAAACCGGCAACAAGAAAGCGCCGGACGCATGCGACTGCCGTCCGGCGCTCTCCGCCACGGAAATTATACGATTTTAACGGTGCCCGCTTGCTTTGCGGCCGCCGCCGTGGCTCGCCTTACCGCCCTTGCTCGCGATCTCCCGTTGCTTGGCGGGATCCATCGCCGCAAAGCCCCGCTTCGAACCGCCGCTTTTTGTCGCTGCCATGTTCCTTCTCCCTGGCTGAATGACGGCTGGCTAACGCCACTGCGAACGTGCAGTTCACAATGCTGATGGAGGTTAACCTACAGCTGTCAGCGCGGCTGTTTCGCCGTAACAAGGGTTAATCCAGTTACAGTTGCGGAACCGAAAACAGCCCAAGCGGATTGAGCATCGTCGGCAGGCACTCAGAAGCTCTGAGCGCTGTTGCCGGCGGCTTTCACGGGGGCGTGATGCGGCGAGTAACAGGCGCGTTATCCATCGCACTTCTGTACGCAGGGGCGATTCCGCTCGGGGCCTGCAACCGCACTTCATCAACGCCATCTTCTTCGCCAGTCGCCGAAGCACCGATCCCCGGCGGAAACCACGCCCTTCCGCCCGCTTCTGCGGCACCGGCGGACGACGGCAACTGGGTGATGCCGGGCAAGAATTACGCGGCGACGCGGTTCTCCGCTCTCGCGCAGATCAATCCGGCAAACGTGTCGAAGCTCGCGCTCGAGTTCACCTTCTCGACGGCGACGAACAAGGGCTTCGAAGCGCCGCCGCTCGTCGTGAACGGCACGATGTATGTCATCACGCCATTTCCCAATTACCTCTATGCGCTCGACCTCACGAAACCCGGCGCGCCGACCAAATGGGTATTCAAGCCGAAGCCCGCGGCAGCGTCGCAGGGTGTCGCGTGCTGCGACGTGGTCAACCGCGGCGCCGTCTATGACAATGGCCGGATCTTCTTCAACACGCTCGACGGCCAGACCTTCGCCGTCGACGCGAACAGCGGCCAGATGGCGTGGAGCACGCAGCTCGGCAACATCCAGCGCGGGGAGACCATCACCATGGCGCCGCTGGTTGCCGCCGGCAAAGTGCTGGTCGGCAATTCGGGCGGCGAAATGGGCGTGCGCGGCTGGATTGCCGCGCTCGACGAGGGCAGCGGCAAGGTCGCATGGAAGGCGTACAACACCGGCCCCGACAAGGACGTGCTGATCGGGTCGAGGTTCAAGCCGTTCTACGCGATGGACCAGGGCAAGGACCTTGGCGTGAAGTCCTGGCCGCCCGACGCGTGGAAGATCGGCGGCGCGAGCGTGTGGGGCTGGCTGAGCTACGATCCCGAGACTCACCTGGTCTTTTACGGGACCTCAAATCCGGGCCCGTGGAATCCAGACCAGCGGCCGGGCGACAACAAATGGTCGACCGGCATCTTCGCGCGCGACGTGAATACCGGCGAAGCCGTCTGGTTTTACCAGAGCTCGCCTCACGACCTGTTCGATCACGACGACGTCAACGAGATCATCCTTGCGGACATTCCCTGGGGCAGCGGCCGCCGACCGGTTCTCTTCCATCCCGGGCGCAACGGCTATTTCTATGTGATCGACCGCCGCACCGGGCAGGTGCTGAGCGCGACGCCCTACGGCTACATCAATTCCTCGAAGGGCGTCGACCTCAAGACCGGGCGGCTCATCCCCGCTCCCGACAAGGAGCCCAAGGCCGGTCGCGTCACCCGCGACATCTGCCCCGCCTCGCCCGGAGCCAAGGACTGGAACCCCGCGGCGTTCAGCCCGGTTACGGGCCTCGTCTACATCCCGCACCTCAACCTCTGCCAGGACGAGGGAAACATGGAGGCGAACTACATCTCCGGCACGCCCTATGTCGGCGCCGACGTGAAGATGTACGCAGGCCCCGGCGGCAACCGCGGCGTGTTCACCGCCTGGGATCCGATCAATCGGCGACCCGTCTTCGAGATCAAGGAAGACCTGCCGCTGTGGAGCCCCGCTCTCGCGACCGCCGGCAACCTCGTCTTCTATGGAACCATGGACGGCTGGTTCAAAGCCATCGACGCTCGGAATGGAAAACTGCTGTGGCAGTTCAAATGCGGCAGCGGGATCATCGGTCAGCCGATCAGCTACCGCGGACCTGACGGACGCCAGTATATCGCCGTGATCGCCGGCGTCGGCGGCTGGGCCGGCGCGATCGTGTCCGCGCAGATGGACCCGCACGATCCGACGGGCGCGCTCGGCTTTGCCAATGCGGTCAAGGACCTGCCGATGAAAACGACGGCGGGAGGCATCCTCTATGTCTTCGCTCTTCCGCGCTAGCACGCTCTTTGTCGTCGTCGCGGCGCTCGCGCTCGCGCTCGCCGGCTGCAACCGCGAGGAGCACCACGACCGCGCCAAGCCGATCGGCGAAACGGTACCCGCCGGTGAGAGCCCCGACACGATCTTCCCGGGGAGCAGCACGCCGCCGCCGCTCGATCCGCGCGCCGCGCTCTACGACAATAACGCCAACGCGATCAGCAAGGGTCAGCAACTCTATCTCCAGATGAACTGCGTCGGCTGTCACAGCCACGGCGGCGGCGGAATGGGACCGCCGCTCATGGATGATCAGTGGCGCTACGGCGGGCGCATCGATCAGATCGCGACGACGATCGCCGAGGGGCGGCCAAACGGCATGCCGTCGTGGCGCGGCAAGCTGACCGAGGACCAGATCTGGGACCTCGCCGCTTATGTTCGCTCGCTGTCGGGCCTGCCGAGCAAGGATGCAGTGTCCAGCCGCTCGGAGGGGATGAGCGCGGGCACTCCGCAGACGCTGACGCCACACGCCGAACCCAAGAACTCGGACGCGCCGCAGCAATGAAGTCGCGCGCTCCTGCGATCGCTGCCCTGATGCCGCTGCTGCTCGGCGGGTGCCAGTACCAGCGCTACCAGAGCGACTTCGGCAGGGGCGCGGTCGAGGACACGCAGTTCCTGACCCTGTTCACGATCTTCCTCGTGGTCTGCGGAATCATGTACCTGCTGGTGATCGGATTCCTCTTCGCAGGAATTCTTCACCGGCGAAGGCTTGACGCGAATGTCGTCGAGACCCGGCGGCATCACCAGTCGCATCCGTTGATGCGCAGCACGTTGATCGGCTGGGCAGCGCTGATCGGCGTCGGCCTTTTCGCACTGGCGGTCGCGAGTTTCGTCACCGACCGGTCGATGGCTGCGGCAGCGGCGAACGACAAACTGTCCGTCACCGTCACGGGCAACCAATGGTGGTGGGATATCGTCTATAATTCTGGCGATCCGTCGAAGACGCTGCATACCGCCAATGAGCTTCACCTGCCGCTCGGCGTGCCGACGCGGATCCTGCTCAATTCGAACGACGTGATCCACAGCTTCTGGGTGCCGAGCCTCGGCGGCAAGCAGGACCTGATCCCCGGTCGCCAGAACGACATCACGATCGTGCCGAAGAGGACGGGCATCTTTCGCGGCCAGTGCGCCGAGTTCTGCGGCGCTCAGCACGCGCATATGGCACTGGTGGTCGTCGTCGATTCCTATCCCGACTTCATCAAATGGTGGGACCATCAGCTGCAGCCGGCGGCGGCACCCGCAACTCCGCTTGCCCTCGCCGGATACAAATATGTGACGACGGGTCCGTGCAGCTCCTGTCACAACATCGGCGGCACCGCCGCCGGCGGACAAGTCGCGCCCGACCTCACGCATCTTGCGAGCCGCAAGAGCATCGCCGCGGGCACGCTCCCGATGAGCGAGGGCAATCTCTACGGCTGGGTCGAGGACCCGCAGTCGCTCAAGGCCGGCGTCCACATGCCGACGATCGGCCTGGAGCCCGACCAGCTGCACGCCGTCGTCGCCTATCTCGAGACTCTCAAATGACGGACATCCGTGCCGGCACATTCGAGGGAGCCGCCGGCCGTCCCGCCGGAGCGGAGCGCGAGCGAGAGCGCGTCGAGGCCGAGAACCGCCGTCTCGCCGAGGAGCGCAAGAAGATCGTCCGCGACGGTCCGAAGCTCAAGGGCGCGAAGCTTGCCGCCCGGCTCGAGACCGCCTGGCGGCGGCCGCCCGGGATCATCGGCTGGCTTGCGACGGTCGATCATAAGGAGATCGGCCGCCGCTACATCATCACCGCCCTCGCCTTCCTTGCACTCGGGGGCGTGCTCGCGCTGCTCATGCGCATCCAGCTCGCGCGGCCCGACAGCGCCCTCATCGGCGCCGAACGCTACAATCAGCTGTTCACCATGCACGGCTCGACGATGATGTTCCTGTTCGCCGTGCCGGTCATGGAAGGCGTTGCCGTCTACATCATCCCGCTGATGCTCGGCACGCGCTCGACGGCGTTCCCGCGCCTCAACGCCTTCAGCTATTTCATGTACCTGTTCGGCGGCCTGATGCTTTGGGTCGCCTTCGCGCTCAACGTCGGCCCCGATGTCGGCTGGTTCGCCTATACGCCGCTGTCAGGCCCGGAATTCACGCCGGGCAAGCGCGCCGACGTCTGGGCGCAGATGATCACCTTCACCGAGGTCTCGGCGCTCGCCGCCGCCGTCGTGCTCGTCTGCACGATCCTCAAGACCCGCGCGCCCGGAATGACCCTCGCGCGAATGCCGCTGTTCGCCTGGGCGATGCTGGTGCAGGCGTGCATGATCATTTTCGCGATGCCGGCGGTCGCGCTCTGCTCGAGCATGCTGATCTCGGACCGAACGATCGGCACCAATTTCTACAATGCGGCGGAGCATGGCGACGCGCTCCTGTGGCAGCATCTGTTCTGGTTCTTCGGGCATCCCGAAGTCTACATCATCTTCATTCCGGCAACCGGCTTCGTCAGCGTGCTTTGCGAGACATTCTGCCGACGGCCGGTGTTCGCTCACGCAGTCGTCGTCCTCGCGCTGATCTCGACCGGAATCCTCGCCTTCGGCCTGTGGGTGCACCACATGTTCGCGACCGGGCTGCCGCGCGTCGGCTACAGCTTCTACACATCAGCCAGCATGTCGGTGTCGATCCCGACCGGCCTCCAGATCTTCTGCTGGCTGGCGACGATATGGGACGGCCGCCCCCGCTTCCAGGTGCCGATGCTCTACGTCGTCGGCTTCATCATCACCTTCGTGATCGGCGGCCTCACCGGAGTGATCGTCGCTGCCGTGCCGCTCGACCTCCAGCTGCACGACACCTACTTCGTGGTCGCGCACTTTCATTACGTGCTGATCGGCGGCGCGGTCTTCCCGCTCCTCGGGATTCTCACTTACTGGTACCCGAAGATTACCGGCCGCATGATGAGCGAGACATTGGGCAAGATCGGCTTCTGGCTCGTCTTCCTCGGCTTCCAGCTCGCCTTCTTCCCCATGCACTGGAGCGGTCTGCTTGGCATGCCGCGGCGGGTCTATACCTATCCCGCCGGGCTGGGCCTTGAAGTGCCCAACCTGCTCTCGACGATCGGAGCGTTTGTCGTCGCACTCGCCGTGGGGCTGTTCGTGATCAACGCAATGGTGTCGCTCTACCGCGGAGCCATTGCAGGGCCGAACCCCTGGGGCGCCGCAAGCCTCGAGTGGGCGACGAGTTCCCCGCCGCCGGTCTACAATTTCGAACATGTCCCCGTGGTCGAAAGCAACACGCCGCTGTGGGACCTCGACGGTGAGCTTCCGGTCGTGACCGGCCTTCGGGTCGACCAGAAAGAGATGCTGCTGACGACGGTCGTCGCGGCAACGCCCGACTTACGCGAACCCGTGCCCGAGCCGAGCCTATGGCCGTTCATTTCGGCGGTTGCGGTCGGGATCGTGTTCATCGCCTCCATCTTCTCGCCGTGGGCGATCGCGGTCGGAATCATCCCCTGCGCCATCGCGCTCACCGCCTGGTTCTGGCCCAAGGAGCTGAAGCGCCATCCCGAGCCGGTGATCTCATGATCCTCGAGCCGCGCTTCACCGACGATCTCGCCGACCTGCCGACCTTCAAATTCGGTCCGAGCAGTCTCACCTGGTGGGGCGTCGTCGGGTTCATGGTGATCGAGGGCGCCGGGTTCGCGCTCGCCTTCGCCGCTTACTTCTTCATCATGGGGCATGAGCAGGGCTGGCCACCCGAAGGCCGGGTCGCTCCGGACGTGCTCGCCGGCACCCTGTTCACGATCATCATCCTGTTGAGCGAAATTCCGAACACGATCGTCAAGAAGGCGGCTAACGCCGGGGACATCGCAGCGATCAGGCGGCTCCTTCCTGTCATGGTGGGCGTCGGCGTGGTGCTGCTGATCATCCGAGCCTTCGAGTTCAACAGCCTCAACTGCCGCTGGACGGACGACGCCTATAGTTCGATCATCTGGGCGCTGCTCCTGCTCCACACGGGACACATCCTCACCGACTGGATCGACACGGTCGTGCTCTGTGGACTGATGTTCACGCCGGTCGCCTACGAAGGACGGCGGCAGGTCGATGTCGACGAGAACAGCATGTACTGGCGCTACGTCTGGCTGCTGTGGATCCCCATTTACCTGATGATCTACTGGGTGCCGCGGCTGTGAAGACGGACCGCGCCCGCGACCGTTTCATGCCGTGGGCAGGACTCGCGCTCGGGACCCTCGGCGTCGGCCTCACCCATCAGATCGGCTCCGATGCGACCTTCCAGGACTGCAGGTTCAGCAGCCCTATGATCGTGATTCTCGCGGCGATCCTCGGACTGGTCCTCGTCGGCCTCGGGGCGCTCGGATCATGGCGGGTCTATGGCGCCGGCGCCGAGACTCCCGCGCGCCGAATGATCGCGATCGTGTCGCTGATGGCCTGTGCGATCTACGCGATTGCGATCATCCTGCCCTTCATCGCTTCGCTGGTGATCCCGCGATGCTGGGAGTGAGACTCTCCGCCGCGCTCGCGCTGGCCGTTGCGGCGGCTCCGGCCTTCGCGCACGGCAGCCACGAAGGGCCGATCGGCTGGACGCTCGATCCGCTGCTGACCATACCGCTTGGCCTCGCGCTCCTCATTTATGGGGTCGGCTGGCTTCGCCTGTCGAAGCGCGCGTCGACGCCCGTCCGCCCCGCCCTGTTCCTGTGCGGCTGGGCTGTGCTCACCCTTTCCCTCACCTCGCCGCTTCACGAGGCCGGCGAGCGCAGCTTCACGATGCACATGATCGAGCATGAGCTGATCATGCTCGTCTCGACCCTGCTGCTCGCCGCCTCGGGCGCGGGCGGAGTCCTGGCCTGGGGCCTGCCGCGGCCGCTGCGCCTTTCGCTTGCCGGCGCCTGGAAATCGCCGCTCCAGCGCGCGTGGCGACGCCTCACCGAGCCGGTGACGGCCACCGCCATCCAGGCGATCGTGATGTGGGCGTGGCACGCGCCGCCATTGTTTGACCGTGCGCTCGACAGTTTCGCCTGGCACATCGCGCAGCACGCCTGCTTCTTCGTCGGCTCGCTGCTCTTCTGGTGGGCGATGCTCCATCCCCGCGAGCGCAGCTCGGGCTATGGCATTTCCGCGGCATGTTTGTTCGCGACGTCGCTCATCGGCGGCGCGCTCGGCGCGCTGATGAGCTTTTCCTCGAGCCCCTGGTACGCCGATTATGCGGCGATGGGCATGACCGGAATCGGCCTCGATCCGGTCGACGACCAGCGGCTCGCCGGGCTGATCATGTGGATTCCCGGCGGGCTGGTTCACGGCGCGGCAGCCCTCGTGCTCGCCTACAAGTGGCTCAAATCATCGGAGGCCGCCCGTGCGGTCACTCTCCAGTAAGAGCTTCTTCGCCACTCTCGCCGGGCTGCTGTTCGTCGTCGCGCTGATCGGCGTCCTCTACGAATATGTGCAGCAGCGCGAACGGCTGCGCACCCAGGCGGCGATGGACGTCGGTGGCGATCCGAGCCGAGGCGAAGCGATGTTCATCCAGTATGGCTGCGGAAGCTGCCACGCGCTGAAGGACGTCCGCAACGCCACCGGAACCGTCGGACCGCCGCTCGACGGAGTCGCGCTCCGAACGATCATCGCCGGTCACCTGGCGAACAAGCCCGAGAACATGGAAAAATGGATCCGTGATCCGCAACAGGTTTCGCCGGGAACCGCGATGCCCGATCTCGGCGTCGGCGAAGGCGATGCGCGCGACATCACGGCATTCCTCTACACGCGCGCGAAATAATCCTCAGGCCGGCCTAGAAATTGAGCCCGAGCGCCACATAGGCATGATAGCTCGTCTGTCCGCCGGAAAAGCTTGGACCGCCGGCGAGGAGAAATGAGTATGGGCCGCCGACCTTTCCGATCATGCCGGCGTCGACGCCGGTGCTGCCCTTGCCGCCGTCAGTATCCGCCGACTGCCTCGTAACTTCGCCGCCGAGTTGCAGCTTTTCGGTTACGTCGTGGGTGACCGCGACTCCGGCCTGCCAGAAGTTTCGGTTGCCGCTCCCGGGATTGATCTCATAACCGCCGCCGCCGAAGACCGAGGTCTTGCCGAAGTCCTTCTGGAGCCACAGCGGCAGCAGCAGGCGCGCGCGCCGGCCGCCGAGATTTTTCGCGGAGGTCGGAAGGATCACCCGCGGGAATAGCGCCGCCTCCCAACCGCTCTTTTTATCGTTCACCACGCGGTATTTCGCGGCGAGCTCGAGATCGCCAGACCCGCCTCGCCAGCCGCTCTCCTTCGAATGCGCAAAGGCGAGCGGAACGGTCGCGGTGAGTTGCAGGCCGTCCGCGGCGCCGTAATTCAGATCCCAGCCGCCTTCGCCGTCGACGTCGCTGCGGCGGCCGTCGAGCGTCACGAAATTGTAGATTTCCCACTTCCCGAACTCGGTCGTTTCGGGATCGTCGGTCAGGTACGGCGGTCCAGCAATCGCTGGAGCGGCCGCTCCCAGCAATGCGAGCGCCCCGAGCCAGCAAGCGATCCTCACGTGCGCGCTTCCGCCGGTCCTGGATGGCTGCCGGGGCGCTGCGGAAGGATCAGGATCAGCACGACGATCGCGATTGCCATCACTAGCGATGCGAGCGGCCGGCTAAGCTCCAGCCCGCCCTTCGCCAGCGGCTTGTCGAGAAAGTCACCGACCGTCGCGCCCAAGGGTCGTGTCAGGATGAACGCCGCCCAGAACAATCCGACGCGGTTCGCCTTCGTCGTGAAATAAAGGATCGCGAGCAGCGCGAGGCCTGCGCCGAAAACGAGTGCCGCACCCGAATAGCCGAGGCCCCATCCGCCTTCGCTGAGGTCGTCGGCCGACCAGTCGCCGAGCGCCGTTCCGAGCGTTTGCGAGAAAGTGATCGTGATCCAGTAGAATGTCTCTTCGCGCGGTCCGGTGACGCGGTTCACGTCGACATGTCCAAGCGACCGGTGCCAGATGAACAGCGACAGAAGCACGCAAGCGAAGAGGAGCAGCGATCCGCCCGGATAGCCGACTCCGAGGGAGCGGTCGCAAAAGTCGGCTAGCGTCGTTCCGCAGGTGGTCGAAGCGACGATCGTCGCCCAGTAGAGCCATGGACTGAATCGCCGCGCCCGGATCTGCAAGAGCACGAAGGCGATGAGCGCGATCCCGAACATCGCAGTGCCGATCAAATAGCCGCCCGGGACGGGGTTATCGGTCGTCTCGCCAAGCCAGCTCATCGTCACCGTGTCGCCGCCCGTTTCGCCGAGCGTCGTGGCGAGGATCTTGATGATCCAGAAGCCAAGCGTGATCGCCGGAACCTTGCTCAGCACGCCGGAGCGCTCACCCTCAATCGCCATTCGAAACCTTCCCTCGGCGGTCCCCCTATCGGAGCATAGGTGCCGCTTACGCAACCGGTTCATTAAACCTCGCCCAGGGAGTAAGACGAGCTATCGCATTGGGAGGCAGCCATGGGGGGCAGGCTTTTCATCATTTGCGCCGCCGCACTGTTGGCCGGCGGCTGCTTCAAGGATCAGCGGCGAGACGATACCGACAAGTCGGCGCTCGAAATCCGCCAGCTGATCGATCGCTGGACGAAGGCGTTCGAGGCCAAGGACCTCGACGGCGTCATGGCCTATTATGCGCCGGGGGACAGGCTCGACAGCTACGACATCGTGCCTCCGCTTCAGTACAAGGGCGCCGCCGCGTACCGGAAGGATTACGCGGAGTTCTTCAAGCAGTTCAACGGTCCGATCCATGTCGACGAACGCGACGTCGACATCGAAGCCGACAACAATGTCGCCTTTGCCCACGGCCTCGAGCGGCTGACCGGCACCTCGACCGATGGAAAGCCGGTCGATACCTGGCTGCGGTGGACCTCGGGATATCGAAAGATC